>JGI24021J15306_10004432_pt1 | contig 16322 bp, 13 predicted proteins | sample Ectturendosymbi1_FD_15306 | JGI IMG/M metagenome (IMG submission 15306) | reverse complement strand
ATAAATGTACGAAACATGTATTGCCATAAGAGCTGAACATCAGACAATATTTGACATCATAATCTACGTGTTAAAGAGGTATAAAGGGGTGGAAAAATTGTGTTGCTTTATTTTCTGACTGAAGATGGATTAAGAATAATCCGAAACGTCTTGAAATAAAACATGTATAGTTTTTTGAAGGTTTTTTTAGTGTTGATGAAATTGAAGTGTTGTTTCAGTTTTTCATTGGTAACTGAACCACTTAAAGTCGATGTAAAGTGATTTGGCACTCCTAACTTGCAGCCAGTAAATTGGTTGTCAGCCATGGCTTATGAACGTCCTCTTTACAACATTTGAACAATATGTAGGTGTTTTACGAACTGCTACATTAGCCAAAATACGTCAGTGCAATCATGCACCATTTCCATTTTACTGCAATTTAGATGTGTAATGCTGTAGAATAATTGCTACTAAGCAGAAGTGTGTTTTTCTGCTGAAGCCCATTGTTTTGTCGCATAGCTTGTTAATAAAGCTCGCACGGTCCAGGCTGGAACTTTTTATTGAGCAGCTCTCATCTGATTTTCCGTTTTATTGACAGTAAATCGTGTTGAACCTTTGAAAATAATCAACAACTCGACCTTAACAGCTCTCACCCAAACATTTCGTCAGATCATTTCTGTAAAGCAATCCCAGGATTTCCCATAGCATCGCGTTTTACTAGGGCTCCTCAAAACTTCCACTGGTATTTGGAAAGTGGTGGATGTTTGGTAATGGCATGCTTTTGCCTTAACGTTCGTCAAGACGGATAACGTTATGCACGTGTTACTCATCAAAATACGCGACTGGATTTTGGATTTGTGATGTACACATCGTATGGACTGACGTTTAGTATCCAGTGAATGTGCCTGTCATTTGTGTTGCAATTTTGGCAAAAGGTTGATTTTAGCGTTCTTGTTTCAGTTTATGGAAGAGTATGAAAGGAATAGAAGAAAACTGCAAAATTCCTCAAGCAAAGCGAGCTGTAACTTTAGATGTTCTACGAAGTTTTTAAATTTCCATTTTAGCTTGGACAATGTAACTTTTTTCTTCAATACGTGTTCCATGCTTTATTTTTTCAATTTGTGATTAAACATAGGTTGCTTTTGCGCAAATCACTGCCAAAAATGCCTTTATGTTGTGATAAATAGGACATTTCCTGGTATGGGGGTACGTCTAAAACTAATGTCAGTCGACATATGCATTCAAATTACCGAATTTTGCCAGTGTATATTTGTGTTCCTTTTTATACATTTTACGCGGTTCATCAAAGTTTTAGCTTTTGTTGATCTTCGTACCAAAAACTATGTGTTGTCGTCTTTATCTAAAGTAAGGGCATCTTACTTCTTGATCAACGTTTGCAAAAGGGTAAAAAATACAAAGCTGGAACCATGCTTCCTTATTAAAAGCAAGAACATCTCGGAGGAAGGTTCTTTGCTTTAGAAGAAATTTTGTACCGCAACCGAAATCTTTCATTACAAGTCGTTACCTACTGCAAGCATTTTGACTTTCATCCTGATCCGTCACTGAATGAGTTGTATTAAATGCTTACAGTTCTCTGCGTTTGACATATATGCAAGTGTAGGCACTTCAAGGCCAGCATGTCAGCTGCTAGACTCTGCGCAAGCAAGTACGTTGCATCGAATCACGAAGAGAAATTGCCTGAAACCACGCATTAGGAATGTATGACACGCTGCAACGCTAAGACACATAAGTATCCACGATATACGTCCTCACCAGTCATTGACGTGAACAAACCGCTTATCAGTTACATTTTTCCATTTAAACCGCTATTTGTAAAAAATTGGCTTGTCAAAAATAACGTATGAAAGTCGTAATAAATTGTATTCAACAGTGATTGTTCAGCAACAAAATTTTTAGCGTAAGTTTTAAAATGCAAGGGCGGACTTTAATCATCAGCCATGCTGTAGGCTATCCGTCTAGGTGTGGGTTACCAATAGGAATTGAGGCAAACTTTAAGAACCTCTGCCCCAGATAGTCGTGTGCGCAGTAAAACCTAAAAGTGTTACGCAGTTTCAAATATATATTATATTCGCCCAAGAAGATGGCACCTAGACTACAAGGATGAAAGTCTGACGAATGGACACGGCGAGAGCGTTTTTGGAATGTTTATTTAGTTTTTGTTTTTTCATCATGACGTCCACGACGAAAAATACGTCATCAATAATAGGGTTTTCCTGGGTACTGGCACTGATAGCAGATTGTTCAACATTGTAAAAATAGGGACCTAAACAAAAACTGAGCACATTCTTGCACGTGAACTGCTGTTTGTAGATGATGCTACTTCCGTTTCACACAGCGAAACGGGCATTCCAGTTCCAATGGGCCGCTTTGTTGGTGATTGTGAGGCATTTTCGTTGAACATTAAGGAACAAAAAACCTGGTTTAATGCACCAATTGACGGGCACCAATACGCCCCAGGCTGATATTACCGTTGATGGGAACAGGTTCGAAAACTTCGACATTTTCTACGTGGGTTCATTATGTCCAACAACTTCTGTTTCGAGAAAAAAGTCAGTCCAGAATCGGGAAAGCAGCTCCCACCTTTATTCAATTCACTTCCAGAACATCGCGCATTCAACACCTTACATTGCGCACAAAAGGCAACTTCTACAAGGGTTGCATGGCAAATACTCTTCTTTACAGCTGCGAAACTCGGGCAGTGAACATGCTGCAAAAACGAAGTTTTCATATGCAATATCTCGGTGGTGTCTGCGCCGACACGCGAAGGGGCAAGGTGAAAAACGAGGTCATATTGCAGCGCGCTGGCTGTAGCTTCTTGCATAGATATCGGAAGGATTGTTCCCGGAAGAGCAACAGTGGAGTTTTCCAAGGGTACCCAAGCATGTTTCCAGAGGGGCAAAAATGATGAAATTTTGATTTAGGTATGCACTCGAAACTAAGAAAAAACATTTTTTACTAAACGTTTAATACAAATATGAAAAATTTAAAAATCATAAGAAGGGAAAGGCCCCGCCCCCTTGTCCTCCACTTGCGACGCACACGGTTTCTTGTTTAATTGTCTAAAAACAAGGCTTTTGCGCTGAACGTCTTTCTGAGTGTCTTTTACCAAGGGCCGCTTTCCCTGGGCTTGACTCTCCTCGTTTTTTTCAAAGCCATCATCCTCTCTCGTAAATGTTCAGCCATACTGCTGCTTAATTAAAACACAAAAAACAGCAAATGGAGTTAATTCTTACGAAGAAAAGTTTATTTTCCTATAAACTTTCGACGCTTTCCCAACTTCATACTCATCATAACCATAAAAAGCATTAGGTTTTCTGTAGGCTTTCGAGGAATCAGCCGGCAGAGCTCTCATTTCTTCTTTTTGCGATGATTCAAACTTGTACATATCTGTATTCAAGTAATTAGTCAGTACAAAGACCTAAGACTGCAGGACTGAGTATCGTGGCGTTACGTGAAATCCACTTCCTATTAAAAAGATTTGCTAATGGATTCAAATCCTTCACTTTCGTGGAGGCTGCGGTTACTGTTCTTCAGAAAAACTTTTTAAGGATACTTTGAAAACACTGAGGAAAAAAGATTTGAAAGACGTTTATAGAAATGCTTTGAAAGAATCTAAAAAGGTTTGAAAAAAATTTTGCAACCACAAACATTTTTATTTTATGTTGATATTGCTACTGTTGAAACTTCAATGAGTATTTAAAGAAAGTGAGTTTCAATCAAACAACAGTTTTTGGGTTGATGAGGTTAACTTCACCTCGTTGAGTTAAGTCTGTTAAAACGTATAAAAGTCAACATGTACGTATTTATTTTCACGTCATGCACATATGATTAACAAGGCAGCATACTGCTCGATAAAACTACTAAACTGGAGAAAGTCATAATCTGGTGAACAACACACTAAGTGCTCTTGCAACCTGGTCAAATATCAAAGGACAGCAACTTTTGATTAAAAAATGAAAAATCAGTTTTTCAATTCTTCGCCATTAGTAATCACTCCATCGCCCAGGTCGTTTTGCTCATTTTTTCAAAATAAATAAAATTTTAATTTGAAAATGTTAAATCCACGAATTCTTTTCTTGGAACCGAATAACCAATTTCACTTTGAACTAACAGAGGTTAAACTGAGTTGAAGTTTACGTTAATGCACTTTTCTATAGCGCTAAAATAAAAATAAAACTCTTAGTCTCGAAACAATTACTGCAGCACAAATAAATCGAGGTTTGCCAAGTGATTTTTCTGACATAATGCAGAAATTCTTTGTTGCACTGTGATTGTTGTAATCCTAAAATATATCAAAAACAGCTCAAAGAGATAATCACGCAATATTCTTCTATGAAAAAAATGTTTAAAGTGGCATAATTCCTTGCCCAGATCAAAAAAGACACACCAGATCCTGAAGAAGCTTTCCATGGAAAGTCTTTGATGATCAAGGTGTAAATTACACAATCTGGCATGCGCTGTAGAAGTTAACGCATACTGAAATCTCAATTGTTTAAATATGCGAGAAACAACTGCTAGTAAAAAAAATCATACAAAAGCATCTTGCTCACTTCAGACCAGAACCAGAAATTCTTCAATGGGACTATAGGTTTGTCCAGGGGGTCTTAACATTCCAAATTTTGACAAAAACTCCACTGATTTGTAGTGTTTCATATTTCAAATTGGGGAGAATCTTGGAGTTTGTGTGAGGGGACTCAACCCACCGAAGCCCCCCGTGGCGACGGGACTGCTTCAGACCATTCATTTTCATTCATTTTCATGCCCGCTTTTCCTCTAGGGAGGTTCGCGGGAGCAGCAGGCCCAGGAAGACTCGAAATACCCACGATCAACAGCAATTTCAGGTAATTGTGCTGGCTCCGCACCAAGACGGGACCAAGCAAGTTCAGAGAGGTAGTCACTCCACCTGTTCCTTGAACGACCTATGGGCCGCTTTCCCGTGGGTTTAGCCAGCAGGACTTGCCTTGACAGTCTTTCGTGGAGCATTCTGGACCAGTGTTGGATTAACACTAGCAGCAAATGTAGCAATTGCTACGGGCCCCGCGCTTTTGAGGGCCCAGCAGTCCTTTGTGTGAAATTTGTTTTTTAATATATTCAAGGGTTAATATGCCACAGACCCCGCGCTACCTCTATCCGGCGCTGTTCTAGACACATGATCGAACCAACGTATAGCTGGGATCTTTCGATTCAGAGAAGTGGTTCGGCATTCAGGGCTCTGCGAATTTCACTCACAGCTGCATGCTTTGTCGCGAAGTGTTACACCGTGGACTCTTCGCAAAAATCCCATTTCTGTGGCTTGCACTTGAGATAATATTTTTTCAATCGTGACCCAAGATTCATGACCAAGTGTAAGAATCGGAACAAAGGCCGATTTAAAAGCTGACAGCTTTGCGTTGTTTGAAAGCTCCCGTTTTGTGACAACAGAGCGATAAAGCTCACGCAGAACTGCGTTAGCTTTACCAATCCGTGTATCAATCTCCTCGCTCCGTCATCCGTCACTCGTAAATGCCACCCCAACGTACTTGAACTTCTCCACCTGTTGCAGTGTATTGCCACACACTTGCAGCGTACACTTCCTTGGGTTTCTAGAGAGAAGTAACACCTCGGTCTTTTTGGTGCGAATTTTCATTCCGGCTCGGTTGCCAGCTGCAGAAAACCGATTGAGTGTATGCTGAAGACCCTGTTGAAAAGATCCTAGCAGAGCCGTATCAACCGCACTCCATACCCCCAATTGAGGGGTCACTCTGTCACACCGGCCCAAAATTCAGTCCCGTCACCACTTAGCCCCTCAAACAAGGTTTCGACCCCCAAATTGAAATATGAAGCACTAGAAATCAATGAAGATTTTATCAATCCGTATTCTATTCTGTCCTATTATTTATAAACAGAGCAGTAGCTGCAACTGATACCTAGAATAACATCACCTGATCATTTTAGACACGTTTGTGAAGTAATAAATGTATTTGAGGCTTGGGCGTAAAGCGTCAGCATTCATTACTTGGAGTGTTGAAGGTGACGTTAGCCTACATGCAGGGCCGGATTAAGCATTGGACAATCCGGGCAAATTCCTGGGGCCTAGCGTATTTGGGGGCCTCGCGCTTGAATATCAAAACATTTTTTTACTGGTTTTTCATGTTTTTAGGCTGTTCACCACGCGGCAAAATTGAACAGTTTTTTGATGATTGCGTTTAGTGTATAGATTAAGGTAACTGACAACTTTGGCATTTATCGTTTTGGAGTGATTTAAAAGCATTGAACCAAACGGCACCACGCTTTATGCTCCCATTAAGTGATTTCAATTAAACCCAGGTTGCACACCAAAAAAAGTATATTCGTATAATAAAAATCCAGAAAGCTTGCGCTACGAACACAAACATATGTGTGCTTATTTGCATTGAAACGACAATCGAATACCGATTTAATTAGAGCTCCTTTCCATATTTTTTTCTGCATCGCAAACATTAACATTTGGGCGACCTTTTCGTTGCTCAAGACGTTTTTCATAACTCTGGTATTGGTAACACACTCTATTGCTGATGATATCTCTCACTAATTGTAGGAGTACATTTGCTATGCTAGGAAATTTTGTGCAATCTACAACTGCAGCGAGATCTAAAAACCCACAAAAAATATTATCCCAATGCCTTCTTCCTCTAAATAAAATTTGTTGTTTAATTTGTATGCATAGGGAAACATAGAAATTGAAACAATCAGTCCTAACCCTTGTTTCACCAGTTTCTTCAGTTGGCATTAGAGGCAATCACATTATATATAAAACCCGACAATGATCTCAAATGAGGATATGAAACCAATTGAACATGTTCTGCTTCATGCGATATGCTACACACGAAGGTACACAGAAGTCTTCCACAAAAATCTGGCCTCAGTTTATTAAAACAGGAATATTAATTTCGCTCAAATGAGCATCGTCAGTTTCACAAAATAAGAGGTAAAAACATAACATCTGCAAGGCAATGGATCAAAATAGTAAGTCAATGAATTAAAATAGTAAGTCACGAAAAAACTAAAAAGTTACAAGTCAGCATGCTATCACGCAAAGTGTTCTAAACGTAGACCTCATGCACATTTGAACGAAATTAATATTCCTGTGTTAATAAACTGTGGCCAGATTATTGTGGAAGACTTCTGTGAGCCTTCATGTGGAACATTTATAGATGGACCAATTATCGCCACATCATGTACGATCGAGACTTTCTGGTGGTCAGGCAGATCCTGTAAGAATCAGTTCAATGCTAGAGTAAGAAAACACGATATGCGTACTTTCTCACCTGATGTGCGCATGTAAACACTGTAATATAAAGTTATCTTTATGTTATTGAACATATTGAAGTTGCTGATAAATTTATCACTTCAAAAAACAGATTTGACGCGATTTTTCATAATTAAACCTAGACACCCAGGTCGACTAAAAAAGCAGATGCGGATGGAAAAAGCCTCAGTGGGAGCCCTGGCTACACACGGAAAAACGCCTACCACCGTAACTTGAAATGAACGTTTGAAGATTTATTGCCGTGTTATTGTTACGCAATAAAGACTAACAGTAGAACAATCCGCTGTCAAGTTTCGCAACCTGCCTTTGCAGGCAAAGGATCGGACATTTGAGCGAACTGCGCAGTTGCGTTAGAGCAGTAGCCTGGCCAGCGCAAAATTTTTTTTGGGGAAAAATATTCGGGGGGTCAAAATATTTTATTTTAGGCGAGCAATAACATTTTGTTTGGGATACCGCCTCTCAAAGCACAAAATGACTAGATATTGTAAAAATTGGGGGCATAGCCCCCTGGCCCCCCTGGCTATGCTTATAACGTTAAACGTTTAGGGGGCCTCGCGGTCACAACTTTGCCCTGGGCCTCACGTTCAATTAATCCGGCCCTACCTATATGCCTGGTTGTATACGTCCAGAAGTCAGGTTTCCACTTGATCAACGTATTTCGTGTGGTGATTGTCGTGAAAAAAATGTACTATGTCTATCCCAGGTAGTCTTCTCATATTTTGTACTGCATAGAAGCAAGATGTCTTTGGTGCTTACGACCCAGAGTTACACATTTGCGCAGCCTACTGTTCAGGCAGCCAGATGGAGTCAATTGTGTAGTTAGAAGATTCTATTTAGCAATCACTGCTAAGCTGTCCCAAAACAGAGTAGGGCAGTTGGTGGATTATGGATGTTAACCGTTGCGTTCACGTAGGCCTAGTATATATATTTGTTAATATTTATAGGCGATTTGAGATACAAAATGTTATTAGTCTAAACATATGCCATGCAGCAGGAGATTAACAAGTCTAGACATCAGAAAGTTTGATGCATGCGTACTTCGGCCAGTAAAAAAAACAATGCGCTCGCTTTATAAGCAGAATCTCTTAAGTTCGTGGTAATGTTCATCAATTTGCGCAAAAAAAAGAAAAAGTTCATCGCGGCGAACTGCTGACCGGTCTCATGTTTGCTCTTTCGATAAGAGAGTTTTCATAACTGAACGATAGGCTTAATTCTGAATTGCTGCAACGACATCTCTAAATTATTATCGCCGTCAATTAAAAGACAATGATTTTACGACCCAATCCATTTTTTAAGCTCGTTCAAAATTTTTAGTACCACGAGCCTATTATGGGAATTTGCGGGAAAATATTTGTATTTAATTTGCACAATCTGCAAGTGCTGTGCTTGCGAATTAAATTTAAATTTTCAGAATGTCCGGCCCCCCTGCACAAACACGAAGCCCCCAGTGGAAGACTTTCTGGCAACGTTCTGCTCAGGCCCGCAGACACGGGGGGGCAGTGCCCCCAAATCTTTTGTGCCCTCCCGAATTTTGTTGTGCTCAGAAAAATCTGTTTCAAACATATGATAAAAACAAAATTATTTCCCCCTAAAAATATATTATGCTCCAAATCTTGAAACCTGGCTACGGGCCTCGTTTTGTTAAAATTTTGTCTGCAATTAGGATATTTTGTTTTGAAGACCATTCGGCTATCAGGTGTAGCATAACGTCGAAATCTTTTTTTAATAAATCACCATTACGGGGGTTGTAAGCATTTGGGGGGTCAGAATTGGGCTGCTACGGCACTGGATGCTAGCAGTACCAAATCGGCGGCAAAAAGTAAGTGCGTGGTCCTGCAGCTCCCAACTGTGACAGCCTCCCCGATTCGGCAGTGACTGTCTATCCATTTCATGTAGAATGTGAAGAGGAGTAGAGGAGTGGCGACAGCACACATCCTTGTCGGAGTCCAACACCAACGGTGAACGGTTGTGATTTAACTCCCCTACACGGACACAAATTCTGAGCAGGAATACAGTGACTTGACGACCAGTGGCAGGCCGCCGTCAACACCGTACTCCTGCAACACTTTCCAAAGCTGCTTTCTCGAGGTCGATAAAACATCTGCAGANGTCTTTGGCATAGGCTTCTCCCAAGATTTCTCGAAAATTTGCTGGACAGTGAAAATTTGGTCTGTAGTGCTACAACCGGGACGAAAACCGCTCTGCGTATCATCCAGCTTTGGTTCAATTATTTCGCGGCATCTTTTTTCAAGGCACTTGGCATATACTGCAGACTACTTTTCCTGGGAGCCTAAGCAGAAATACCCCTGTAGTTGGTGCATTCACTCCCGTCTCCCTTTCTGTGTATGAGGACGATCGTTCCAGTTTGCCAATCTTTCGGCGCTCTTCCAGAATACCAAGCCCCTTGACACACACGAGTCAGCCAAAGAACTCCTCCTTGATGCAAAGCTTTGAGCATTTCAGGTCGGATAATATCACAGCCTGCATCCTACCCCGCAGCCTTCAGTGTTCGACCGCAAGGGAGACTTCAGCTGCAGTGATGGTATTTTCCTACCCCAAATGTACCTCGTGTGTGTTCGGTGGCGTAATAGTGACTGGGTTCAAGAGATACTTAAAATACTCTCCATCTACCAAGGATGTCCCTCATTACTGAGCAAGACACAATTTTGGTTTTTGACGGATCTAGTAGTATAAAATCTTTTGCAGCGAAGACGCCGTATAGTTTTCCAGAACGCCTTGTTTGCTTGCCAGTAATCGGAATCTAGTTTATGTCCGAATTTCTCCCAAGACTGCATTTTGGGCTTTTTCACCGTAAGTACTGCGCATTTTCGCGCATCTGCCTACTGCGAATGCAAAGAATATTCGGCTTTGTTGTGAAGCCATGTAGGCTACTTTCTTTGCTGGAATAGCATCTTTCATCTCTTGGTTCCACAAAGGGGTAACTTTTTTGCCATCATTCGAGTCCCTTTCGTCCGCATACCCGAGCAGGGCATGAAGCTACAGCTGCTTTCTTGTTGTGATGCGCAAAACGCATTATCCTAGGTGGCAGTTATCAGGGAGCGGCAGAGGTGCAGTGCTAAAAAAAGATGTGTTGGAACACACCTAAAAGCTCATCATTATCAACAGCACTTCAAGCTTATTTTCATTTCCATTACAAAGGCAAAAATAAAAAAGTGTCAGAACGTGTCCCCGCCCCACTACACCCCTGTGATCGCAGTTATCCGGGTGGCATTTGTCCCAGGTGATAGTTTTCCAGGTGGCAGTTGCCCTAGGTGGCAGTTATCTCACGTAGCAGTTGCCGAGATGGAACTTGTCCTAGGTGGCAGTTGTCCAGGTGGCGACTGTCGTAGGTGGCAGCTGTCCTACGTGTCAGTTGTCCGGGTAGCAGTTGTCTTTGGTGGCGATTGTCCGAGGTGGCAGTCGTCTTAGGTGGCAGTAGGCCCGGTGGCAGTTGGCCGGGTGGCAGTTGTCCTGGGTGGCGATTGTCGTAGGTGGCAGTTGTCCTAGACGGCAGCTGTCCGAGTGGTGATTGTCCTCGGTGGCGATTGTCCTAGGTGTTTTTTGTCAGAACTTTCCAAGTAAACATTTTAGAGTTGTGGAATCTCTTTTTAAGAAATGCATTGTGATCAATCTTAAAATATTGTACGTTTTTGGCCATTTAGAAAACGACCTGTCTGTGACAGTTTTGTGCGGAGATTTTGCCAAAGCATTGTACACGAAAGCGAAATATTTTATTAAGTGCAAGCAGGTTCAGAAATATCTCACAATCTAATCAAACAAATTAACATTAACCGGTTGCGATACTCTCCGATCTTAATCGTGTGGCATTTTTTGTTTTTGTTCATAAAAGAGACATAAGCTTTCAGAAATATTTTCAGTTTTCACTTTCCGTTCTCTTAGTCACATTGCATTTCGTTAAAATACGATTGATCAAAGTAAATGAGCATAGAAACATATTAGTGACGTATTGGTCAGTAAAAGCACTTAGTACGAAGTAACTCCAGTATAGCAAATGAAGTATCGCGCAAAATATCAGGGAACCACCGCCAACCAAACTAAAACTAATATCAAGCATGTCTGGGCTGACAACTTACGTAAAGCAAATCATATCGTAAATCAGAAGAACAAGAATGCATTGGAATACTGAAATTTCAGACACTAAAAAGCGATTTAAGTCTTACTTTAGAGAAAACATAAATTGGTATAGCAGCTTGGAACACAAACATATTTTGATTCTCAAACTATTTCATGTGATATGGAGCAGTAATCATTTTGACAAGCACTCAAGACACAGGCTCAAAACTTTTTCAATTCGCAAGGATTATAGACAAGGCGAGTTACGGCAGCAAAGTACGGTAATTACCAAGACAACATCTTTGGTGTCATTGTTGCATAAAACAAAGAAAAGCTGATAAGTGGAACGGTTTTCGGCTAAGGAAAAAAACAAAGCCCTTTCTTTACAACCCTCAGGGTGGATAATCGATATAGATCAGGGGTTCCAGCCTTCCCCTGACCATGTACCGCTTCAGAATTTCGACAGATTACCATGTACCCCTAAATTTCTTATGAAATGTTGAGTAAAATAACAAAAGTTCACCGAATCGTTAATAGAACTTAGATTTTTAGAACTATAAAAATGGATTTCGTTTTGTGTCTCAAAATCAATATATTATAAGCATATTATGATTTTTGAAGGTAATATCCACTGACGTACATGTAAATTGTACCCCTTCAGTTAGGCAAATGTACCCCAGGTTGGGAATCCCTGATATAAATCAATGCGTTTCTACGCGTAGAAATGTAAAACAGTGTAATTTCAGCGAAAACATTCAAAAATGATAANCAATCACAACCGTTTACGACTCGTAAGAAAACATGTTATGCTTACAACGAAATAAACATGACAATTTCGCGTACCAAACAAAGCTTCGTACCCCACGTATAGTCATTTAGGCAGAAGTACCAACGTAATTACGAATACGTGAAACCGAATAAAACTTAACAATGTGTTACTGCTCGGTTGTTTGAAATGCAGAGAGATGATTCCAAGGAGGGGTATTTTACCGCAACACCAGCAATCGTCGTTAAAGCGCCGTAATGTCGGCAAAATAAAACTAACAACTCGAGTGGTTCGATAGCAACCTTTCAGCTTTGCCTGCTTTGGCAGAAAAGAAAGTGCAGTAATAATCAAATATCGCAAAAATTTTGAAAACATCAAAATAAATTTCGTTCATTCTCGATAAACAATTGCCTGCAGTTGATGATCGTAACCACTCTGAACAAATGTCGACATGTATTTGAGAAATACTTTTCCTGGTTTCACTGATTTATCAAGGTCCCTGCACGACTTTATTGGATACACGCATATCAATTCAGTGGCCACAGCAACTGAAGTGAGAAGGAAATGTATATTTTCTCGACTTTTCGAACAACATACTGTATTATCAAGAAAAGCTGCAGTTTAAAATTTGCAGTCGCTAAACCCCACCTTGATATGTACCGTATAATATATCGAACAAACAACGCGCTGCAGTAAGCTATCGGATTGAAGACGGGATTTTGCCAAATGTCTCATTTTGATATTTCCAAGCGTCGCTCTTTTCCAAAAACATTCAAAAGAATTTTTGAAACGGTACAGGCGCTGCACATCTTTGCATGTTTTTGAAAGACTTTGAAAACTTCGCAACGGTTTTTAGATTAACGTTGTTACTGGCCGGGTGAAGAATGCAAAAGTCAAAAGCATTCAATAATGTCAACAATTCCTGCCAGAGTGTGAAAGTCTGCGCCGTTTGTTTTACTTTTATGCAGAAATGTCCTTAGATTAAGGTGATGAACACTATAATCCGATTGCCACATATTTAACCAGTAATTTCAACTTCTGAATATCTAAAAGAAAGCTAAACTTCATAGACAACGGTTGCAAATGGACAAGAAGCACTTGAAAGAGCACTATGACGGAAGTAAGTCCTTTCTAATTCCCACGTATCGGGACAGGAATTGGAAGGAAACTACACAGTGATCGCGTCGTTGCCAAGCTCTTTTCTCCGGAGAGAATACAATAAACGAACTGAAAGGTTGCCAGCAACAGACATGCACCAAATCAACACCAATCTCCACAACATCAGGCGAATGGCGCTTGTACCGTTTCATAACGTAAACCATAAAGTGGTAATCAATCGAGATTCCAACGCCAAAACTGGGCGATGTTCGTTTAGAAGTCCATTCATGTCAACACTTAAAAGCCTAAGCTGAAAACCATTCATTATTACGCCGCTGGGCCTCTATCTACCAATATCCATTTTATCAGCATTTTAGTAGCATTACCTACTTGGGTACCTCGAGACCAATATAGACCTTGCGAAACACCTTGCAAAATATTATGCATCACAAATTTCCTCTGGAAAGTACCTGGGTACCTCGACACCAATACAGAGTGACCAGCTGTGCTTAGAGCAGTGGTTCTTAACCTTTACAAACACGCCGAACCATTACGTAGTTTTTCAAGCTTTTTGTCGAACCCCATTTTTGCCCAATATAACAGAAAGTAAAAATTGTTGTGATATCACCGCGCTTTGAGTCATGATTCAGATGACCTTCGTCGAAACCCTGAAACGGCTCCGTCGAATCCTAGGGGTTAGATCGAACCCAGGTCAAGAACGACTGGCTAAGAGTGTGTCGCTAGCGGCTTAGCATCGTGGGTCACCAGCGAACTTCTGGTTCTAAACAAAAGTTTAATCTTTCTATTGAAGTTACAAACATCAGCATTTTGTGTTTACGCACATAATACCCTTAATCAACTTTAGAAATACATTGAGGTTGACAGCGGTACGCTACATATTTTGGTTTATAGGTGTTTCCAAATTATCGTTTGGGACAAGAACGACCTGTTAAGGCGTTTAAGCGTCAAGGAAACTGAAGTTATAAAATATCGTGCTCTTCCGAGACAGTCATTTTTGCTTACGCCGACCACAGGGTCTGTTGAATCAACGACTCAGCGTTTTGCGTTGCTGTTGCCTTTTACGTCAAGTGTGCTTTCGGTGAGAAAGATAAAGCAGCTGTGATATCATTTTCGGGCGGGAAAGCTATGTGTGACAAGTAACAGTCCCGACTGGAAATGGACAGCCTGGAACAGTTTTTTAGCGGTCAGGTGAACGACACCAGCGCTTTGTTTTCTCACATTTGGTGCAAATAAAGTAACCCGGCCATACTTTTCCGACAGGTCGTTTATCTGTCTTGAGCAACTTTACACCCTGGCGTAACTGGGGCCAGGCTCTATGACGAAGACAGATGCAGTGCCATCCACAGTTCCTGTAAAAATGAGACATTTCTGTGAACAACACATTCGAAATAGAGTTTATCTAAGTGGAGCGATTTTAATGCGTGACCACAGTACATATTTCTGCAAAACCGGGTAATTAGTCACCAACTAAAATGGTGAAAACATGTGAAAGTAAAAACAATGTTTACTTTTGCAACAGTGTTATACAAATGTTACAGCTGTGAGGAGAATGGAACTATAACAGTTAGAGACACTAGTAACAAAAGCATGTGAAAGCTGTTTTTTCTGTTGCAACAAAAATCCCTGCAATCGTAATCAACAGTACACCTCATGCACGCCACGTATTTGGCTGACGGCTGGCGTTTGCATCAAATGAAGGGCTTCAGAATAAAATTTTAAGCGCAGAAGGTCTTGCCTATTTCTTTATGAAACCATTAGACTCAATTTTGGCCCAATTAAAAAACAATCTCTGGTGATACAAAATAAACTCATGATAAAAAAACCTTAGCGCAAATAGAAATTTGACGCAAAGCAGACGTACTTGGCGATCCGGACTCTGTCGTCTCAGTTTCCATGCTCGTGGTTCTCTGCACGCCATTGGTATAGTGTTGCCACAGCAAAGATGACGTCGTGGACTCATGACGTGTGTGCATCTTCGCGCGTAGCTTTGGCATTGCGTGCTCAAATCGAAGCTTGAAGAGACGCTTATTAAAATTTTTGTTGTCCGACCACGAGATCACGTAATTAAGCTGGAAAAAACAAAAAAACATCCCTCTTTGGTCTGTGTATCTCACAAAATAGAAATAAGCATTGTTTTGCTGAATATTATTGCAAAGAGTTTTAAACAAGCTCAAACAAACAAACTAAAACGCTTGAGCCAGCCGCTAGGGGAGCTAAATCACAGTTCAATTCTTGAACTATTTTTAATACCACAGCTTCCTTAAGAAACGTGTCTAAATCGTTAGAGGTACTATTAAAATGCTTCACAGCAGCAACGGGCAAGGCAAAATTTGATTGGAAACGAATATTTTGCAAAGTAAAGGCACGCGGAAAGTTTACAAAGTAATTTATAAGTCATACACGTGGAGTTGGACATACATAAAAATGTGCTGCAGTTCAATATAAAGTTCGGATCATAGCCAATCCTCACCAGCGTAGCTCTCTTTATCATCCGCTGGGTGTCCTCCTCACGACCATGCTGTTTTATGTATTCGCGAATGCCCGGTACCAGCACGAATATAATTCTCGATTTGCTTTCTATCATCGTTTGAAAGCTCTGCATTCAAACAAATTAAGCAAAAGTTTAACCCAACGTTAAACGCATATTTCAACTCCACTTAACTGACAAAACGCTTGCAACGCCAACAGTCTACGAGCAACAGGTTCTAAAAGTCTAGTTTCGACACTTCAACATCTTGGATTCGAAACCACACAAACAGCTTTATTTTGTATTTAAAAAATAAGCGTCAAAACGCTACGCAAGCATCCCAACAAACCTTCTGAAGCGAAAAAAGGCTCCACTGATCTTTCAAATAGTCCTTCGAGAGTATAATCACCACACGGTGACACTGTCGCATCGTGTTCAATGCATTCTCGATACGCACTGAAAAAATGCATCGACAACATTTTGCGAAAGCACGAAATAAGCTTCTTACAATGGACACTTAAGTATGTACTTTACACGATGGGTGTAAGCAAGGAATCTATCAGCAAATTTTTAATAGGAAATCGATTTCACGTAAAATTANGCATCCT
>JGI24021J15306_10004431_pt1 | contig 16323 bp, 5 predicted proteins | sample Ectturendosymbi1_FD_15306 | JGI IMG/M metagenome (IMG submission 15306) | reverse complement strand
AGCGGTTGGGCCCTAGGCCAGGTAACATGAGCCAAAATGACCCTAAAACTACTTCACTTATGACATCAGTCACAAAAAATCCGCAGCCCCCAACCAAAAAATTTTTTTCGAGTGCAAACTACTAGACTGGCCGATCCGTTTGAGCCCTTGAACAGCTCTCTAGAGCAATCGGCGGAGGAGGTAGGGCGTTGATAAGGCAACCGAAAACTGCTGTTTTTTAGGCCGAAATCCAAGTACGAATATACCGTAGGCCGGCTCTCAACGTGTTAAGCACCCATTGAGGACCATGCACCTGTAGTCACAACAGGGATTTTCCCCAAAAGGAGAGTGGGCACCTAAACTAGGGGACACCACCATACCTCCTGGCATTGTGTCACCCTTTCAGCCCTCGGTCTTTNATATCAACAATTTCTCCCAAAAATTTCTGCGCACTCAACTAAGTGGGGCCTGCAAAAGTGGTTACAATTAGGCCCGCACTTGCTATGGCCGGCCGTGCTCACAACCTCTGGTGCGACTTGCTTTATGCGTGCAACAGTGCCATTTCAAATGCGGATCTTAGCCCTTGCACCGTCTATGGACACAGTTTTGCATTTCAACCACATCACACCATGTTCTGAAAAGTTATTGGCCAATTTTGCAAAGATACTGGTCGCAGTGGTGCCTATGCCAGTAGGAAAATAAAACAGATAGCTCTTGGCTCAGCACATAGATTGAATAGCTATGTTGGTCTTGTGCAACTGGAGGTGCAACAAAAAATTGATATCAGCTCAGCTTTGCTTGGCAGTTGCTCATCTTTTGTTTCTGTCATGATGTAGCAGTGGAAGAAGCAGCTAAAAAAAGTTTTGTAGCAGCTCTCGGTAACTTCTAAGACGTTTCTCTGCTGAGATGTTCAAACTATCAAAATATGAGCGCAATGTCTGCCAATTTTTCGTTGTGCGCGGTACCATGTTTTACAAAAAAAAAAACAACAAGCTTATAAAGAGAGGATTTTTAAAAAATTGTTTGCAGCAACACAACAGGGTTTTCTCATCCGCACCATGTTTGTCCATGCTCATCCGCACCGCACGGTTTTCTCATCTGCACTAGTGCGTACCATTGCACAGGTTGAAAAGCACTGTAATAAGCCATTAAATGTGCATCCCTCATCAGTAAGTCATTCAACATGTGGCCCTAGTTAAGATAGTGACCTAATTTTTGGCTTTGTAAGCCATTTCGGTTGGACATAGCTGCTGTAAAAAATAGCATACATTTATCCATATTTACTCCTCACTCATTTTTATGTCTTCAGGATTACTCTTATATGTAGTTCTTAGGAAACTTTTAAACTGATTACTTAGTGGTGCATTGCTAGCTAGTTCAATGAACAAGTTCCTCATCCGATTCGACTTTCTCTTTTAACAGGCCTATCTTCTTTTTCTCACTTTATACGTAAAAAACTTTTTGTCTGTAATTACTTTTCCATGCATGAATATTGTCTTTTTTGGAGGGTGAAATTTCAAGCTGGCCTGCTTTTAGACTTGAAAAGAGTCTCAAGAGATGCTTCACTGTCTTGAGGTACATGTGTCAAAAATATTTTATATCTGGTAAAGAACATTTTTGCATTTTCATCTGACAGAATGTATCTGGCTCTATCAATTGCTGCATGCAACTAAATACTATTTTTTTCTTATCTGACTTACAAAGATAAACCTGCTATAGTGTGATTCCAGCAAAAAAGAGTCTATTGAACCTACCATTGTTTTTATCCACACAATAGTATTGTGATGGAGTTTAAGAAATGGCAATTATGATGCAGCTTCATCACCACTGCTTTCTGGACAAGTCCCTGGGTTCTCAAACTGAGGGGCGTGAAAGGTTTGCAATAGGAGCACGGGTGTGGTAGCAACATACTGTTGAAAAGCATGATAATTGCAAATTATAAGTTTTTTACTGTTTTTTGTGTTTGATTGTGAGGTTAGCTGAGATGGAAGTATCAATGACTAATGCCAAAGAAGACACGCCTAAAATAGTTTGAGAACCTCTGTTCTAGACTCAAATCTAGATAATCGGTAATTGCTTGTGAGCTATTATAGAAATAAAAAACGTTTACAATACAGCTGAAATGCCAAACAACAAATGAAGATTCTTGTATTTTGCAGAGCAGTACTATAGAAAAATCTACTTCATTTGTTTTACAGTAAGATCATACAAAAATGCAAACATGGGGTAGAAAATCTTGTCTGGGGTAAAAAGTAACTACTGTATATACTCACATACAAGCCGACTTTAAAACTAAAAAAATGTATCAAATTAGCGGGTCAGCTTATACATGCATAAATCTGATCTCACACAAACGAATTTACATGACACCACTTCTCAGATCACGCAATATCACCGATGTTACCATTCAGTCATACATATAGCCATAAAATTGAGACTGCACTAAATAAAGCTAGTTAACTCAATTTTAATATTAATTTTAACTGTACCTCAAATAAAATGCAACATAATCATGTCTGATCAAACACACTGTGTTTACTTTGGGGGTCTGCTTATATGCGAGTTTGTGCAAAATTTCTCATCTTGGGGCAGTTTTTCAAGGGTCAGCTTATACACGAGATCAGCTTATATGTGAGTATATTTTTTTCCAAGTCAAAACGTCCTTTTGTGGTGAAAACGAACTAGCCTATAAAACTCAAAATGTAAAGTTGTCAAAATTGTTATTGGTATGGATATGCAGAGACATGCATTACCAAAGCAATTGCCAACTTTGACATGTCTATGCTAAGTACTTCAGCTGCAGCATAATTGCTCGTAAAATTTGTTTGAAACTTTTGGTCCATCTAATACAGTGCTCTTCAACAGGGGTTCCGCGGAACCCTAGAGTTCCGCAGAACATGTAGTGGGGTTCCGTGAGTTTCAAGGGTTCCGTGAGGGTTCCTCGTTTTTTAGGGGAAATGATTTTTTGCTTCAGTATGTTGATGCGTCATTATGAAATTTCTTAGATTAACGTCTCGCATTCAGACTCCAATAGGCCAGTTAGTTGTATAGGAGGTTGAGGGCAGATGCAGAAAAAGAAATATTGGTATCTGTTGCGTCACTTGTTCATTGTTGTGCAATTAAGAAGAACGTTATTGTTGCATCACAGTTGTACGATGTTGCCAATGTGCAGTTCACAGTCGAGTGGACTGAGTAGAAAATAGAAATAGACTAGTAGAGAGTAGACTGAGCCACACACCAGAGATGCTGTTCAGTTCAACCTTTGTGGGAATAAAGTAAAAAGAATGTGAAACCCAACGTTTTACTATTTAGTCAAGCCAGATGAAGCAAATTAGTATATTTTCTTATGTGAAGCGAAATAATAACAACAGCGAAGGTGTCGACAGTAATGAGCAATGTAGTTCAAATGTAAAAGAGGCAGCTAATCCGAAGGGGACCAAATTTAATGCAATTGCCAAAGTTAGAAAATGGAACGGCACAGATACGGGTTCTTTTTGCCGGATGGCCAAATTCTGAATGTAGCAGATAAATTCCATAAATGCAAGAACAACCAAGTATTTGTTGAAGCGTCTATTAACGACATATTTGATTTTCTTACAATTAATTCGTGTTTTTTCAATTTTTGTTATAATACGGCTCCATGACAAACGGTAAAGTATATCGGGGGTTCCACAATGACAAAAAGGTTGAAGAGCACTGAACTAAACAACGTTTTTTTTAAGAAATGCACTACGTTAATATGGTGATCCGTTTTGGCTTTAACAAAAATAATAATCAAAAGGTCGTAGAACAGTAGTTGAGTTGAGTTTAATTGGCGAAAGTTAATAATTTCAAAGACGAGAAAGAAATCATAGGAATTGCATAAACGCCGGGGCACCGAAAAAACCGCAAGGTTATCGAGTCGTTGCCCCTTGACTGGTCGATTAAGGTGCACAGCAAGCCAAAGTAGTGCCCAACCAGTTGATCGTGGTCCACTGGTAGACCGCGGACTGTTGCCAAGTCGACCGCGAAAGCTGTTGGAAAAGTAAAAAAATTTCTACAGTGCTTTCTAATTGTCCGTTTGCCTTGTAATGATTGGAAAGATTTCTTCTCTGAGGCAACGTGGCCCATTAACTGGTATCGTGGCATTGCGACGTTTCAATAACCCATATAAATGGAAGCCTCCTGCAGTTGCTAGATCTGTGTCAGTGTTGCCAACCTTGCGGTTTTCCCACGAATTTGAGCATATTTTTTCCTGAACTTGCAGGTTATTTTGAAGACTTGCTGGTTGCTTCTTTTCGGGTTTGTTTTGTTTTTCAGTTGCTTCATTTTTACAGGCTTTTGTTTTGCGAGCTGCTTGTTTTCGAAATTGTATGGATCGTGTGCTGTTATATTTACTGTAAAACGCAATTTGGGCATGTTTTTGTGTAAATTTGCTTATTTGGGGTTTGTTTATCCAAATTTGCATGTTTTTTGTTTTTAATTTACTTCTTTTTCGTTTCGTTCAATTTTCGTATGAAACACATTTTGGGCTTGTTTTTGCGAAAAAACACGTGATCACTGCTGCGTGTCCTGACGGCGAGATAAATTTATGTGCTAGTAACTGAGACTAAGCAAAGCTGTTAGTTCGTTATTTGTGTTGTCCAACGTATTAAGTCAGTGAGCGCTAAGACCATCACAACGTTTTAGAACTGCGTGTTTGGGAATGAATGCACTCAATTTATTGTGCTGATTGGACGATGGCGCTTACTTCAGCCGGGAGGTTGTCAATACAATCTGTTTAAAATAGTCGTCTCTACAACCGCTTCGTAGGAAGTTGACGCGCGTGGTGACACATGCTAGACCTGAGGAGGTGTATAGCAGTGTAAGCGGGCTCGGGAAACCAACAATGATTTGTATCTGTTTTTGCACGTCTTTGGGTACGTTGTTAAGTGTTGATAAGCTGTGTTTTCGTAAGAATTGTTTCTAGGTATTTGTTGATTAGGCGCTATAGTGAGCAACTACAGCGCTCTTCAACCGGCGTGCACGGCACACCCCAGGATGCACCAAAATATGCGTGGGGTGCACCACTAAGAAAGGGTTCGCGAAGGTGCATCACAAACTTGTCACACTAAACAGATAATTTTTACAAAAACTTTCTGTTAGCAAATATGAACCGTCAACCAATGACTCTCAGGATTTAACCGAGACTTTGCACATTCTAAAGTGTGGTGCGTAAGCATCAGACCATGCTAAGCTAATTGTTGTAATTAGCAACGGACAACGAGCGATGATCAATTGAAGTATGTAGCTGAGTTACTGAATTAGGGGACTTGCTTATTTAGACCCGGGTGCTTACAGGCATGGGCGCAATTAGGTGGGGGACACGGGGGAAGTGTCAGTAAATAGGGTGCATGAGTTTGAGTGTGTAAGTAAATAGGGTGCATGAGTTCGTCAAAATATATTTAAGGGTGCACCGTAACAAAGAAGGTTGAAGGGCACTAAGCTACTACCTACCTTCAAACAACTCAGCGCTTTTGTGCTTTAAATTGTGCGTTTCTTGAATAAACTTATTGCATCCTTACTAGCAGCTATCGATCCGAGCGGTTGTGCAACCTTGAACATTAACTTGGCTGTGACGAAACGAGGCAAGACCTGCCATTTTCACCTTGAATGGGAGGAAGATTCTTTATCCCCAATCTCAAAAGATTTGCCTTGAAATCGACAGTTTTTTTTTGATCAATTTATTTGTGCGAGTCTGCTTGCTTCCACTTGAAAATCATTAAGTACAGATCCACAATGACTAATAGCACCCTTCCAGTCTTCCTACGCCTTGCAATCAGCTGCTGCACTCCTGACTACGAAAAGCTGGCCTCCTTCCAAAGCCAGGTCTCCCACTAAGTTACAAAGTATTATTTCCTTTTTTAAAAGAGATCCACCTGATTTGCATCTAGTTTATTTTTTCGTTGGGTTCATAACGGCCATTCCTTGCCAAACACGATTGGCGTGTGTGTGTGCGTGTTTGAGAGAGGAAGGGTTTCTGATGTAAGATCTGCTGGTTGTGTGACAGCTATAAAAAGTGTTGTGAAGTAAGTTACTGCAGGCTGGAAACGATGTGTGTGGGTTTGTGATGTAAACACTGGACTGGTAGATCTCGGGAAAGCGGCTACTTGAAAAGTAGATCTTGAGTCTGAAAAGGTTGGACACCAATGTGGAAGAACAAGCGGTTTGACGTGACCAGAAACTCTTCTAATAACAACCAACGTGTCAAGATTTCTCTGATCATTTTGAAAGGTTCAGCAGTCTGCACAGTTCAACAGTGCCCTAATGTTATAAAGTTTCATAAGGCCATATTGATGCTTGTCTCAGAAAAAAGTTGTACACTAACAAAAGGATAAAAAATGCCTTAGAAATACCAAAATTTTAAACTATCTCCAACGCTTTGACACGTCCAGCACATTTTTGTTAAAATACCAATCATTTGCGAATATTTCGATCAAATGCCAGTCTCAAGATATATCTTGTAAGGAGATAATAATTAAAAAGATAAAGCAGATCTGTTAATCGCACACATTTAATTTGTAAAATAAGTTCTTCATTAATAAACTGTAAAATAGGTTCATCAATAAACTATACATAGATGCACCTTTAAAATGAAATGAATTGCCAACTCTGTTGGGCAACTTTAACAGATGAACTCATTACACACTGCGCTTTGAATTAGATTAAAAAAAACTCACGATTAAAAACCTGGAACTGTTAAGGTCATGCCTCAAATAACGTATTTACATAAAAATGACATGGGCGAAAGTTAACAATTAAAGTTTTCGCTAAATTCGAGTATATTACTTTTGTAATGAAACAAACTATAAATTCTACAACTCATTTCATTATGAAACTTTAAACTATCCTTGTTTCGCGACTTGGCTGAGAACATTGAGTTGCGTTGGTGTAATTGAATGATGGCATCGCTGCATCTTCATTCTACTGTAAATGTCATCGTAACGCTGTGGTTTTTGTGTGCATGTGGTTAAATTCAAATTCACCCTGCATTTCGATATCAGCTTCCCCCCTGGTTTTGTATGTGTGAAATGATCTAACCAAACCTCAAGCAGTCCGTGGTTTTGCACACAATTGTCGAACCATTGTTTGCAATATGAAGTGATACTTCAGCAGTTTTGTGCTGTGTCCGAAGGCTGGTCAAATTACAATCAAGTCTTATGCAGCAGGGAAAAGGTCACGTTGGTACCAGCATAGCGAGAGTCAGAAATGTGATGATAATAATCATACAGCTTTCATTTATAGCTGTAATTAGGTTAATATAGCCTGTAGATCTCAGCTGCCTTACAATAAAGCCGTGAATAGCGCGGTGTTCATGTTCCAAACCACTTCCACATAACGCTGTGCGGTCATAGGTTGGGCTTCAAGTTCAGACGTGTCTCCGGCCCAATTATACATTTGAAAACAATTTTGAGTCATCGTTTAAGAGTGGTGGCTTGCAATGTTGATTTTTTTGTAAAAGCAAGCTAGTTTGCAGCATAGTTTCTAGATGGGTGTCTAACACTTAAGTATCTTTACACTTACACTCAACCAAGTCCAATTTGCTCCCCCCAAATCGGAAACCTTTCAAAAAAGGTCTTGTAATTGATTTTAATTTGCAGCTGTAATGTGTATTTGATTTAGAGACAAGTGCCCCACCGATTTTGTAGCATTACAAATATTTTTTCACAATTCTTGTTTGAGTACCTCAGAGCAACCATCGACATGCCGACGATTCATTTTGTTACACACGTTAATACGGCTGTAGTAGTTCGCTTGGCTCGCTACCTCATTTTGAGTGGTGGCACCAGTTGACACATCGTGCAGGCCAATGGTTCTCAATATTTTTTCGTGATGTATCTTTTAGGCAATAATGTGTCTATCCAGTACCCCTTGACTGTAATGATGTGCACAATAAACAGAATTACACCTGGAATTATTAAACTTTTACGTTAAATTTCATTATAAAGAAACCTTGACTCGAACGTCTGGAAAGAGATAGTTTTGAAGTTCCAGTGTAATTGAAAAAGAGTTTGGACGTTCCAGTGTAAGCAATTATTTGGGAAAGACGTATTTTACAGTTTTCAGTTGTCGCAGCTTGTGTTCTGATTCATTCATTTTAGTCTTGAGCTTGTTTGCTTTCTCTGCACTTACTTTAGCCTTTGAACGTTTCACCGGTAAGCTTTGCTTGCAGAGTTAGAACTGATGCTGCTTAGCACGGGCGCAACCATCTCTTCATTCCGAGGGGGCGGGCAATTTTCATGAAATTGCATTCGATGACGTCATCATGCTTATTCAACCGTGGTACAACTTTTTCGCAAACTGTCACAGATAAAGTTAGCGTTGCAACATTTCCGAAAACGAGAACTTTTCAGTTTTAATCAAGATGCGGACCGAACCATCAGGACAGAGCAAAATTTAGTAGCCTAATACAAACACCTGGCTCTAGTGTTTCCAACCCGGGCTTACCCGAACCCGAAACCCGTTTTCTTGGCTGTTTTCTAGTACCCGAAACCCGTTTTTTTTCAACCAGCAAATCCGGATATTTTAAAATACCCACAATTGCAGTTGGATGCAAATATTACTAATTCTGATAACATTGAAGTTGAAGAGTGGCGATTGCAACGATCAAATTAGCAGGTTTGAACCTTTAACCGTTACCTGGAAGCGCGAGTGTTCGGGTTTTGCTCACTGGCCACACCCACCACGTACTCACAAACAGTCTCGATGGCAACTTCCAAGAAGCGAACAGGGATGGCGGTCATTGTTCCCGTACCAATGAAATCAGGATGATTGGTGCCAATACCTGTCATCGTAATATTGTTTACATTCAGCATTTCGTACAATTTTTTTTTCCAGTCGTAAATGAATTCCTTTGTAAAAAGTGCAGTGCTGGATTTTCTTGCGTAATTTCCGAGTCAGTTCTCGGTACTTGTTTTGATGCTTGTCATTTATTGAGGGAGAGCACACAGCAACAATCCTTCCGCTTACTTTTCCGTTACAACCGAATGAAGCATTGCGCCTAAGCTTTTCCTTCACTGTCATCACATCCTTTGCAAGTAAAGCATCTTGATCAACTCTAAATATTTGGCGAAAACTGTAGTATTTGGTTACGAATTTTGTGACTTCATCCAAATCTTTGAAACTCAGTTTTCGAACTCCAAATGTTTGATAAAAGTCATTGCTCAGTTCATTGATCAACTTCTGCATACTATAAAACAGTTTATCTACTCTGATTTGAACTTCTTTATCTCAGATTATTGTTTTCTTTTGAAAATAAGATGCAGCTTATTGTGTTCAGCTTTCTGACGTAGAAAGAACATAAACTTATTCTTAGAGTTGTGTAGACAATGTCAAAACGTTTTTGTGATTTTCCAACGACTGTACAGCTACTATTGAAAGCACACCTCACACCAACCTTTGCAGCAGTGGCGATTCTAGAATTAAAAGAGTGGGGGGCACTGCGAGGCCAAGGAAGAAGTTGTGGGGCCAACATAAATGTCCATCTTGCATGGTGATTTTCTGTTGTCTTGAAGATTGTATGCTATGAATAACACTGTCAAACCAGATATAGGTTTGTGAATATCGTTAAATATGTACTAGCGTTATTATTCACACGAGATACCTAAACGCCACCAGACGGAATCGCACATTTTTACTGCTACGTCGAATATTCTGTGCTAACCATGCGACTCCCACAGAACTGCACATGTAAAACAAAATAACATTTTCGATACACAATTGTACAGGCACCACATGAATGAAAATAGCTACACGAAAGTGAAATCAACTCACATGAAAGTAAAGTTGTTCCAACCACGAATTCCATCGTGACATGGGAAAAAGTAGGCTTTTGAGAGCCAACTACTTCCCGTTTTGTGGTAGCTTATGCACACTAGTGGTTATAGTGCAGCCTCAGGCACTAAATCAGTTATCATTCTGTCATCCGTGCTTTTTCTCAGCAAGAACATCTCGCTTGTCTTTGTTAATTACACCAAGGTTATGTTGAAAGCACATCACTACGAAGTTTTTTTTGTGTTGTGCGAGTTTGATAATTCTTTTTACCTGCAGTTATAAACAACAACGCTCTCAAAAATTCCAGCGGTTCAAATTAGCCCAAGTCAGTGAAGCTCTGAGATCTTTACGCGCCACCAACTAGTAGATTTCAAACATGCGTTTATCAAGGAGCCCTGCATGATGTAAACGACGACGCTCTCACTTCGTTGAAGTCGGGTCCACGCTCCAGCAGGTTTCACTTCCCGCTGCTCCCAATTCGTGACAGTGGGTTTGCGGCAAAATTTTGAATGCTCGCAGTGCAAAACAATTTTACAATTTTCCGCTGATCAACGTTGCGATTTACTATTCAAGTAACCACCAATTAAGAATCGATTGAAGTACGTCAAAAACCAAGTAACTTCAGGATTGAGGATTGAAGGGGCTTGCAGTGCCCTTCTACCACGATTTGTTCAGAAACGAGTCGATGTTATTCACAATAACGCGTTGCTGTTCGCTGCCACAACTGTCATATTACATACTAATTGTTTTGATAAAATGTTTTGATAGCGCCTTACAACTACATTGGTCTTGTATTGCCAGGACAGTGTTTACACTTAAGGTATGGTATAATTTGACTGACTCGTTTTTTTGCATTTTGGATAGTCCCGGCCAGTGTTGCATATTAGAATTAAAGAGCCCCAGGCAAACTATCAAGAAGTGGCCCCAAATGGTATATTTTAAAAAACATACGATTTACTTCATAGTTTGATCTGTGTTTCTAGAGTGGTTCATAACCTTTTTAACAAAGCAATTCAAAGACTTAGTGCAAAAATCTGAAAGCCCCCCACGGCATCTCTGAACAAAGGAGTGGTTCGAGGTGACAAACCGATTCACCTACCCTAGTACCCGCCCTTATTTCCCGAAGAACTTGCGCACACACATGCGTCTTGTAAGATGGCTACACTACCAATCTACAGTGTTTTGGAAAGAATGTCAGACCAAGCGCTGGTGACATTGCGATTTCTTCTGTACTAACAGAGACCTGCAACTTAGCTCACAGATCATACTATCCGCATTATAGCGGCTATCCGCATTATAGCAGCAACATCTACCCAAGTACGAGGACTACTCGCCAAGAAATCGCTGCATAACAAGCAATGCCTTGCATATTTTAAAGTATAACGCATACAAAATTTCAATGCAAAAACGAAAAGACAATTGCGCCCAGTTCAACTGCATTGTGTTTTTGAGAGCTGCGAAAATCTATCATAAATATTTTTTAATATTCTTTTCATTTTTCAAATCCTTTTCACTGAAGTGTTCATGCTCCATGTTGGAAAGTTTGTTTTGCTTACTCTTTGCCTCAAGGTTTCCCTGTTGGTGACGTCAGTGCATGTTAAAAATGAGGGTGGTGACGTCGTAACGTCAGCTACAGTTTATAATTGAGATGAGCTCTGAAAGCTTCACAAGACAGAGTAATAAAGCAAAGTCCAAATATTACTTCGAATTTTTACCTAATGCTCAATGACATGTTTTTGAATAAACAAGTTATCTATTGTTGTTTTTAGATTATAAATTCCAAGGACACGTCACAGCCGCAAACACCTTTTTTTGAAAAATCTATTAGAACCTAACACAGTCGAATGCGCTAACTGAATGATGTTTGCGTTTTTCCTACAAGCTTCGAAATAAATGAGAGAAGATTCTACACAGCTTGGCTAAAATTTTGTTGAACTTATCACCACAAAATATTCTTCCAAAAACTAAAAAAATCATAAAATCTGAAGCCACCTAATGGTGAATCTTTCTATTTGTTGGGATGTCGTGATTAAAATATCAGATGATATAACAAATACCGTATTTTTTCGATTGTAAGCCGTCACCTATGTTCATACGCGACTTAAATCAAGGGCGCGTTACATAAATTTTTAAAACCATTTCGCACGGCTTACAATCAAGGGCGGCTAACAATCGAATAAAATGGTACTTGATAAACTAAACAAAATGAACGAGGATTTTTCATCTTTTTTGAAGTCAATGATGGTTACTGTCAGAGGAATAGATGAATAAGAAAGTAAAAATCAAAGGCGCTTCTCTCAAGTAATCATCTTGGGGCCCATGCACGCACCAGGAAAAGGTCTCTCTTGATCTGCTTTGCCTTACTGAAGAAGTGTGCCAACTTAGTTGAAGTTGAACAGTGAAGATGTCGAGGAGAAAACACATAAGCTGGCAAAAAAGGTCTTCGCCCTTCTAAATTGGAGCAACTTTGAGAGATTCCCACAGAGTTGCACAGGTTCGTTTCGTGACGGGAAACCAAATTTTACAATTTTGAAAAGGAAATTCTTGCGCCAGACTTGCCCGAGCATTTGTATCATCTGATGAAAAAATCTGTCGCAATGGTCAAACATCTGAAGCGGAACAGGAAAAACACTGACTCCAAGTTCTGTCTGATTCCGGTACAGAGTCAAATCCATCGCTTGCCCAGGTACTACAAGTCCAAAGCTGTTTTGCCACCAAACGAAATCGAGAGCACGGTGGCATCAACTTTGATCGCGTCATTAAAAAAATGAATATTGGCGTCTGCGTGGTTAGTTGTCACGGACAAGATCACAATCCCAGCCTGATTCGTATGTTTGTGTGATTTTCAGTGTTAAGTGTCTGCTAATTTCCGCAATTCGTTCAAACTGTAAGCTAATTTTGGCGAGAAAATTCAATTTTTTCACCATAATGATTTGTTGTTAGGCAAACACATTGCTTCCGCCACAAAATGCGTAATCATCACATCTATAGATGTGTCGGCATTTAGCACCTCCACTTATTGCCAAAGTTCATGCTTACACAAAATATATTGCAGTTTTTCCATAGGGTAATTGGTAACTTTGTCATAGCATACTGTTAACTTTAAAACATGATCGTGGTTATATTCAACATTTAGGAATATTTAGTTCTTTAAACATAGATATTTTATTTAAATCGTGAGTTCGTTTCAGCTAATGTCAAGGACGGTTTTTGCCGTATCCCAAGACGGTGTAACTACCCTTAAATAATCTCTGTTACAATCCCACTCCAGAAAGTTTCCAAGAAGCATTTGTAATTATCATATATACGTTTGAATGTGCATTGGTTACTCGTAAAGAGAAATCTGTGCTTTTATGCAACATGAGTAACATAAATAACTTACTTCTCAATTGAGAACATTTGTTTCAACTGTCCATGACAATTGTCCAAGGTAGCATAGAGCATAAGTTTGTTAGCATTGTTTTTCAAGTAAAATTTTTTTAATTGTTCCAGTGTAGAAGTTTCTTCGAGAGAACCTAAAAAATAGTCTGTCTTAGTGTCAATTTTCACGGCATTTTATATCTGAATTTCTTGTTTCTTCTATTCATCCCATCAGGAGTTTGATGTCTCGTGACCCATTTTTAACTTTTTCCTTTTTAGTGTCTGTATGAGCTGTTCCCTTGTTCCATCGGGGTAGAAACACTTGGACCTCCTTATTAGGGTGTGGGAGGAATGTTTCCTATGTCTGCTTCGGTATGGACTTTCTTGGTCCTCCATATTTGGCTTTTTCCGTTTAGGTCATCTGTACTATTGGTCACGAAAAGCTGCTTCATTCTATGTTTCATAGTTTTGTCCGGCAAGTTTTTGAGTGTGTTAAGACGTCAGCAGCTTTGAGGTGTCGCAACTTTACTCTTAGCTTGGTTACCTTGTATTTTTCCCATGGATGTATGTGAGAGCGTATGTCATCTATCGTTCGTGTGACGTATTTCCAGTCATGTACTCTAACCGTATGTCTTGGTTGCGACATCGAGCCTTCTGTCAAGCTTATGGGTTATCATCTACAAAGTGTGTCTCATACGTTTACGTATTCTGGTAGTTCTTTGTGGTTAGCGTTTTCTTACAGGGTATTGACTTGTTCCCAAGGTTCAACTGTTGTACAAAATCTTTCTCTTGTAGGTTTCATAAGTTCCGAATGTGAACGTCGTTCTTGAGAGCTTCTGGGCTTCAGTTTGTGTTGTGGTTGCGAAGCTATTTGTGAATCTACCTCAGTAATACCGATGGGCAAAAATGATTCATTCCTATTTTGTAGCAAAACTATGAACTAAAAATACAAATCCGTGAACCTGTCAATAATATTGTTGCGTACTAATGACTAAATTCCTAAACACACTTTTCTAGATTTTTCTAAGAATCCAAACACCTCTGTTGAAATTCACTTTTGCATGCATGTGGAGGCACACTAGTATGATACATTTTAATATGAGAATGAATTGGTGAGAGGTGCAAATCAGGTTTACTGCCAGTCTTTGGATCAACCCAATCTGAGTATTTTGCCTCTTTCAACAGAGAAAATCCAAGTTTTTCTAGCTTCCTTTGCATGTAAAAAGACAATGCTAAACACACGTAAGATTCGCATTCAGCTTGAATAGCTTCACCAAATATTTTGTCCAAAAATACGTCGCTAATACCTGACCCTGTGTAATCAGGATGCACTGTCAACATTTCTCCCAGCATGATTTTCCTGACGTTCAAACGTTCATGCAAATCGCTCTCGAACTCTTGAACAAATTGTTCAACAAGTGGTATGGATGGTAAATCATTCAGGTATTCACCGATCGGGCAAGGGCTAGAGGGATCAGGTTTGTGAATGGTTCCGAAAGCAACTCCAATGATTTCTTCTTTGTCTTTTTCATAACATCCGAAACCTTTGCTTCCTTTGAGCTTTTCGTTTAATCGCATCACGTCCAAGGCTTGTGTGTCTTCAAGACGTTCACCAAATATGGCTCCAATTGGACTGCGAGTAGTATAGTATTCTTTAATAAATGTACTGACTTCATCCACGTTTTCCAAGTTTAGTTTCCGTATTTCAAACTTCTCGTAGAAGTTAACAGGAATTTTAAAGTACATGGCTGTCATTTGATACCGATTATACTGTGTTTATTATTTCAGTTGAAAATATAGATCTGGTATAAAATCCACACTGCAAACAACAGTTGAAAAAAGGTTCGAGTTGATAATGTTCTGCGATCTAATTTAAAAAAATGTTATTTGAAAAAAAACGTAATCCAACTAATCAAAGTCCTTTCTTTCATCGAAATATGTCGTGAGAAGGCGTGAGGCTCTTCAATAATCATACAAATTAATTGTAGATTATTTTCTGTGGCTTACCTGATCATCCGCACAACAGCAACGAGTAACGCTGAAGTCAGCTGCAACAAAGAGCTGGGGAAACAAGGTGAACAAAGCAGACAGACAATGCAGATGAATACTGAAGCACGATTGCTTCATGCAATGCGAAGACGTCGTGAACTCGCTCCGGGCGTTCTCACCTGTATTTGGAAGCTTTTTAAACTGTTACGTGCCAAACAATATTTAACAAGTTTATCTGGTTTTTGAAGTGGCCATACGTGTTTGGCGCGGCGCGACTTGTCTTTTGTAGTTTATTGGCGAAAATGTTCATGCGATCCTTGCACTTTATTGGAGATGTGTGAAAACTGCGGCTGCTTGAACGGCTGAACGCCCTAGTTTTGTTGTATATAACGGTCAAGGCCGCAACCAGCTGATATTTTTGGGGGAGGGCGAAATGATCGTAACCTCATGTTGTATCTAACAGTAAAACATGTTTTTGGAAATTTCGTGGCGGACAATTGCTGGTTGCGACCCCTAATAACCATGCGCCCCACTTTACGAACCCAGCCTCTCTCTGATGACGTAGTAACTTAAATATATTTTGCGTGTTGGGATTCGTTTCAAGCGTCAGTGCTGAAGCCTGACGTTCCATAAAGCCATGTATGATTTTGAAGTGTGATTAGACGCAACGCAGTTTCGTCAAGGTTTTCATGATAGTCAACTTGAGTCAAGTTGTTTGAAGTGTTGATTAACCTTTCAGAAATTTTACCACAAATGGATGAGGATGACGGTCCTTGATTTAAATCCAGGACCTCTCGCACTATTGCTAGTAGAATTTGGTTTCATCTCCTCAGTACTACAAGAAGAGATTAACAATAGAACCTAACTCCTGAATCACCGTGTTACGATTGTTCGACATTTACCCAGAGACTGCAGTATATGTCTAATGGTGACCTGCGTTACGACTGAGCTTTGTTCGTTTCTTAAACTTCCGCTGACGATCAATCGCCGCTGATGTTTGTTGGGTCTGTTAACAAGAAATTGTGCAATCTTTCGGTTCCGTTAGCAATTGCTGTAGGGAACAAGAGACTACAGTCCAGTCGATGCGCGGATTCGTAAGGGTCAGGTTCTAGGGAAAGATTGTCAGAGCGCGTTTCTCAAATTTCTGCGGACTAGCTCCGCCACGGCTCGCGATTAAAAGGCTAGCTGCCGCAACAGGAACTA
>JGI24021J15306_10004426_pt1 | contig 16335 bp, 14 predicted proteins | sample Ectturendosymbi1_FD_15306 | JGI IMG/M metagenome (IMG submission 15306) | reverse complement strand
GTTGATTGATGAAATAGAAGCCTATAGCCGCCCAATACAATGATAAACTGGAACGAGTGTGCTGGATGACATTCACAGTTTTTACCTTGCCTATAAGCTGCAGGGCAGCTTCAAAGTGTCCTTTACGCTCATGAACCTGGACTTTGAAGCAGTCCCGTCGCCACGGGGGGGCTTTGGTGGGTTTCTGGCGACGCTTTGGTGGGTTTCTGGCGAAACTTTCTGGCGACGGTTCTGCTTTGAAGTACATGGTTTTTCTACCGACTTACACTCGCAAATAGGCAAAACAATAAAAATTCTGAGTCGGCAAATGATAAAAATACATGAACGGCCGACAAACAACGCGGAGCAATTTTGTGGACCAAGTAAAGAAGAAAATTTTAAGTGCGAACACTTCACAAACTTTTGCGCTGGTTTGGATGAGATTTTTGGCTTGCACGGGTTCGAACTCCCGTCTTTTGTCATTTGCTTCAATGTCGTAGAGTTCATTTTATTTTGACAAAATATTAAAATACGCAAGCTATGTTAAATTCTGCCATGAAACAAAAGTGCAAGCCTTTGTCAAGATGCAGACGACCCACAATCCAGATTCGTAAACGGGCCTTAATTTTAAGCCTGAACCCGAAATCGCAATCCCGAACCTGACATTTATGTCTAAAGCCCGATTTAGGACCGAAAGCCAAATCTACGGAGTGAGTTAAGGATTGCGCAGCTGCGAGACATCGGTAGCGTAACAAAGTGAACATGACTAAATAATGCGCAAGTAATCATTATGGTCAATATTTAATCAACTCGCTTACTTCAACAGTAACTAGCAACAAATGTGTCCGTCGTTTGAAAAACATTTTGTAAGCAGGGCCCAATATCGGCCCGAAATATTTTGACAAACTTAATCCCGAACCCGTCCCGACCCGAATAGTCCCGCCCGACTTACAACTCTTCCGCAGCCAACCAACAATTTCCAAAACAGAAGGATCTTTCGAGAACTGAACAACGTTACGTTGGAAAAACTGCCGCCAAAGATAATACGACAGACACTCGTCTTGACCCGCTCATTGCGAGTTGAATCACTACATAAGCTACCTTGTTTGCAATAGCTGTACGTCTACTACAGTCTAAGCTGGCACTAGTAACAACCAAGCTCCATCCATAAAGAGTGGGATATGGTGGAGCGCGGATATAACGTCTTATATAGCAGGGCTTCTCAAACTATGGAATGCGGCCCTAAATGGGGTCGCTAAATGTAATTTTGGGTCGCGAAACTAATTGGCTTGACAAATCAGATACAACAATTTTTGTAAAATTTACAATAAAATTGAAAGTAGGCCTGCAGTGAATCTATTTCTACTGCATTTTTATTTTTAGGGGCGATATCGTACTTTATCCTGTCAGTTGTTTACTATGATGCCTGCCTGAGTTATCAAATGATAATAAAAACCAGGCACGACAAGTTATGCGTTGTTACACCATGATTGTTTTAACCTACTGATCTTACTGAGTTCATTCCGACACGAACGCATGCTTCTGTTTAGACTCTAGGTCTGCTCTAGGGGCTAGGCTAACTGCTTTGAGAGCACACCGAGTAGTTTCAAACTAAAGTTAAAGGCTTCATACATAGTTTCAGAAGCACAACTGGAATTTTCAAGACAGTTCAGCTTATGTGATTTTTGGATAAGAACAAGAACTAAATGTTCAGTCATTTCTGATCTAGCCATTCATATACTCTTAGACTTTTGCACTTTTTGAAAAACGTTAAGAATGTCCTTCGTCCTGTGTTGTCTTGTGTCAATCTACGAATGATTGATCTGGCTAAAAAGTATCAAGTGCATCCATCCCATTAGTTCTGCTTGATAACTTCTATGAACTGAATTGTTTTTTGTTAAATGTTTCCATTACGTGGTAGTTTTATGAATGTGTAGTTACTTTCGAGGATTCTGTGCATTTGTGTGATTTCGCAATTGACAAAGATGCATCTTGATATTTGTAATCAGACGTTCAAACGTATCATTAACATCTAGGCTTTCCATCAACATGGGGCCGCATAGAAAAACTTTTTTTTCATGGGGCCGCAGAACAAAAAAGTTTGAGAAGCCCTGTTATATAACATGAGAATGGAGCGCGAATGTTCGGTAGAGGGAATTCACCTTTTGTTCAAACGAGATAATTTTTTTGCTAACAATAAGATTTATAATCCGTTGCTACTGGATTCTCGAGCTCAAGGAGTATCTGGGAACAATGAACGACTTTCCCAAACACCATGGCGGGGCCCAAAGCAGTTATTGGCTTAAGGCCGGCCATGTGGAACCCCATGCAATGATTGAAGTGTCTATCCTACTTTCTGTAATAAACCAGATGGGTAGAAATGTCGCATCTATATTTTGTCATGAAATCATCAAAAAGTTTCCTGCGGAACCCCTGGTAGCCGCTCGCGGAGCCCTGGTTGAAAAACACTGCACTGCACAGTGCTGTGAGCTTGTTGAGTGTCTCTTTCTCTCTCTTGCTCAGGAGAGTAGAGTGCCACTGCAAAATTTATTGAAATTATTCGTTTTTCCAGCTTTGCAATTTTCACATTAATTTATCCAAATTTATTTCGAATCTAAATATTCGTAAAAACTCGGATTTTTGGATTCGAATACTGAAGGATTCGAATCCATAGGATTCGATATTTCATTATATGCATCCCTAATTAGCTCTTCGTCTGATACAACATTTTATGATGCAACTTTTTCTGAAGCAGTTTTTCGTGGCTTAACAGCAAAAATTTCGTCAAAGTTTGTGTTTTTGTTTTTACCAAAACGACTTCGCACTTCATCTGAGAAGTAAGGTGATGGAATGTTTGGCACAATTCCTGAAAGAAATTGTGAAACAAACTTTGTGCCCTCTCCTTGCATTTGACGCCTGGGTTGCGCCACATGTAATGGAACCTACGCACGAAGCGTTTCTCTTCATTTTCTAACAATGATGAAACATCTGGATGACGCCACATGTGTAAACACAAAGTTTTTGGACTTTGAACGACAGCAACCACACACGCGTCGATCATACTTCAAGCAATGAAACATATGTCGTGGCAGGAACTTCGTTCACTTGCCACACGTCAGCAATGTTGCAGGAAAGGTACGGTTGCTCGTAGTTTATATTTCAGCGCAGGCTTTTTCTGACAAATATCTTGTCAGGGAGAGAATTGTTCGTAAAAACACCTCAAGCTTACACGCTGATCTGCATTGGTTGCTAGGTTAGATTGATAGAACAATACCTAAAAAAGGATACTCTTCTATGAAGTAAAATTTGGTTTGTTCAAGTTTATCCATGTAGTTGTGTGGCTTATTACGGCTTCAAATGAGAACCATGATGTCTTAAACGTCGTCTAATAAACCCACCTTGGTACCAGCCAATTTTGGATTTAATAAGCGGCAGCTTTATCATATCCGTGTTCTTAATAAAAACATTTTACTGTACAAACGTGGAGGACATCCAAGTACTTTCTAATAACTGTACATAAAATGAAAGGAAAGATTTTAACAGCACACGAAAAGGTCAAGGTTGGAACTAAAGTGATAATTTTTTGCATTCAGACAGCTTTCTTGTACACGGTACATGCATGAATCAATGATAGGGTGATGCAGCAAAAGGTGAAAACAAAGGACAAGTTACTGTGTGTTGAATGTTACGAAAGGGTTCAAAATATCCTATATACGTTCCACTTCAGTTGAACTGCGAACTGGACCCAGGGGCGTAACGAGGTTAAATGGCGCCCGGGGCAAGAAGCAAGTTTGGCGCCCCATCTTCTAACCTGAGGTTTTTCGGAAGCAAATGTGCTGTATTAAAGAAAGTACTTGTGACATTATTGCATCTTTTCGGCGCCCTCCGCAGTAGTTCAGCGCCCATAGTGATTCGGCGCCCGGGGAATTGTGCCTCCTTTGTTCCCCCCTTCGTTACGCCCCTGACTGCTACCCTTGTTATACTTTTTATTAGTTTAAAGTAGGCCCAAATATTTAAAATATTTTAAGATGTTTCCAGCAAGTAAAGTTCCACTTTTGTGAATGTTTGGGCAAAAACAAATCGCGAAGGTTTTGTTTCAATGTGTAGTTCTTTACTGCTAAGAAAATGTAGAGCAAAATATCATACCCTGTGTAGGATCGGCGCAATAACTTTGTAGTGGGGTCCAGGGTTCGATCTTTCCCTACGACCTACATCATGGTTGACTGGGTGGCCTCATCGATGATCATTCCAGCTTGTAATGAACTTTTTCCACAATTTCTGGAAAGATGTACAAGAAGGTTTAGATAAACATAAGCTTGATTTATCGACGTCACGCACGCAGCAAAATTTAGACATAATGTACTTTATAATGAGAAACTAAAATGCTGCAAAATAACAGTTTGCACCTCGGTCCACTCCTTGAAAAATAGTGGGGGTTCCGGATCCTATGACTCACCGTTTATCCCGACCATATATCTGTGTTCATCAATATATGAAATTTAGTGTAGTCTGCAGCTGCTGGTAAAGATCGAAAACATTATCGTAATCAGTTGGAGTCATTTCAAACAAGTCCGTGCTTTGCATTCCCGAAACATTTTCTTCCACAAACCTGTTTTTGAAAAGGCGGCACAAATCTTTATCATCATCAATGTAGTAATTGTTGCAGTGCATGTTTGCGCTTTTTAGTTTATTTATTTTTTCGTTTGAGACTGGAGTTTCACAACGCATGGTTTATCAGTTGAACACAAGAAATACAACAACATTTACTCGCTAACTTATCCAAATGGGTTGGTTGATACGAACGCAGTCGCTGAGAAAGAATAAGTTCAGGAAAACCGCACTTGCCACTGTCGCAGCTTCTTATTAATCGTACGGATGCAATGCCGGGTTTAGGCGTGTGCGTTGTGTGCGGGATTTCTAACTTGTGTTAGAAATTTGCAAGCTGCTAAGTCTGGATGGAAAATTCGGGCCAAACACTTGCAAGAAACCACGTAAACGTCTAAATAATGCAAGACTGCAGCCACTAGATTATTGGTCAAGGTGGTGAAGAAGCACTAGCAGATCTCTCTTACACAGAGACTCTGCATTGAGTAATTTCTTCCCGTTATTGAATAATTTGTGCTGTTACTTGAGCAACGACACCTTGCGTACCGAAGAATGAGTTATCTGTTTGCTTTTTTGCTTGACCTTGATTCTCTGAACGCTGTTCAAATCTAACAAACATCCGAAAAACTTTTCATCACATACAAAGACGATTTAGATTGGTCTCTTGGTAATGAATTCGTACTGTTTGCTGAATTTACGAAACTGGTCAAGAATAATAAACCATAAGACAATTTGTAAGAGTAATTTTTGAGCAAGTTGATAACAGACAAAGCTGTACGTGACACTTTTCCCTACGTAAAGATGGCTCTGCGATTATACCTAGTGTTCACGGCCAGCAACCAGGGCCGCCGGAACAGCTGTAGGGCAGGGGGGCAGTACAAGTGTTGAGGGCAATGGAAACTTATTAAAAAATCGTTACCAATATGCTTGTTTCCCAATGTGCGATGTGCGCTGGCTTTTTGTATTGCTTCTACTTAGCTGAGTCATATGAAACAATAAACCATTACCATTTCTGCTCAGCAACAATGTTGACCTCAAAAATGATAACATAAATTAAAGAAAAGCATTTTGAATTTTTTGTGTAAGTGAATAGCTGCAACAAATTTGTTTCAAGTCGATCTGGAACAATGATGAAATCACCTATGATACACTTATGCAAGGGCACCTCCGCTCCCGTTGCCCCCCTTTTCGAAGGACAAGGGGGAAATGCCCCGTCATGTCCCCGCACTCCGGCCTCCCTGTCAGCAACTGCAGCGGAGAAAAATTATTTAGCAAATTGAAATTTATCAAAAGTGCACAACGATGATACCAGAATGCCTGAACGATCTGACGCTAATGAGCATTGAACCTGACATCTTGTGACAGATTTCACTTCGATGATGTCATCAATGACTTTGCTAACGCCGAAGCTCGTGAAGTCCAAGGTTTCCTTTAAACCAGTGGTTCCCAACCAGGGAGGAATTTCATGAGTTCAGGGGAGGAATTTCCACATCATGGTTAAGTTACCTATTCACTGTAAGTGTTGTACTTCTTTTTCAGTTGACATCCTTCAATTAGTTACATCACTTCACATTTGTAAGTCCTTTAGTGGACTATCACACGTTTTTGTTGGCTTTTAAATACCATCGTTTTAAAACAAGTAGCTTTAGTCCGACTTTTATTAATCAAGTTATTGTCGTCAATAAAGACCATTGTTCCAGTCGTAGTGAATATCAGTCTACGAACCCGAACAGGGGAGGAATTAACAGTTCCAAAATGAGCAAAGGGAGGAATGCATCAAAAAAGATTGGGAACCATTGCTTTAAACATTATATGATTCCGTCTCAGCATGTGTGTGTAACTTTCAATCATGTTGCCAGTTCGAAGTCTAAAAAGTATTAACATGGGTCAAGGTGCCCCCACATATCAAAATCGGGTACTGTACGGAAGTGTTACGTATTGGGTAAAAAGAGAAAATAAGTTAAAGGCATCAATCCTTTAAAGCAGGGGTTCCCAAACGGGGGTACATGTACTCCAGGGGTACATTTGCCAATCTGAAGGGGTACATGTAAGGTTAGCAATAGAAGGGAAAAAGCATGTTTACATATTTTTCATTCCGAATGATTTATGCATATGTCAGTGAATATTATTTTCAAAATTCATTATTTGCTTATTGCTAAACATATTTTTGTTATTTTCCTCGGCCTTTTTGTCACGAAAAATTTTTGGGGTACATGATCATCTATAAAAATGCTGAAAAGGTACATGGCCAGAGAAAGTTTGGGAACCCCTGATTTAAAGTGAGAACAGAAAAATGTCGGATGCATACCCAGAACAAATATATACAAATTGTTTCGAATTGAGGCAAAAATTATGTGAAGGTACCTGGTGGTGAAAAAGGCTGACGTTCTTAAAACTGCAGCCCAAAGTTGGATGGGTACTATAACGCACTATGCGCTGTTGTTACGACCAATTTGTATGTTTTTGTCCCGAGTTGGCGTAGATTGTGCTGTGCAACAGATTCTTAAAATATGTTTGCTGCGGATGAGCATTTACAATACGACCAATGCACATGACTTTCATTACGCTGACAATACAAGATGTTCCAAAAATATTGTTCATTTAAAATGGTATATCTGATTTACTGCATGTGCCTGCAGTAGGCATGTGAAATTAAACAGTCTTTAATAGAACAAGATTTATTCACAAGTGTTAGATTGAGGAATTCAAATGTACGTAGATTTTATAAACGATTTTGCAAGATCTTGCCATTCACATGAAACGAGGCCTCATCAAAAGGTTTACGATTCTGTTTGCCTTGTTTAAGATAAATATTTTCTGGTGAGATTTTGAAGTACTTAAGTCGGTCTAATGCACAGGATTTAATGAAAACATACTTTATAGGAAATATTGCAGCTTATTGATAATGGATATCAGTAAACGCCTCACTGTTTGGACTGGTGGCTTGTATCGACCTTGCCCATCACTGACTTTCCGCGTGTGGTTCGTGCTTTCAATGAACTCTCTCGTTTCTGTCAATGACCTCACTCGTAACCCGACAGGGGTCACGGCGGGGAGTGTCGAAGAAGTGAAGCTCAAGGCAGCGAAATTGCTTTTAATGTTATTGAAGCAACCCTACGATGAAGATGAAATGACCGAAAAAGCAAAAGATTATGTGTTAGTTCGGATCAAGGACGGTACAACAATTGCAGACGATGACTATTTACGTGAGTTAAGAAGTCATGACGACATAGCTCTGCTCATGCCTGGTCAGAGTTGGTCAAGCGGAGCTGCTGGCCAGCAAGACTCCAGCGGTTTGTTGCGTCATTGTGGATATCAGAATAAAACACACGACAATCAAATTTGCAGTGGTTGGTTGAATGATCACCGCGACAAGACACCCTCAGTACATCTTGGTTTGGGAGTATATCGCAATGAGCGCCACCAGGCGACCAGCGTTCGTTTCACAGCAGCCACTGGAGGTCAGGATGAAGTCAAACTGAGTTACGACTTGGAATTGAGAGGAATCCGAATGGTCCTCTGTACTTTGGTGCGATGGGGCGCTGTTTTCCTTGCTTGGACTGGGAAACTCCTCATTAGTGTGTCCGAAGTTCTTCAAACGCACGTTGCTGATGATTAACTATCGCCGACATAAATTAGTGGTAGTTCTATTTTCTCGTCGCCAAATATTTGTAGTCCTTGCAAATGCATAAATGAAGTGCTGAGGTCGAATCACTTTGGTACACAGTGAACACGCCTGGTTTATTCGCCTCATCTACAAGTATTGCTCGAATGTTTCCATGATTTGGGTTTAAATTTTTTCAAATAAAATCACGGGTGCTTGCATCCGAACGATAACCATTTTGTGTTCCTATGTTGTTCGACTACCCTGGCGATGATATGGACCATGAGTGTGAATCAAATAAAATAAATATACCTCGATAACCTTGCGAGTCATCACCCCCCACTGAGCCGAGGTGTTGATGTTGTGAATACGTCACTGCTGTGACCAGTATTCCCTGTAAGAAAATTTTACGCTGAGGGGTGCGACACCCCTGGGAAGCTAGATGTAAAAAAACTCACTATCTTTAGTATTTAGTAATTTCTGGGTTTTCAATAGGGTATTGTTTTTTTGAAGTGTTTCCGGCTTTTCGTGTATAGACTTCCACATCCGGATACATTATCACTTGTCATCTTTTTTTCCGAGCGTTGACCACGGGCACCTCACGGTGGCCAATGGGCTCCCTTTAGCTAAACTGCTTTGTTCTCCCCTGTCTCACACCGATAGTTACGCCACTCGTGAGTATGCAATTGCGCAACCATGCAGACACACAAATAGTGAGGCGTTATATATATATATATGCGATATCAAATTTGGAATGTCGCAAGAGCGCGAGAATGAGATTTCACTGTAGTGGTACTACAAACAAAATGCTGTTGCTCGCAATGCTGGGCTGGCTGCAATACTGATTGGTTGTGACGTTTATAAAACGGCTCAGTGACTCCGCGACGCTACAAACACCTGACCAGGGGTGCAACCGACCACATCAGAGCTGACGGATATCTGAGAACACAGTCTCCTGCAACACTTGACGTTTAAGAAGAGATTCTTGAAAAGATCGTGATGCTGCGGGCGCATTCTATTATTCAACGATTTAATGAGTGGGAGGAGTAGCCCATCAAGGCAGGGGGTGAATCGGTCATTAAGCGAAGCGCCGCTTACTGCAGTTCAACTCAGCTGGAGGAGACATACGACCCACAATGAACGCAACATTTATTTATTGTAGATAACACGTGGCGTCTGCAAAGCGCGGATCCAGCAGCGATATATTGTTGGTCGGATTCATTTTCACTCAACAAATTCGAACGGCTCCGGGGGTTCGGGCTCATCCTCCTCAACTTCCGTCTTCGGACCACCAGCTGAAAAATTAACAGCTGATTAAAAGTTCCGGCATTAACTTTAACAAACAATCTGGATTCAGATCAAACATCAGTTTTAGAACTTGAACATAAATGCAACTGAGCAAATGGTAGTGCCTCGAGCAGCAAACAGAAAAAAAACAGAAAAAATAATTTTAGCCTCAAACAAATAATCTCTTGTCAAGGAGTTATTGAAGCCACCTTCGTTGGTACACTGCATCGTCAGACTGCTACAAAGATGAAATGAGTTTGCGATGAAAATGATCTTTTATCTGATTCGTTTGCTGAGGACACATAGTAACACACTCAGGTAACCAAGCATCTTAAATCAATGTGTAGACCTTTCACTGGTTCCAACAAATCTTCAGGTTCATCCGAATTCTTGTACTTCAGCAAAATTATTCCTCCATGCGACAACTGCAAGAAGAAAACGTATCACAAAAGTCACTGAGCAACTCTTGTGAGACACAACCTCACACAAAAAACAAGCTTCAAGTATTTGTGAAACACAATTTACGAAAGATCGTAAAACTGGCGCGATCAGTGGTTTTACGTCGTCTTGAGGAACCGAAACGATCTCACAAATTTTTTGAGAAACTACAGTATAAACTCGTTTTGCTGCCACCACCAAAATACACTTAAACCTCGGTTTCGACCACCTCGGCATTCAGATAAAATAGCTGCGGCATCTCAAAATGTCTTCGCAGTCAGCAAAGTCCAACATAAAAAAAACTCTTGAACATGATATCAGGTTATTGCGATCACCGCCATGATGCATCAAACTGACCGGTTTAAGCGGAGAGTACTTGCTGCCTTCAGGCATTTCGATCACTTTCAGTTGTGGCGGGATGGCCCGGCAGGGATTATTGATCAGCTCGAAGTTTGCTTCAGGCTTTTCTTTCTCTTTCCCAGCTGCAGCGGCCTCGCTTGCCTGCAAGAAATTGAGTCAAATCGATGGTTGAGTGAAGAGTCGCTGTCGGTGGCGTTGGTGCGGCGGCCAGGTGTGTGGGGGGAACGGCGGAGACTTAATTTGCTCAACGTTGTATTGTGACAGCATCAAAGAAATTCGCCATCAGGCTCCTTTGTCTCGCAGCGCAGAATAAGAACTAAACCCGCATTTGCTCGATAAAAGTAAGTAGAAAAACATCAAACCGCACATAATAAAATATACGCAGCAGGTCTAGTGGTTGCTACCGATCGCTGACGGAACTCCGAAGAAAAATACTTGTTGCTAGGAAACCATTCGCGATAATCGCACAACACTGCTTAATACCTTCGTTTACTGTGGTCGTTCAACACTGACCCGTCGCCACAGGGGGGGGATTTGGTGGGCTCAGCCCCCCTCCAAATTGAAATAAGAAACACTATAAAATAGTGGATTTTTTGTCAAATTTGAATGTCAAGCCCCCCGCACAAACCTAAAGCCNCCCTACTGACGACTTTCTGGCGACGGTCCTGGTTCAACGTAGTGCCGACAAGAATGCTGTGCTTATTCAAATTAGTAAATCATTGGTAGCGACACAAAAAGAAAGATCCCTAAGACATATTCGGCGAAAGTTTTTCAGCCCATTCTTCCAAATATTCTCATCAACTTGATCGATAATCGGACATCACAGCACACATCCAGATACCGGGTCGACTTCCATTGCTTCATTCTTTTCTTTGCTGGGTTTGTTTGAATCCACAGACTTCTTCTCTTTTTCGTCCTACAAAATGTAAAAAAATTAAACGGTGTTGTCACGAGTGAGATGCGAAGGCAGGAAGCTATGACAGTTCAGATGGCATCCCAAACAACTGCACCACAACCTGCACAAGCTTCCACCACAGTTGCTCGGAAGGCAGATATGTAAATACATTTAGGATCTGAGCTGGTGACAAACGCAGCAAATAGAGACCCCCCGGGAACAACAGCGATGTTGGGTCCAGCAGCTCCCAGCACAGGCATGCCGGTGACTTCATCACCCAAGCAGGGCCGAATTAAGGTGGCGCGGTGCCTGTAGCATATTAACAGCGCAGGGCCCAAGTTAAAAATTTGCTTGATTGCGTCAAAGTTAGCAAAATATTCACTCCATGGACGGAAAAAAATTCCATACATATAACCAGGGTGATTATTAGGGGAAGCGAACGAGGGGCCACCACGGGCTACCCTCTTTCAGAGATGTCGTGAGAGGCCCTTTAGAGACTTTCGCACTTTCTACATTTTTTGTAAAAACGCTTATTAACTTTAGAGTCATCGGCATTGAGGTAAGTCGTCTGTTAGACAAAATAAAGCAGCAGCTGTGTGTAAATCGGCCAAAAGAGACCCCTAAACAACTTTAATGTGTATACAAAGAATATACACAAAGAACAATTTGAAATAAAGTGTATACAAAGAACAGTGTAGAATCAAGTTTAACACAAAGCACCGCGGGGCTCGTAGCAATTGCCATTTGCTACTATTGTTAATCCGGCACTGCACCCAAGTATAAGCTGGTTTCGACAGTTTTCTTGCTTACAATATGAATACCCCTATTTGCTGCAGATGTTTCACCAGAAGCTCGACGGTGCTTCGTTCTGCGTTGGTTGCCGGTCACAAGTTTCGTTTAAGATTCATGGAAATGGTGGAGCATTGGAAGAAGTGGCTCGAATTAGAAACACATTCGTAAAAACACAAAATCATTGGATGCAATGTAATATGCTGAGGCGCACTACAGGAAAGAACGACTGGAATGTCCAACTGGACTTTTCGACCCCCACCCCCCCTGCATATCACTCCTACATCCATGGACACGAGAATCTCCTCGCACCCCAAACAGCGGTACGTCCACACAAACACTGGTCACAAACGCATTTACCAATTCCATCTTTTCATCAACAGTAGCTGGTCGTGAGGTGTTGGTGGGAGTGACCGTTGTGGTTGGAGCTGTTGCTTTTCTTTTCTCCTTCTTTATCTCCTTAGCTTTTGCTTTGGCGGTGGTTGAGAGGACAGCAGTCTCCACTTTCTCCGCCTCCCTCCCCTTCTTTTCTTCGATGGGGCCCGGGTACGCGTACACGCTGGGCTTCGCGTTGGACCGGAACTGCATTTTCGGCATCTTCGTTCATAAAACAACACAGTGGCGTTAAAAGTTCACAGAAGGCTCGGTGAAAAAGTCATGTATCCATGACAACAAAAACCGCTGGGTAACTTTCGTTGTTGTGCTGGCGTTTGAAAACATTCAACGGTGTAAAAATACTCGTGCGGTGGTGCGCGAAACGTTGTGCAACAAAGGGCGCTTGTGCTTGAGTGTAACGGTTTGTCAATCATAAACGATTTTAAAAAAGCAGCTTCAAGCAAAGGTTTCCTGCAGGACCTGTTCGATAATTACATCATCGCGGTCACGTGTGTGCGAAAGAACAGCTGCGAGAGATTCCAGCGAACAAATGACGTTCCAGTTTCAAAACCTGCAGCCTCATCAATGGTTGCAACTCAGTACAACACGCATTAAACAACATGTACAATTAATCGCTGTATAAGCAAACCGGAAATATCGCCAAAAGCGAAATCCACGTCACAATGGCACTGCACTGCTTACTCGTGCGTGAACGCTCTCGGGATTTGAACGTGGAATGAAAATATTAACTGACCGCTTCTGCAAATAAACCATTCAAAGTCAACGAACCTGGAAACATCCGAAAACCTACACAGTTAAGGATTTAATCTTGGAATGTTTGTTTCAAAAATATTTAATGCAAATAGATTTTAATATTCTTTGAATTACTCTGGGAGGAAGAAAATGCAACGTTCACTCGCCTTCACGTAATACAAGAACTGTATGGTTTGAAAATACACACGATGAGTATTGTTGGATGCCGCAAAAATAGCCTGGATGCTTCCAGATACCGCAGGACGACCCTTGTAATTTCATTCGGACCGGATGTGATGAAACAGAAGCATGCGAAACACTAGGAACGGTTACACTGTATCCGTGAGAGTCGCGAAAATTTGAGGCGAAATCAGTTCCTCAGCGCTCCCCCCCATTCGAGCTCGATACCGAGAAACGGTTCTGATCAAATATGACGCCTCGCAACTCACCTTCAGACTCGAATTCAGGCCGATGATGGCCGCAGGGGTGAATGCGAGGGCCAGAAAATGCGACAGGGGGAACCAGTACCAGAACTGACAGAAGACCAGCATGCCGGCCACCGACGCCATGTTAACATGTCCGGACCGCGACTGCATCGACAATGTAGCGTTCCGACCGCCTGTGAAGTCATAATGCCATTAATCAAACACGAATCGTTTACGTGGGAGCTGCGCCCAACATCACAGCTGCTGCGAAAACTAAGCACCACACACCCAAGCGACGGGACTTGGAACCATTCCTCGCTTTGCTTTAAAACTTTGCCATATTTCCTACCAACTGTTACGTGGACGTTTAGTTTTGAAGTGAAAGTTCGGAAAAACGTTGTTCGCGATCGAACACCACTGCTCGTGGGTCTCTGCCGCACCTGCATCGATGATTCCCTGAGAGATGATCGCTCCGAGCTTCGCCATCACGTCCTCGTGCTTGTCGTTGATGACTTTGCGATAGAGCTCCTTGAATGTTTTCACCTGTAATACACTGTCGACCATCAACGGCTGCTCCAACAACATGAAAGCAAGTTGCAAATCGCTGTAACGACAGTCGCGTTTGTACCCAAGTATTACCAGCGACTTCTCTACAACAACTATAAACACAGTGGGCTTGAAACAACACGAGCGTGGTTTTGATCTCTCGACAATGAAGTGGAGGCTTCAGCGTCGAAAGTAGTTTGTTTTGCCTCCGCAGTCTGCCTTCGCTTCGCGTAAGCCAACCCACGACCTCCGGGTCTAAGCCGGTTACGCTTCACTGCACATGTCTCACAGAAATGACAGACGGCTGTTGGGAGAAAAAGACTTCATGTCAGTCTCAGCAGTTATTTTAGAAAGCCTGCAGCCAAACGTGTTGGGTTACCGCTTTGCTACAAACACAAGGATCAAAATAGATCATGGCTAATTCTAAACCAGCACAGCCGGTTGCTCATCAACGATTATTTCCAGATCACCATCAGCCAGTTCACCGCAAGAACAAAAGCAGAGCACTGATGCAGCAGCAGTCGTCCATGTTCAAAATTGAAAGTCACTTGCAACGTGCTGTGGAGTATTTTATCAACTGAATCAATTTCAATTTGATCAAAAGCTGAAGAATCCTCAGTTGGCGGAATAAGCTACTCTGTTAAAAAATCAAAGTGATTGACTGTCTGTTGAGAACGGGGCGCTTTCCAGCAGATACATGGCAGTATCTGCACAGTCCTGCGAGCAACTGACTAAGTCACCAAACGGAATAACGAAAGTAACTCCAGAAACTGTTAACATCGTATTGAACGAAAAAGAGGCGTGGGAGGTGCCGCGGATGAAGGGTCACGTGGTCAACAGGTGGGAGGATGACTCAGATACCGAAGATCTAAATCATTGTAAGGTAAGAAGATAGCAGCGCGCCGCAGACAACCGGCTAAACACGTCACAAAGTAAATACATTCAGGCAAAGACAGGACAACGGAAGCCGAAGCGAAAATTGAATACATCCGGTTTTATAGTGGATTGTTTCTCATTATTGATCAAAACGATTGTAATAGTGATGCAATCAACGCTTTTCGCATAATCACATTTTAAGACACACTAATCTATAAAATATAAACATAAGTTAAATGCGACAGAAAAGCTTAAATTCATCATAACGTATAAACAGATGGCCGCCTGCCTGTTCGTTTCGTAGCCTTTAACTTTGGCAGACTGTCCACTTGGCCTTTCTCATTAAGGTTGCTTGGGAAATTGGGGAAAAATAACTTGGGTATTGAACACTGGTTTGCTGGCATCCTTTTTTTCTTGCGTTACTTCTTAAAGCAGTGGTTCTTAACCTTTTCTCACCACACCCCCTTAAGTAATTGTCCTTTGTTTTAACCCCCTTAAGTAATTGTCCTTTGTTTCAACCCCTTTTTATTCTGAAGCTGAGCCATGAACTGTGTGCATGTCTCGTCTTGTAACGTCATAATAAACCTTCATTGCTGGCCAGAAGCCCGCCACAGTCAGGGTTGCCATTTTAGCTGATTTGCTGCTAGATCTAGCAGGATTTTCTCACTGTTAGCTGTAAAATTTTCAATCTAGCCGTTAGCTGATTTTCTAGCAGGATTTTGAAAACCGTTTGACATATTTATCAGGTAACAAATTCCTGACAAAAAACTTTGTTTGAACAGTTTTTCAAGATGAAAACTTTTACACCTTTGTGGTCAAAAAACAGTTATCTTCTTTGTGAAGCTTTAAATCAGAGGTGGGGAATCTATTTACTATCACGGGCCGCATAAATTGTGCATTATTGCTGGCGGGCAAATAATTTAGTTTATCCTAAAATTCCACCTTTATCTTACTACGAGGGATAGAGGCTTCTCATGACATACCATCTTAAGGGATAGAGGCTTCTGACTTAACTGTCTAAGTACCTACGTATCATGGAGCTTCGTTTTGGCGTGATCTTGTACTCTAAATTGGGTAACGAAAATTCTGATCCATGCCATATCTATTGTTCACGCGGGCCGCATTTGGCCCGCGGGCCGCAGGTTCCACACCCCTGCTTTAACTTGAACAACACCAGCACTAGACACAACCAGCTGCCTTCAATCATTTGGAATTTTTATCATAACGTAATGGAACTGCTTAAGCAGATAATTCCATCATAATAACAAGTAACTGATGACTTGAAGCTTATTAGCGCATCAGGTTGAAAGACTGCATTGGTAGAATATCTTTTTACCCCGCGAAACATATAAGATTTCCAAATGGTTCAGTTACACCAGGAAGTATAGTAATATCTGGCAAAC
>JGI24021J15306_10004425_pt1 | contig 16335 bp, 3 predicted proteins | sample Ectturendosymbi1_FD_15306 | JGI IMG/M metagenome (IMG submission 15306) | reverse complement strand
ATGTGTGTGAGAGTACATTTCCTGCCATGAAGCAAGTCAAATCTGAAAACAGAAATCGAATGGCAGACGAAACACCGGATCATAGTCTCCGAATTGCTACCAATGACACATTCGTATTGTTAAAGGAACGAGTGTCAGAGAAGCCACATCCGCAGGCATCGCACTGATAGAGATTTGTAATAAATTGCTTAGTGCTACTGTGTAATAATTTTAGTGACACCCTTAACTCACCTATTTTCTCTTTTCAATTAAAAATTTTGTAAATCTGTTATTTTATGCATCATTTGTTAGAAGTGGCCCCGCGAGTTGCCACGTTTTTGTAAAATGGTCCGAAGGTCAAAAGTAGCTGGACCACGTTGTTGTAAGGCGTTACAGAGCTCAAATTTGACGGAGTGTTTCAAAAATGACCTTGGGCATGCTGCACATTTACTGCTTGCATATTCTGTGATGATCTGATGCTGAGAACAGTTCGTTACAAAATGGGAACCACAAATCATGATGCAACGTTACGACGCCGAAAATCTGACATGTGTCCTCTGGACTCTTCCGATTAAACAACCCTCCATTACCGATTTCCCATTCGTGTGATTTCGACACACTTGGCCGTTCATGGTTCCCCAGCTTTTGAACGATTGGAATTTAATGACATTCTGCGCCAGTTTCTGTTTAATTGTTATTTGGTAATGATAATTACCAGCACTTAATTTACCAACTGAGTAGTAGAGTAACTTGTATCATAATTTTTGTTTTATATTTTAGACTACGTAGGTATGTCGTTCAGTGCTTCAAAATTTTATTTATTGTTGAGTTACTTGGCCTCACGTTGCAATTCAAGTGCTCCTTAAACAACATTTTTGAGCTTATCTGGGAAGGACATGGCATTTTTGTCAGTAACTGAAAGCGTCACAATGGTGATGACGCAAAGCGTTCACTGTCGCTTTCTCCGACTCGGGGATTTTCCCAAAAGAAAGCTCAGCTCGTCTTCAGTATCCACCTTCGTCACTGATAAAGCGTTTGTCAACGGTGAATGGAAAAGTACGTCGTCCACATTCCCGGTTATTAATCCTTACTCTGGTGCGAAAATCGCTGATGCAGCCAACTGTACCAAGCAAGACACTGAGGAAGCAATAAATGTTGCCAGCGAAGCTTTTCGCACATGGAAAAAAACGACTGCGCTAAAACGAGCGGAAATTTTCCAGAGATGGGACGCTCTGATTGATAAAAACAAGCACGTGCTTGCCGATATCTTAACCGCTGAGAATGGAAAACCTATTCGCGAATCGAAAGGTGAAATCGTGTACGCCGCATCATTCTTGAGTTGGTGCGCCGAAGAAGCCAAGCGCTCATATGGAATTACCATACCATCTCCTCATCCGAGTCGACGCCTAATGACGATAAAGCAGCCCGTTGGCGTTGCTGCCATGATCACTCCTTGGAACTCTCCGTCTGCCGTGATCACCAGGAAAGCTTGTGCTGCATTAGCAGCAGGTTGCACGGTGGTTCTGAAGCCGTCCGAAGACACTCCTTTCTCTGCGCTCGCTCTAGCGAAACTCGCCTCCGAAGCCGGTATGCCGCCGGGCGTTTTCAATGTTTTGCCTGCTTCAAGGGAAAACGCTCCCGAAGTTGGTCGTGTTTTGTGCACGCACCCGAGTGTCGCTGCGTTGTCGTTCACAGGTTCCACAACGACCGGCAAACTGCTGCTTGAACAAGCTTCTGGAACAGTCAAGAAGGTTGGCATGGAGCTCGGTGGCCTCGCACCGTTTATCGTTTTTAAAACAGCTGACTTAGACCTTGCTGTGAAGAACGTCATAGCGTGCAAGTTTCGCTACATGGGCCAAACCTGTGTCTGTGCGAACAGAATCTATGTTCAAGAAGAAGTTTATGACGAATTTGTGAGACGATTAGAGTCTTCTATGAAGAAAGACCTGAAGATGGGAGATCCAATGGACCACAGCATAACGTTCGGGCCTCTTATAAACGAAAAGACTGTTTTGAAGATGGAGGATCAGGTTGAAGACGCCGTAAACAAAGGAGCAACGATTGTATCGGGAGGTAAGAGGGGGGACCTGGCTGGAAGGTTTTTCGAACCAACCCTTCTCGTTGATGTCACATCTGAAATGAAATGCTGCAGTGAGGAGACATTCGGTCCATTGGCGCCGGTGATAAAGTTCAGAGACGAAGATGAAGTCGTCGCCTTGGCCAATAACGCAAGGGTCGGGCTGGCCGGGTACTTCTTCTCGAACGATGTTGCGCAATGTTGGCGCGTCGCGGAAAGCTTAGAAGTCGGGATGGTCGGCGTCAACGAGAGCGCCATCAGCGCCGCCGAAGCACCGTTTGGTGGCGTTAAAGAGTCTGGCTTGGGCAGAGAAGGGTCCTCGGAAGCTTTGGAAGAGTACCTTGACGTCAAGTACATTTGCTGGGGCGTGTAAAGCAGAGGTTGCTGGGTGCTCACAAAAATGTTGCAAGTAGCAGCTAAGTCTTTTGATTCATCGCGACAACGTCTAAGGCTTAACCTGCTGGACATGTAAACAGAAAAGTTGGGTTCAAGTGCAGCCAGATTGGAGACTTGCTTATGAAAGTAGCCAACCACAGACACCAGCGCTGACAGTGCCGTCATTTATGTTTTTCTTTGAGGCTTGCACTTTTCGGCCAGATATTCTGCAATTCTAATGGACTTACCGTTTTTGTGCATGTTGCTTCAAAGGTGTTACTTCATCGTTTTCTTTATCGTGCATCCAATGTTTACGAAGGTATGTTGTTTTCGTATCAGCTTTATGTCGACATTCGCAATGTTGCTTCAGTCCACCCAAGTTCATCGTTACGGTCTTGAAATCTGCGTAGTACTGAGGTTGCAACCACTCCGCTGGCGTTGCGCTGAAATACGCGGTTCACCACGAACGGAATGCGCGCGAAGAAAAACACCATACATGTGGCGCGAACAAGCAATAATAGAGTGATCTCGTCGGGTGATGTCTATCGTTGCTTGCTGCCACAGTGTGAAGCTTTGTGCACATGCCGCTCGGGCTTTTCCGGTCGCAACAGTGGCGAGCAGGTATGGTAGAACATTGCACCTGTTGAAATGTCTTTCAAAAATCCTTGGCTTTGTTTCTAGTTTACGACGACGGTGCAACCTGCACGTTCCAGGAGAAATATTTGTGACAATGCTCAATGAATATAACTTCTCTCTGCAGCAAAGAAAAGATTTTACAAGTTTTCCGAATCGACTTGAGAAAGATCGTGTTCATACGTTTTTATGATAGTTGTTTGTTTCAAAACCGTCTGTTTTTTTGCTTTTGAAGTGCTGGCCCGCTGCTTTTCCATTAAAACTTGATTGCAGAGTAGGGGGCTAACGGGGCGACGGCCCCGGACATCCAAGGCAGGGGGCATTCAAGGAGTGAAATTACAAAAATTACATTTTATTGAAATGCTGTAACTAGATGCTTCTTCGTATTGTAGGGCTACTAACACGTACTGCATGCATCTGATGGAAACTTGCCTTAGGGGGACAAGAAAATGTATGTTAAGTGATCTGAGAGAGATGAAGCACCAAGGCAGTGGTTCTTAACCTGGGGTAAATTTATTGAGCCATAAATGGCAGCAAATGTAAATTTTTATATATCATTATAAACTGTAAAAGTTGGTTAATTTCGTATTTTTAACAAATGAGCACCACTGAGTGTATTGGGGGTAAATCTGGTAATCTTGTTTGATTAATGGGTAAGTTATGTAAAAAGGTTAAGAACCACTGTAAGGCCTTACATCTATCGTTCCCTCTTTGTAGGCTGGCCGATTCCACATTCCTCAATACTAAGCTAAAAGGGGCATACAATCAAGCAGTTGCCCCGNGCATCACTAGACCTCTGCACGCGCATGCTTGGTTGGTTAACAGAGGTTGTGTTGTTCGGTCTCTCTTCTTCCATATTCGTCAGGGTCTGAAAGAGTGAAAACTTCCACACAGCATTAAATGGAGTGCTAGTTTTCTACCGTCAGTCGCCGTTTCCACTTTTAATTTGTAAACACAAACGGAAAATACAATTGAAGTTTTGACGATGTCGTAAAAGCGGAGTTGTCTGGAGGTCGACCAGCAGGCTTAATATCTTTGGGCTGATATTGTTTATTTTCCATTGCCGATAACCACTATTTTTGTATTACTCAAACCGCAGGTGAAAAAACAATGCAGTTCATGTCAAACCAACTGACAACAAAATGGAAACAGCTCGCAACCGAAAAAATACAATGGGAATGTTTGCCTTTCTGAACAATGATTTAATAATTTTAGGTTGTAGTTACGGAAGCACAGTTTAGTGGCTTTCATGAGAAAATACGGTCTTGCCGATGTACATCGGTGGAATTTCACTAAAATCCTACATCTGCATCATTTATATCTGCATGACGATGTATCGGTCGCGATTTAGTGTTGTCAGTGCAGCCGAAGCATCGCAGAAGAACAAAACAAACTTACCCGCATCAAGAAAGACTCTATATGCAGGTAGGCGGACTAGTAATACTGTAGTTTCGTAAGGTCGACTGCATCTTCAAAGTGGCAGAACTCAAGACGCTTGCAAAGGGTAAACGATTGAAGATTTTCGAAGTTAAAAATCTTCGTTTGTGGACTTGTGGTAAATGTGCCAGTTAATTTCCGCACAACGAGGGTGGAACAGGGGAAAATAAGGTATGTGAAAATCTAATGGTGCAGTTAGACCGGGTGATCGCAAGATCTTTCGCTGTGCCATTGCTAAGAAAATGGCCATTTCTCAAATGTTATGAATCGTTTGAATGTTGTTTTTCTTTGGCCGTAAATTGTCATATAGCTGCGAAACAATACTTACTAAGTCAAAATTTCCAACTGATCAAAGCGGTCAGTTATATTTGTTGGTTGCCAAGCCAATTCTCAAGTTTTACGCACAGCTGCTTACCAGTTTCAAGCGCAAAACTGTTGACAACACTTGTATTTAACTTTTAAAATGCATAGGGGTGTGAAGACTGTTTTTATACCTTTGGCTACAATTTAGTAGTGACAATACAAAATGTACCTGTTCTCAATTTTTGATGCTAAAAAGTAAAAACATGGCAATGCATTCAGCAAAGTAGCAAATTTCCATTGTCGGTGCTTGTGGAAAAAGCAATCCCCTCCCCCTTTTTCCTCCAATTCATAAAGAAGCCAGTTATCTCACCATGCCCCTGCAGGCTACTAGGCGGCTTCCCTGATTTTCCATAATTCATAAACTTATGGCAAAGTTCAAGATTGGCTAACTTAGTGATGCAATAAACAATGTGCTTTGTGACGCCTGAAGCACGTCACTTTTCATGTTTTCTCGGACACAATCAGTGTNTTGCGAGGTGTATTTTTAACCAACTGAATGCAACTATTTTNTTGTGTAGGCTAAATAAAACTTTTTTGTCTAAAGCTATAAATATCAAGGGTGGCCTGCAATAGCAAGGAGTAATGAAAGATCTCAATTTTTACATGCGAGGGTAATGTCTAAAATCTTCAGTAGGGTAATGCCTAAAATTTGCATACTTACGCCAGCCCTCACCTAAGGCGCCCAACCGTTAAAAACTTAAACCATTAAGGCATATGTTAAACAGAGGCAGGCTGCGGTTGAGAAACAACTTATTTAAACAGATGTCCTATTTTTCTTTTTAACGTGAAACAATTGTCTGTTTGCATCACAATAGCCCTAATATTTTATTCTAATTAGCAGTGTTATGTGATATCATGTCCGAAAGCATTACCAACGCAACAGTTGGCCCACAGGCTATCGTTTTTCTATGCTTATGCGACCGATGAGCACAATAATTTTTAAATAATCTCAATATTTCCATTTTCGCAATTCCAGGGCTGAAAAAACTTCTATTTGCCCCTACCAGCGGTTTCAAATTTTTGTTCTCTGGATGGAAAGTTTTCGGAAATGTTTCGGAGAGCACGTCAAAAACTGATTTTTTCTATGCTTTTTTCAGTTGCTTCACTCATAGACACTTGTTATTCGTAAGTGCAACTATTCTTTTTCTGCAGGGGTTGATACAGATGAATGTGAAAAAAACACTGCACCAGCGTTTATTTTATGCAATTGTAATTGTTGTCAGTTAGCTCACAGCTTCCCAAACAGATGTTCGCGGATCTTTGGGGCTGCGACNTCTACACAGGGGCCGTGAAGATATGACAAAAATGCAAAAGTCGAACGTATAAGTTATNCAATATGTACGTACACTGTCACAAATATTTAGCCTACCAGTCATTCGTAATTTAAATGATTTCGCAAGCTTTTGCATTTCATGCTCCATCTTAAATTCCCAGTAAAAATACAGGTCCAAACTTACCATAGACTCTGACTTACTAGTTTTCTTGTCAGGGATAACTCCGAGAATTGATAAATTGTGCAGTGAAAAGCAATCGTATCCGTCCCATTGTTGTCGGTTTTGTGCAATAAAAGTCAAACACTGCTCAGTGTCTTTTATTTTTCGATTTGAATTATCTTACCGCGCTGATTGGACGGAAAATTTGATGAGACACAAAGTTTGGCCCGAAAAAAAATAGATTCAGAGATGGGGATCCATGGTCCGAAAAGTTTGGGAAAACCTGATTTAGCTCATTTCAAGGCATCTGTATTTCTACACATTGTTAGGCATGAGACGTGGTCGTATATTTGAACTGATTTTCAACACTACGGGCGACAGCTGTACCGGATGTGTTCAGAAAAATATATGACCAGCAACGAAATGTTTCGGTCCAAAGCGTAGGTTATATGATGTAAACATGAGTATGACCTGTACACTTTTTACTGACTTTATAGTTGTGAAAAAGCACTGAAGGTTTCCCAAAATCCTTCATAAATAAATATTGCGCATGGATTTAGTGGTAAAGTTTTCACTAGTTAATATGGTTTGCATTTAGAGTTTGTTGGCGCAAACCTTAAGCTGCAAAAAGTAGCCTATTGTTAGTTGGTGATAAAACGGCGTTTAAAAATTCATTTTGAAAGCTGTTTGGTACCAAGATTTGAAAATTTCGTTTTTCGTTGCAATGTAACTGCAGGGAGTCAAATTCTTTCCCTGTAGGCTGCATGGGCATTAGGCATGTTTCCCCCCACTTTTTGTTGTTTTTTTGCTTATTTCACCTGACGTTGATTTGATGCATTTTTTATTACTTTTTTACCACTTGTGAAACGTCTTCAGTTAAAAAATTGGTTTGTGCTACCTACAGCGTTAGCTGAGAACTTGACCCATGTAGTCTTTCGCCAACCCTTCGTGATTCAACATGGCAGAACACGATCATTAAACTGAGAAACCTGACATTTCTAATGTTTTTATATTATCCTTAACATGAAATTAATTTGTGATCTTTCATGTTCTTGTTTTTCCTCTTGCTACATTCGTGCTATTTCGTGATTTGAGTCACAAAAATGCATGAATAAACCAAACCAATCGGCAATTACCGACCAGTCAAAAAGTTGGCGTTTGGCATCCGCTATGCGGCAGTACAGAGCGCGACTTTGATCTCACCTGCGAGGTAACCAAATTACACGGTCTTCGTGCTTTTTTCGTGGACAACGCGTTTCAGTTTGTTTGACCACTTTGAACGCAGCCATTGTTCTGTTCATGTCAGTACGGCAGGTTTTCGTTACGGATAGGATCGCAGAGTGCGTGTTCGCCTTAATGGCCCGATGAGGCTGAGCATCGCGGAGTTAGACTTCAGAAGCTGAGAAAAAAGTGATGCTTTACCCAGGCATATTTTGAATGCTTCAGGTAGTTTCTCATCGTTTTCTGTTCAGGATCTCAACAACTAAATCAGTCTGCTTAGTGTTCAGTTCTGTTTGTGCAAAGTAAAGTTAATAATGGAAAATTAGCGTTATTACCAAAACAGCCCTGCGAATGTTTCCGTAAATGGCAAAATTGTATGTATTTTTGCTGTTCTCTTGGTTTTGCGTACAGCGCTGTCATCAGGATAAATAAAAAAATTTTGGCTAGCGAACGTTTTAGCTAAAGAGTACTGTCTTGGTCGTGCAGGTTGACTTAATCAAAATGTGTTCAGCCAAGCCTAGCGTTTAATTCTGGTAAAAATGACGGAATGCGAACAAACTCAGGAAGATAGGCAAAGAAGCATCATACTTCAAACAGGAGCAGCGCCGACTGTCGACGGTTGCCGTTCTTGCAGCTCCTCAACATTTTGTTGTCATCAACGAACATCGTGCTCATGGGTTCAGCCTAAAACAAAGAGCCAACAGTTCTTGTCTTGTGGTGAAACTTCTTATCTTCACTGTCTGTTGCAAGTAACCTTGTGGCTTGTTTTTCTTGGAAACGTTTCGTCCAACTCATGTTGTTCGAAAGACGCTGACAAGCAAAGACCCAAATCCAGGTAAGTTATTTTTAAATGACTGCAAGATTAATGAGTTGTTCTGTACTGGCATCAACCATAGCACATTGCAGGACGATGCCTACTCAAGAGCTTGGCATCATCGTTTGCAAACCTGCGTGGAACCTGTTTCTGCAAATCGCAACGTGTTATGTCACTTCGAAATTTTCGCTGTGAAGAAGATTGTTCGTTTGCTCAAGACACCTTTTCTTTATCTTTAATAGTTGCCTAATATAAGGTGGATAACTGGCGTATTTTATTGCAATCACTGGCGAAAACAGCAAAAACGACGTGTTACTTAAAATCTACATTTTAACGTTTTTGTATTGTTGCAAAAACAAGTGATTTATAGTAACACAAGCTTAAACCCCGAAACAAATTCAGCTTTCCAATGCTGAGGGAGAGCTGAGTAGATGCTGTCAAAAGCGTGCTTCAGCCCTAGTCCATGAAGTTCTTGCCCATTGTCTTTCAGAATCTGATCGATTGATCACTATTTCTGTTTTGAGATAGACGAGAAAAGGTTTGAACTACTGCAGCATTTTTTCTTTTTTTTCTTATTTATGTGAAGGCTTGGAACTTGCATGGGTTTCTTAGTATTGTATTGCGCGAACGTCTTGTGCGGCCTTCAACCATTTTATCACAGCGTTTGTGTGTACGCAGACGGAAGATGCCGAGTGCCAACCAGATCTTTTACTGCATTACTTGTCTTCTGACTTTGTCATCGGTCCCGGTTGCAGCCACGCAAGGTACGTTGACACGGCTGTTGAGAACTTTTGAAGCGTGCGAGCTAATGACGTGTTAAAGAAAACTTTCGTACTCAACGTACGGTGCATCCTGTGTGAGGTAATCTACCTGTGCAGTCAGTTTGGCCAAGAAGTAAGCTGTTTTTTCTTGACTCCACGACAGGAACTGACGCTATCACAAAAAGTCCTCCGTAATGTCCGCGCCTGTGTCTCCGGATGCTGCCAGTCTTTCGTTTGCGCTCCGTTTGTTCGTTAGCTGCGCAAACCCACTGCTTTTGTCGTTTGCTTTGTAAATATTTATCAAATTAGTGAAGCCAGTTCCCGGCATGGCCTATTGCGACAGAAACTGTGGTCTGGTGGAGGTTCTATCACTGATGCAAGATTGTATGCGGGGAGCCTTGACACTGTATGTTATTGATGCCAAGCACGTCAGGTGAAAGTTATTTCAAATTTACATGGGTATTGAAAATTTAGCGGAATATTGCAAATTTTTGAGTGGAGGTCACTTAGCTGGTGATGACTGTTGTTCATGCATCTTTTAAACAAGGTACATTTGAAAATATCCAGATGGTGAAACGTTTTCGCTGTTGACACTTCTCAATACTTGTATGTAACGTGTACTTTTTGCCTTTTGTAACATCAGGCTCGCCAACTGTTTCTGCGACCTTGTTCTCCCGTAATTTTCCGCCAGACATGTTTGCTGGTCTGTACTTAGAGGTAGCTGGCGCGAAATCTGAAATGCTTTTCTTGTACAAGTGGTTTCATCTAAATTACGTGACCGGACGATATCAACAATGGCATAATTAACGCCGTGTGGAGTGCAACTCTGACTACACTTCAAACACGGAGAAACCCACAAGCGGTGGATCAAAGCGCTCATCTCGCAGATAGGTACAGACCAGCTGGGTCCACAGGAAAGCGAAGCAGCAACTGGAGTTTATTGACGCTGTTTTCATGCAGAGCGCTGAGTGTAAGACATCGAGCAAAACGTCCTAGCACTTTGCATTCGACATTATCTGCGCTTTGCTGTCGACATAATCCGCATTTTGCTATCGACATAATCTCCACTTTGCAGTGGGGCAAAGCTGCATCTAGCATAACGTGTTTGCGAATTCGCAGTCGATACAATCTTAGTCAGAATTAATTATCCTCGGCTGCTCTGTTTCATTCAAGCCGTTTTTAATTAGAGCTGTTTTGTCTGCTGCATGCAAACGCGGGAAAAGCTTTTGAGCTTTTGTGCGATGATTACAACAACCGCTGCAAAGTTCGCGAAAACTTTTTGCGGAAAACAAACTTTAGTCAAAGCCAGTAGTAGTCTACTTGCGCGGAAAACGTTCTTGCAATGAAATGCAATTCTTGCGCAAGGACCGCGTTTTTGCATTCAGCATTGTTGGAAACAGCACCACTTTCAACAAGGCTGTGGGATGACGTTAGCCTACGAAAAAATGCATCAACCAACTGAACAGGCCCGTAGCCGCAGATTTTAGGGTTTGGGAAGCAAAACAAATTTTTAAGAGGCAATATTTTTGATTTTACTTTTAAAACAAATTTTTCTAGGCACAACAAAATTTGGGGGATACAAAAAAATTTGAGGTCACTGCCCCTGAATGACCCCGTGGCTACGGGCCTGCAACCGAACTTGGAACGTTATCAACCGCAGAGCTCTCATCTCGATAAAACCAGTATCCCTGAAATGAAACTACACCTGTAAGATGAACACCCATGGTTTCAGTACGTGTTCGCACCTGTTATAAAAAAACAGAAGAGGATGGATTAGTCGATTCACACATCAGGTCGCCGCTTATGTTCGTTACATGCGTGGCTAAGCCTAACATCAAATATACATGCCTGTGTAAATTTTTGAAAAGATTAGAATAAGAAATATTGCGTTCGCAATTTGTTGTTCCAACGCATTTTAAGTTTTTTCCGTTGGTTACCAACCAACTCAATTAAGAGAACGATCTGGCTATATACTGGGAAGTTTAGGAAACGATTAGATAAAAAAGGGAAAACAAAATCGACAAATGGACAACGGTAGAAAAAACAAAAACCAACGTGGCAAAATTGCCAAAAAGTGGACTAGGAAACTGTTGAAAGGAAATCTGTGGAAGCTGTTTTCAGCTACTCTCTCATTTCCCACTAATTTAACATTTTCTGTCTCTGCCTTGTGCTCTACAACCTGTAACGCACCCCTGCTGTACCCATATCTGACGCCATGCTTGATATATTACAGAAGGCAAGCCTCCAAGCATCGTCGCCAGTGACGTCACAGAGATGACCGCCCACGTTGGCGACACCTTGGTCCTCCCCTGCCTGGTTTCAGGAAATCCCTTCCCGGATACGACGTGGACCAAAGACGGTAGGTCATGCTTAAAATCTCGATTGGCAAGTTAACAGTAAGGTTTTACTTGCATTCGCTTAGAGGAATTTGAAGAATGTCTTGTGACGTTTGTTGCAGGACAAACCATTGAAAAAGACTGGAAACGATTCAGAGTGAGCCAGGTGGGCTTAAGAATCCGCAATGTGCAAGCTACGGACTCCGGAACTTACTACTGTCAAGCAGTCAACGGTTATGGTGCAAAGCACGTGCAAGTTCTTTTAGTTGTAAAAGGTAAAGCCTTTATGTATGCTGCCTGTCATTTCATAAAAAACGATATAAGCTTGTCTTTTTAGAGGGAAGGAGCGACTTTTTTAATTGCAGCACGATTTTCAATGATATCCAGCTGGCATTAGAAAAAATAAATAGACTTCTTGAACCGTTTTGCTAGAAGGAATTCGCCTTATAGTTCCAGGCGCCGTGAGGGATGTTCGTGGCACTTGTTGGTGCAATTGCTACGTTGAATTCGAATCGTCAGTCCAAGGAATGTTTGCCAATTAGCTTCATTAAAAGAAAACCGCAATACTCATCCTCGACTTGTTACATTTCGTGAAGCCAACGTTGGTGTTTCTTTTAAGTACCATCCTAGCCAGCGATTTTAAGTTAAGAGAGCTAAGGTCAATTGACGATGTAACGAATCGTCTCCAAACAGTTTCAAGAGTCTTTTTATAACAAAATGCGACACCTGCTGCATTTTACGTAACCGTTTATGGAGAACAGTTACCAATTACAAATACTGAGGACGATTTTGAACAGGCCCCAAGCACCTTCTTCTCGGCTCAACAGCTGCCACCTAAAGTGTTTTCGAGGATTTTTCGGCCAGGGAGCAATTAGTAATGTTGGTGATAGTTCCTCTTGACGCTAATAGCGATCCAATTTGCCAGCGCTTTGTGCGGATTCCGCTTGGCCCTGCTGTTACAGGTCGTTTCGGTTTGACGGGGTTGTTGCCAGTAACAATGAGACCGGTCGCACGCCACAGCGCAGGCTTCGACAGTTCACCAGGACCCAATCACCCGTTGACGATTCGCGCTCGCGACGCCTCGCACCATCGTTCGCTGTCGCTCACTGCCCCGTTACTTCTTTTTCGTTGATAGCGGATTTATAACACGCACGAAGAATCATATCCCTGGCTGTCTTTTCAAAACTGCTCTTTGTCCACTCTGCGGTTTCTGAGCACCGCAGGATCACTTGATTGCAAAACTGGTCATGATCGTTGTTGAACGGACGATGAGGTCTGTAGATCGCCACTGGCTTTACGGCTAGCACGAGTGTCGTTGAGCATTCACACCTTGCTCCGCAGAAGCCGCCCAGCGCGAAAATGTCGTGTTATGATCAGACACGTCGGATAAGATTACAAAGTCGCTGTCAGGCAGGATATCTGATCCTTGCCGCGGACAACTTGTAGTCTGGTCAATATGCTTTTATAATTTCAAATTTACACTGCTCTACAGGAATGTCGGGATTAAGAGCTTCTCATGGCGTTGCAATTTTGTTTTGAATCTTTGCATGGAGACGCCGATGCTTTGAATTGCACTTTAGTAGTTCGGCTTTACGGNGCTGCTCAAGGTGTAGAGTGAAACCAACTGCCGCCCTCCATGCCTATGTACGTTGCAATCTTTCTGTTATGCTGGCAACATAATTTTGGATCGTTGATTCCCTGAAAAGGGAAGGAGGATTTAGCTGAACGTTCCGAGAATCAAACGATTTTGGAGCTAGAGCGATGTCGATTGCTTGTTGCAGAAGACTAGTTGTTTCCACTTTTAATCTTGAGTAAATTGTCTTTGAGATGCGTGCTTTCACAAAGCAAACTGTTCTTGGTGATCGACGCTAAATTCTCACGCCTCACACTTTGTAACTTTAATACGACCCAGGCTGGACACTGATTAGATGTTCTTGTTCGCAACTACCTGAAATAATGCGACCAGCTGCTCACCTGTTGCGATGGACGCGAAGGCCTGCGGTTTTGTCGACAAAAAATCGTTCATTCGAAACGTTTTTATCGTCTTGCACCGTCAGCCAACTCCAGTGCAAAGGAGATGGTCGGATTATGTTACGGCGCTTACGCGGGGCGATCTCGCTCGCGACCACCGCTCGCCGGAAGACTACATGTTTAGATTGTTGCGTCGAACGCGCTTACCGCGTGAATTCGCTTCAAGTAGAGCGATGGCTTCAAAACTGCACATTTGTCTTGTGCGGGATTAGGTATTGTCTCCGTTCTAATACCTGCGTCGGGCTTGTGGGCAACACCAAACCGATTGATACAGCGCGTGTTTTTTAAGCACCGGGAAATACTTTACATGTGCATGTCCAAACGTCAGTTCATCAGCCAATTCAAAGCTTGGTTGACATTTTAAATGATTCTCTTTGCACCAGTCTCGGTCCTGTTCACTTTATGGAGGTAAGCCCTGAACAAACTTAAACGTCACATTTATGTTTATGATACTGCAATTGTGTACAAATTTTGCAGATAAATGATTTTTTTCATCCGCTCAGATCAAATCCTTACTACACGTCGTTCNTCCGACACTCAACACTGCAGTGTTCGGGAGTTCAATAACCATGTTAGCAATCGTTTATATATCANATCAGTACCGCTTGAACGGAACTACTGCTAAAACAACATGGTAGACATACGGTTCTTTGCTTGGTGAATCCTTTCCTTTGCACAATTTGCCTTGCCACATCATTTAATTCACTTGCATAGAAAAACTTCGCTTTCACTTACACATCCATACACTTGGAAAGTGCGGGTCATAAAAACTAAAAATAAATTTAATAAAATCCTACTTTTCGGTTGGGTCTTTGATTCTAAATCTCAATAATTGTGCTTAGGCACATTTGCAAAATGCATAACCAGTTGTAACGTCCTCCTGCACTTTTTCGCTGTGACGATTCGTTTTTTCGATAATGAAACTGACGCACTTATGTTTAGTGGATCTGCACTGACGTGTACTTGAAAGCAAAGCTGAAAAACAACAGTTAAATTGTTCCACCTCAAAATCTTCGCCGTACGAATTACAAGTCCACTTTATAGTCCTCATGATGGTTTCGAGTGCCCAGAGCTGGTGCGCAAGAAAGCGGTAAATGCTTGGCTTCTTCTTACCACTGTACCTGCTGGTTACAGTGAAGTGCTCGTCGTCAATTGCTCTCTTGTCGCAGTTCGTTTTACGAGCATTTTTAAACCCCAACAATTGCGCAGGCACTCTGTTGTAAATTTAGTTCGATTGGCGCTTGCTACAGCCTTCCTTCGTGAGCTTGGAATGTCCCGCCACAAATCACATACCACTTCGTGATGTGAAATCAGCAAGCGTTGAACTCTTCATCACTTCTTTTTCGTTTCGGAAATCGTTTGCGAACTTTCTGTTGCTACTCATTTTCTCTTAGAGAAGGATTTATTGATATTATCCCAGATATTAAGTAAAACAATCGATCCTTTCCGTTTGCTCGATAGTGCGCGCTGCTGTTAATAAAAATTTCTGCCCGATCGTCGTTATAGAGGTCTGTCGAAATTAGACTTAAAAATGAAATACTTGTCAGTTGGCTTTGATGCAATAAACCACGCATATAGATTTGACCAACTGCTTTGAAGCAACCACATCAAAAAAGTGCTTTGCAAAGGTTCTCGATGTAAATGACAGAACGCAAAGCTCCAGCAAAATGCAAAGCAGACTGCCGTAACCCCGTCAAACAACGTCTTTTGATAAAAACTAAAATAAGCAACAAATTCTACCTTGCAATGAGCAATTGGCGCAATTTAATCCCAAGCGTTTAACACCTTCAGTCAATCTCATTTAGTTCAAGGACGTCGAAAATCACGCGATATCATGACATGTCTCCTTGCTGTCGTATGCACGCTCTGTAGCGCTGAAAACACAACGAATGGCAGGTGGCAAGCGATTACTTGAGCTCAGCCTTTAATCGCAGTTCTCCTGCGATGCCAGTCGCATCCGAAAATACTCCGACAAATCGACTCCGTATCTGGTCATGTCGCTCTAAGCTGTAATTCGATACATGTTTCGCTACAAATTGTCTCTGTTCCGCTACGATGCCCACCGGTTGCGTCAGTAGCTTTTAGCCACAGCCCGGTGCGGTGGCCGGATGGTGGAGTCAAGAGGTTCCCGTAACTTGTTGCCTTATAGTCGGTGTAAAGTGCTGCACCACGTTATTTTGTTTCTTAACCTTGCTGGCGAAAAGTGTGTGTACCTGTTTTGTAAATCGTTCTCAATTTCTATGAATCACAATGCAACATAGACGTTGTTCGGGTAAATTTCCCAAGTCGAACGACACCTTGCGCTGCTGACCACAAATGGCAATTAATAGGCATCGAGCTCAACAAATTATGGCTTTCAATCAGTATGACGTCTTCGTCGACGTAACGTCTGCTGATATTCGCCAAACGGTAAAAGGTGCGAAGACACCCAAAGCTGACGCACGTATCGAGTCGTGATTACAAGTGCTGTGAACAAAAAACTAAATTTAAAAGCTCAAATTGTCGCCAAATATAACCGCTTGCATCATTGACATCTACCGTAGTAAGGAAGATATCACGTTTTTCATTGTCTGCGCTTCCCACATCGGGTGTATGTCGTGGCTTTGCTTCTCGAGCAGTATTGTGTTCTTCCAGTGTCAGAACGTTTAGAATCCATGTTTAAATTATTTGGGCTTTTCTTTATTTTGATAAGACAGTGACAGAGCCAGAGGCATTTCGCACCGATACTGATGGCAGCGATCAAACTATACTTCTCAACACCGGCCAGCCTATCATCAAAGAGCTTCTCTACTGTTGTAGTTAGCTCACCTGGCGTCTATGTTTTATTGGTTTTGCTGCTGGCGTGGCCCATTACGTTATGTCCGAGCGGCGTTAA
>JGI24021J15306_10004423_pt1 | contig 16337 bp, 15 predicted proteins | sample Ectturendosymbi1_FD_15306 | JGI IMG/M metagenome (IMG submission 15306) | reverse complement strand
AGCAATTTTGTGACATGAATTGCGACAATTATGTCCATCCACGGAGATGTTCAGTTTATAAGCCAACTCAAATACAAAACACATGTAGAAGTAATTGAAAAGTTCACATTTATGATTAGTAATGTTAACGCTGTTGCACAGTTTCAATTATTATCTTGAAAAAGTAGTTAGTATTAGTTGCATTTTCTTGTGATTACTCTTTCATCCCTCCATGTTGAGGATATGCGCAAGACAAATAGTAATACATAATTAAATTGATTTTTACAATTAATGCCAACCATCAGATCATGATTAATTCACTGAAAGCAAACGGTTGTCCGTCTCAAGTTAAAAATATCTCTCAAAAGCATTTGATACCTTGGTCAAAACAACTTACATGCTTTCATGCGCCACTGGGCATCTCCATCCGATGTTTTCAGCCATTTACTTCAGAACCTGTTGTTAAAATGTCTTAATTTTCTTCCCACTACCGCATTGAAATTTGATAATAAGTGAAAGTAGTTATAGCTGGTGCGCTGTTTTAGTGTTTGTCATCCCCTTGTGTTCATGGGAAGGGAGAAATGGGCATTTGCTACCACCTGGAAATTGGGTCTAAGAACCAAAAATTTCTAGAACACCTAAAGTCAGCAGCTTAATTGACTTAATTCTTGCAATGACAGTTTCGTTTGCCGGTTTGACGCTCACACTGCACAAGAACCGGATTCACAGTTCGGGCATAATGCAGTGATGAATGATGAGCTTGCAGTACACTAAATCCGCTACATTGCCTGCAGAGGCAGGTTGCGAACATTGGGGGAGGATAGTTTTAAAATTAGCCTTTATCGCGTAACAACAACATGACAACAAAGGTTCACTCAAGTTACGGCAGTAACACAGGCGTAGTCAGGGGGGCGCCAAAGGGGCCATGCCCTCCCCCAATTTTTAGAAAATATAGTAATTTTGCGCTTTGAGAGGCGTTTTTCCAAGAAAAATAGTGTTATTGGCCTAAAATCCAATATTTTGTCTCCCAAAAATTTTTGGCCCACCCCCCAAATTCTTGGGCTGGCTACGATACTGGGCAGTAGGCGTTTTGCTGCATGTGAATGTTGAACGCAGACATCTGTGGCAGGTAATGCAGCGAGGCAGCGACTGCTGATAGCATTAAGCCACGGTGTGAAAAGAAAAACACAATGTGAAAACTGAAAGAAATATTGCTGCCAACGAGTTTTATACGGTGTGAAAAGAAACATTGCTGCCAAGGAAGCGCATTTTTGGGACTGTTGCAGTAACGTGGGTCATTTCCTTTGTGGTGTAGCAAGGGTAAAGCGTTATGTGAACGTCTATTTGCATTTCTATCGTCAGCAGCCTGAAATGGACAACCAAAATGTCGACTTTGTCCACCCTGAAAAATTTTTGCCGACGCCCATGCTTGTGTTATTTGTGCTTACAATCTAACATCTGCTTTGTACGTCGGTATATAACCATTTTTGTGTTATTCGAGTACCCTTTGTTCCAGCCTCTCTGTTAGCGTGTCATTGAATGTGCGATTCACCACGAACGGGGTGCGCTCGAAGACTTATGTAACGTTTGTGAGTTTTCAGGAACTAATTATTGCATGCCCGCACGATGGCTAACGGGCACCCTTCAGAAAATTCCCCCCTGGCTCAAACCTCTGGTTACACCACTGACTGTGGGGGGCGGCACTTTCCGACTCGCCCCGAGGCGGCACTTCCCCATTTCGGGGCCCGGGTTAAACACCTCAAAATTTCCAATTAGGGGAGCATATGTAAAGGGCGTGATCGTCTCTTTGCATGACACCTAAAAACAACCCAACAACCATATTCTCAGGAGCCTCGCATCACTGCACCATGGCGCTGAGTCTCTATGCGAATAAGTATTGTTTTGTGAGCATGATATAATAGTATTTGAATGCAGAAGAGTCCTGCTATTTGACGTAGAATAACTAAGGATGGGACATGGGACAAATATTAAGCCCTCTGTCCCATACCACAGGACAAATCACATTCCCACTGGCAACCCTACAAAACACTTTTATGCAGATCGCATGCGACATCTGATGGATGATTCTTCTTCAAAACCTGTTGAAGAGACGGTCAACAAAATCAATAAAGCCAGAAAGACAGGAAAGCGAAAAGCATTACCTTATACACTGGTTGCGTTTCATTTTTTTCTGCTGCTGCTGCTTGTGTGTGCTTTAAATATGTTTGCGGTTAGCCCAGGCGAAGAATTTCATTTAGTGTTGTGGAAGCCGTGGTAGACATTGAGCCTGGAGATATTTTCCTACAGCTGAAACTGCTACAGCCCTGACGTATGCAAAATTTCCTGCTTACTCTCCATAATCTAAAGTTGGGATTCTGCTGACTCAACACTAGTGGATACAATGAGGAAGTAAATCAAAGAGGAAAATAGGTTCGGGGTTATCCGAATACGATTTCAGTTAAATCCAACTGCAGTTTATTCTTTGAAATCGGTGCTAAACTCATTGAATTATGACAGGCACTTTATTGATGGGTTTGACGGAGGTTTTTAACCATTCTATATTGATTAAAATAGCGTTTTATAGATTTGCGATGGACCACGTGTCCGCATTAATTACTAACAAAAACTGGATACCATGAATACGGTAGGTGCAAAATAAGCCAAAATTTGAAGAACAAGTTTCTCAAACAAGAGTTGGAGAAGATAGTCCAGGGAGTTTGATGATGGAGAATGTACAACAGTGATAGTAACGCGTTTGATGTGAAGAAATGCAGTTGTTGTGGCCTGGTAACGAAGGCAAAGTGCTGGAACTTCTATCACGTTCAGCATACAAGCGAATTCCTAATTCCCTCAAAATAATATGTTCCTGTGGTGGTTTTGAATCCCTCTGAATGCTTTCTTTTATCATCCTAAAGAAGACCAAACTTTTAGAAATGTTCCACATTTTCACAAAAATGTATTGCACGACAACTAAACGTTTTTTGGTTTGTCACAGCTTCTGCTTTGACAATTTTGAAATTTCAAAACGAAATATTGAGGAACATTTTTACAAAGTTTAGAAAAAGCATTTGCATGCCCCACTCGCTAAAAGTTTAGGTTAGTTGTAAAAATGTTAATTTTGGAATTTTGTCCGCATAGTTTGTATGTGTTACGGATACAAAACATCAAGCAAAGAAATTGATGTCGAAAGGTAACGTTGCGCGGTTTGAGCGTTCCACGAAATTACTTTGTTTTGCTTTCAAATCTGCTGCATAATAGGCAAAAAACGTCCTCGTCATTTAACAATGTACTTTAGTTTGACGTTGACTGACATTTATTTCTATGCGCCAGCTTGCTTGTCACGTCTAGACCGGTTGCGGGAATTCCCCCCTTCCTGCAAAATGCTGCGCAAATGATTTTCCCAAAGGCTTTCCTTCGTGGTACTGGTTCCTGCAATAATGTGCCTCTCATACAATCAAATGTGTATGAGCAGTACAGCCAATATGTACAGATTTACACTGATGGATCTAAGATCGGTACAAACGCTGGTTGCGGTGTTTACATAGAAGATTTCAGCAAACGATATGCAATCACATTCAATAAATATCTTGTAGCTCAGAATCGTATGCCATTCTCTACGCCCTTTTCTGTCTTTTTTATTTACATTTTTCAAAAGCTCAGGGGCGTAGTGGGGCTGGAACGCGTGGGAACGGCGTTTCCGCACTTTTTTCATCGTGTCGTTTGTAGTGAAATGAAAGTGAATACTTCATAAAGTACTGATAAGTTTGAAGTGGTGTTGAAAGTGGGCAGTTGTTGGGGGGTCGATCCGACACTTTTTAACACTACACCCCTGCAAAACTTTCAACAAAAGCAGACAGTTTCAGTGCTTTGCAGGCTATTACTACAGGGAACTATGCAGAAAAACACACTTTTGGTAATTATATCTTTCTTTCAAACTCCGAATTTCTGAAGGATTCCAAGACACAGTAGTGTACCGGGATTTGAAATAGCTGACTCCTTGGCGATGTTGGCTACGTCTTCCATGATTTTACATCCAGATGATAATGACCACCGAAAAACTGTACAATCGTCTCCACATTACGCAGATATGTATTTCCCCATCTGTGACCATCATTTCATTTTATTTACCGAGAAATATGTGAATGTTACTAAATGTTTCGCGTGTAAACACTTTTACCTCAAATCACGCCGTACTATCAAACACGAAAACATGGCTCCATCTCAATGTTTCCATCCTGGCTGATCGTTATAAATAGTCACTTATTCAAGCTTGGACTCCATTCCACAGGATCATGCAAACGTTGTTGCACTCCAGAAACAGTCAGTCCTTATTACGGTCTGTCCCACGTTCCATTCACAGTGATTGAAACCCAAGGAGGCATTAGGCAACGAATAGTCTAGGTATTCCATTTGCTTCTTCTTCCTTATTGAAACACAAAGCTACATGACTCTGTCTTAAAAGAAACCTTCATTACCAACACCGGGAAACAATTAATCAGACAACACACAAATCAGTGAAAACATTCGTGGCACTATAAGACCACCATTGCCGTGAAGTGCCATCAAACTCCATCTCGTAAAACTGCTGTAATTTCTTAAGCTGGCTAGTTCTAAGAGAAGTAGAACTGCTTAGGCTACTTGTAGATTATCGAATTATGTGTGGGCTTCTTGTTGTTAATAATGTGAAGGCAATTCGCAATTAATTGAGAAATTTTTGTTTCGATTAAAGTTCAAACTACTGGCCGAGCATCCGCAGCAAAACGTTGGTTCGTTTCAACAGGGTCCAGGAAAAATACACTTCTTGGCGAAAGAACCTGTGTATGAAAACGTTTATCAGGCACACGTAAATTTTCCGCTCATGGCGTGGGTGGATGATCCTATGGTTTCAAACCTCAAATGTTTGCATAAGCATGACAGACATTTGCAAAGCTTCAGATGTCAATGTATTTTTATTGAAATGAAGGCCCTACTATATACAATTATTTATATTAATACTTAGTTACAGTGGATCAACTGAAGCTTGTGTTGTTAACAACATCGTTCCAATGACTGGAAACGCCCCTAGAGGTTAGACAAAGCCAGCGTGAACAGGTCACATTTTCATCCAATGATGGAAGAAAACAATTAGCACCCTTCGCAGGTTTCCACCATGAGCCGCTCCTAATAAAATCGCCTATGCAGGTCTGTGGCATCTTAGCGCGAAGAGCTCTTGTTTTCACTTCTAAAGTTGCAAAATTTGCGCCGAGAAATCATTCGGCGTTTGTTTCTGTCACTATTGCTTCTAATGTTGTTTGTTCCGCAGATCAAGCTGATGATGGAAAAAGCTCGCTAAGAATTCAACTAAGTACACAACAAATCAAGCAGATGAATCTAACCATTATTTCAGAGAGTGTTAAAAAGTCTAATGTGAAGTTCGACATTGTGTTAAAATTGTGTTTACTGTAATGCAGCCAGGTTCGAAACAACGAAAATAAATGCTCTGTACATAGCTTAATACAGGGGTGAGCAGTTATTTGGCTCACGGGCCACTTCAAAAAGGTCGCATTCAGAGGGGGGCGGTGCCTTCTAATGGAAATAGAAGCATGTTTTGGTTAAGTTATCCTCAGCAGTAAGCAATAACATTTACTGTGATAAGTTGAAAGAAATTTCAGATTTGAACATATTTCCTGAATTCTTCCGCCAGGGCACTGAGAACGCTGTGGCTGGCCACATTTGGCCCGAGGGCCGCTATTTGCCCACCCCTGGCTTAATATATTCCCAGGCTAACCCGGCTAGGCTATTTAAACGATACCACCAATTTGGAAACTTTAAGAAGAGACAGTGGCGTAGCCAGCCCAAAGATATGTGGGGGAACATTTTTTGGGGGGGCGAAATGTTTGATTCTAGGCAAATATCATTATTTTGTTTGGAAAAACGCCTCTCGAAGCACAAAATGACTATATGTTCTAAAAGTTTCGGGGGGTCTTGGTCCCTTTGGCCCCCCTGGCTACGCCTATGAGAAGAGATGTACACTGTACAGTACAGTGTCCGTACAATATAATCAAATGCTACTTAGCAGGAGAATGCAGCGTTTATCAAATTTAATTTTAAGCAGATTATGTTCCAGCTAAGTTAATTTTTTCTGCTATTTATGAATTTTTTCATGTTGTGTTGTTTATGTTGCTTCGCAGCCTAGCAACAAAATAATATTCTGGTTGTGTCGACAACGGCGCTATCCTTACGCCGATTTGCTCCATATTGTTCTGCTTGTCGCAGATGTTTCTTTAGGTCTTGCGGAAAATTTGAACGCCGGTCAAAATAATGCATTCACTGAGGCTTCNAGTACTTTGCAGTCACGTACGATATCTGCTGTGCACCCCTTTTTTCTGCTGNCACTGCAATTTATTAGAGTTTCCCTATGCAGATAAGTTGATCACTAATGGTTGATTGTACGTATTTTCTTCCTCCAGGCAAACACTTTGTCCGTCGACGCCGAAGGTGTATTGGTGAGCTTCAGAACATCCTTCTTACTAAATTTTTTTTCGTTAGTGCAAGTGACACTATACGCGAAATTGTTCCAGCACTTGTGGCTAGTGATTTTTCACTAGATCTAGTGATTTTTAGGCTAACCTAATGATCTAATGATTTTTCAATGCAATCTAGTGGTTTTTTGCAAAGTATGTGTGTGCGGAGAGTCGGTTGTCTTTTTTCTAGCTATTAAACTTTGAAGCCCTTTTTTTAAAGATTTTAGACCTTTTCAATCCAAAAACAGTTGATATGTGAATTGCTGTTCGACGATTTGCACCAACAAAAGAAACAAGTGTTTCAAATTTCAGTTTCTCAGTGTTTTCACTTCCGTGCTATTTGTTGCTGCATAATTGGCCATGACGGTATTTACATTTCTTTGCAGGAGCACTGCAGTGGAAACAATAAATTAAATGTTAGGTTGATTGCTCTAAAATACTCCGAGTGTGGTGTCATTTTCGGCTTTTGAGAAATGCCTGAAAATTTTTGGTATGACATTTTTCAGGCCTCAACACAGGCCCGTAACCACGGGGGGCGCAGGGGGGCGATGTCCCCCCTGGAAAAAATTTTGACACCCCTGGAAAGATGTGTTGGACGTAGTTTAAAAATATTGGACATAGTTCAAAAAACATGGGCCCCTCTCGGAAAACTCTTCGCCCCCTATGAGGTCCCAAGCTGGTTACGGGCCTGCTTCAGCATGATCTGTTTTGACAAACTTGCAAATGATGTAAAGTTTTTGGGCAATAAAGTAAATAACAAAATCATTTCAAGAAATGTTCGAATTTCGAAGCAAGACTTTTAAATCTAGTGATTTTTTTCTAATCGAGTGATTTTTGCACTGAAGCCAGTGGCAGCACTGTGTTCCGGTCATCGTTTCCTTGGCAACGCGTTCTGTGGGCAAAGTCAATATAAGTTTCGTCTCGAAACTACTGTGAGCATTGCACCATATCGCTGTGAGCATGCAGGTAGCTTTCGATATGAGATATGTGAGAAGCAACTTGAGACAAAATTAAACGTCTTGGTGGAAAGCACTGCCTTTTTCCTTCGGTGGTAGCCAGAAACACGAAATTGGGTAAAGGCTCGCCAATGCAACATTGCACGCTTGTTCACAGAGTCGTCGGTGTGAGGAGCAGAAACAGCCGAGTTGGTTGAAATGAAGTTCCTTTGTGTTGCTTTTGCTCTGTACTTTGCGTTGCTGTCTTATGCGTACGATGTGGAAGTGATCGATAAGGTGGAGAACTGGAATCTTGAGCAACCGAAGTTCAATCTCACTGACGTTCAACCGGAGGTAATGCTTCATTAGTTAACTGATCAGTGATTCGTACCTGCGTATCACGTCTCAAAAAAGATGAAATCAGAGCAAAGCTACAAGACACATTTTCCGTTATCCAAAAGGGCTTAAATTATCTGTTACTTCTACAGCCGTTAGCTAATCTAAAATCAACTTTCCATACAGCGCCAAACAAAAGCATGCTTTGTAAATTTGAATGAGGTTTCCCGACTGATGTTGCGACTTACTTTAAACGAATTGTGATGCAGAACTGCGGCCAGAAACAGTTTGATCATTAAATAGCTTATGACTTTGCTTGTTTTTCAAATTATTATTACTTTGCTTTTACTTTTGCTTGCTGGATTATGACTTATGCATGTTTGTATCAAAGATACTGTCTATAATTTGTATTTTATTCTAGTAAAATTTAAGAAAAGTTTCCCGATTAAAAAGTTGTGGTCTTGTGACTATTATTGCCCACGTATACGTTGTGCTGCTTTCACAGCGTTGCGCGTGTATAGTTATCGCCCATGTTAGATGTCGGGTGATGCTTGAACTTGCCGTCACTTTCGAACTTAATAATTGCTGGCCGTCTTTTCTTGACTTTTAACCTGCATGCTCTGCTTGCTTCTTTGATTTCTTGCACTTTACTTTCAAATCGCCGTTGCTCCACGAGGTGTGAACAACACAGAGGTTGAGAGCTAAGCCAGGAAAAACCTCTGGCTGCTATTTTGTTAGCTGAAGCTTTTGTTGGGTTGTATGAACGTGATTAAGTAATATAGTGCAACATTGCGCACTCGTCACGATCTGTAAACTCGCTGACACGCACGATACTTCGTCAAGTCGGGGACGTGACTGCAGGATGCTTTAGATAACCAAGTGGCCGCCTCTTCACGCTACAGGTAGGTTCACTTTGAGGAGGACTGCAACCCAAATAATCCCTGGTCCTTCGTAGCCTTCCACTTCCAAAATACATGCTACGAATTTGGTCCACTTGGAACTTGCTACAGCAGCATACAACGGTGCTCGGTATCAAAGTGAACCTGTTAGCGCCTCCATGGTTGTGTACGTTGTTAGTTCCGCATGTCTATGCGCATGTTACTTATTATATGCGCCATATGTGCGTGTGTTATGCTTTGTTGGGCGTGGGTGTGAAGGCATTAAACATTACACGTTGTTGTAGTTATGATCGAGTATTCAGTACACATTTGCTATATTCACGTTTCCAACATATTGTGCTGTCGAATTTAACTGTCATTGCCAATACAAACAGCATCTTTGCAAGTAGATTTCGATCTTTCCATTTAAATGAACAACAATTTGATCTTAAACAAGCATTTTTTGTCTTTAGGTTTCAAACGCAATCGCAATGACTGGTTACATTTAAAAGCAAGGTNTCCCTTATCCAAATTTTGTCAATGAAGTCTGGAGCTTTCCTTGGTTACACTTGTAACATTTTATGTAATCAACAGTAAGTTCTTGGGACTGTGTGCAATCTTCTTGGGTTTTCCTAATTGAAGGTGGTCTTGTGTGCAATTCCAACGTGCGCGATTGGCTTTGTTTGTGGCACAGAGCAAGTAGCTGAATATACAACAGAAAAATTGAAGAAAAAACTGACCATGTAGGTGAAATGACACACCATGTATTATGAAAGTGAAATGACAAAAGTTCTAAAAATTCAACATGATCAGGATCGGTCGTACGAAATTCGTCGTTATGAGGCTGCGAAATGGGTGACCACCATCGTCGTAGCGTTCAATGAAGACAAAGCAAAAAAGACCGGATATATGCGACTCTTCCACTATATTCGAGGCGCAAATAACAGAGGTAGGAACGAAATGCTCACGGAAAGTACGCTAGGTACAAAAACAAGGTTCGAAAGAACAGGGCAAAGCGTCGTCGGAGTCATTTATTCAACAATTTAGACAAATTTGTGAAAGGATGAATTATAAAAAAGCAGAAAAATCATATTTAAAACCTTACTGTTACCGTAAGAAAAGTATTGATAAGTTGTATTCAAAATCGAAATAAACTACAAAGTTGGTTCCAACAACAATTTTTATGTATTTTATATTTCGTTTTACTTTATTATATATAGTTTTGCATTTACTTTTTGTGGTACATTGATAAAACATGTTTTCTCCATTTTTTAAATAACCAAACTTTATTTCTATGATATGCTTCACAGCAAAAGTCGTTGCTTTGTGCAGTTATTAAAACTTCTTCAGCATCTTTTTCACCATCATCACTCCACAATTAAAAAGATTTAAAAACAAACTTTGCTGAAGTTTTTGCAACTGCGATGAAACGAAATACTGAGCAAATATACATCTGACTGGAAGGTTGTTTCCAAAAATGGTTTCATTTCCTCTGTTGGTTTGTTACTTCTGGAAATGCATTCAACCAGCGAGATGTGCCACCGCCCATATCAAATTTGCGCGTATAGGAACTGCTTTGTGTTTCAGAGTATAAAAAACATTCTAAGTAAAAGCAAGTTCTATTTTGTTGCAAATATCCTGGTGAAGATCTGATGCCTGGCAGTACAGTATTTGGTGTTACCAACATCATGGGCGTCCGTGGAAATGTTTGCAGGGGTGGACTAAGTCGACAGTTTGCTCATCCTTTTCGGGTTGCCGACGATGCAATGCAAATGGAAGTTTACAAAGCGCTTTGCCCTTTCTACACAAAGAAAACGCCCTGTGTTGCGGCAACAGTCCATAAAATGCGCTTCGTTGGCTGCAATGCTTTTTTTCACTCATGCTTCTTTTCACACAGTATATGACTGCGTTGGTTACTGCCATCAGCAGTCACTGTCTCGCTGCATTACCTGCCAAGATATCTGCGTTCAACAGCGACATGCGGCAAAGCGCCTATTGCCGTAACATGAAGTGAACCGTTGTTGCCACATTATTTTTGCGCAATAAAGACCAGTATTAGAACAATTCGCTCCCAAGTTACGCATCCTGTTTCTGCAGGCAATGAAGAGGCTTTAGTGAACTGTAAGCTCATAACTGCATGATACCAGGGCCGGAACCCATTAACGCCCGCGCTGGCCACAATAGTGGCCGTTACTCTCTTGGAAATAACTCGTCAGCTGTTAAAGCTAGAAAGCTGTTCAAACCATCTACGGTCTGGGCAAGTCTTCCAGTTTCGACTGAAATAAAATTTTCGGTTTTGGGTTTGGGGTTCTGTTGGGGGTACGTCACAAGTAGGGTTGTTTTTTCGTTTTTATGGCCTACTTTACCTGGCACTGGGCGCCAATCCAATGAGTCAATTTTTTGTCTCAAGTTTCGAGTCTTTCGAGCCCTTGATTGGCTTTCTAGCATATCTGGAGCCAAAATTATGGCACAAAAAACAAAAATTGGTCAAAATTTCTACCCCTGCATATGCCAACCTGGGATGGAATCCACCCATATTTTATATGGCCAGAACTCGCCGCCATAATATGCTGGAGAGCTGCTCAGTGTTCAAGCCCTCTAAAGACTCGTGAAGTCTTGTAGTTTAGACTGAAAAGAAACTTTAAGCATGAGATCTCTTTTTTTGTTGATGTTTACATAATGAAAGGATGTTTATGCATATTGGTATACATTTAGATGACGTCATCATCCCCTGGGAGTCGACCAATCAAGCCGATTTCGTGGCTAAAAGTTTTTTGGGATTCTAGGCTACAACACGTTTAGAGGGTTTGATGGACTTTCTAGCGTTTCCGGTTCAAAAGTTATGGCAAAATAAGCAGAAATTAATCAAGGAAATCCCCAATAATTCCCAAGGGAATTCTTTTAAAAATGGGGTCTTTTGGCCATACCTTTCGCACCAGAAATTCTATGAAGTCGACCAAGGGCTCCAAAGACTCATATTACAGCCTAGAATCCAAACAACTTTGAGCCACGATATCGGCTCGTTGTCTGGGCGATGGCTTCATAAAAGAAAAAACAAGAAAAAGCAAAACATACCCCAACCCTGACGACATCCACCAAACCCAAACCCAAATCTCAGAAGTTTTTTATCAGTCTAAACTACAAGACTCCACGAGTCTTTCGAGGGTTTGAATAGCTCTCTAGCATAAGCTGCTGGCGAGTAATCCCTTGCCGAGAAAAGCCGTTCGTGGGAGACTCGCGCTTTTTCCGCAATTTTTTTATTTCTGTGCAAAATGGGTTTTGGCCTTTTGGGGCCATAATTCTGGCTCAAGATATGACAGAAAGTCAATTAAGGTCTCTAAAGACCCGGATGATTGCCTAAGTTCCAAAACAATTGAGACAAAAAAATAGCTCATTGGATTGGCGCCCAGGGCCAGGTGAAGTTGGTCAAAAATTCCGAAACATGCCCTCTTTGTGACGTCAACATTAGAAAACCCGAAACCCAAAAACAAATATTTTTTTAAATCGAAACTAGAAGACTTGCCGAATACGTAGATAGTTTGAACAGCTTTCTAGCTATAGCGGCTGGCGAGTTATGGCCAAAAAGTGCCGGCCACTGTAGTGGCCGGCACGGGCGTTAAAGGGAAGAGTAGGGGGACCAGGGCAATTTTAACTGTAAAACACCTATTACGTAATCCATGACGTCATCGTTTGTAAAAAATATGTTTTAGCTGTTTCGCAACGTGCTCGTTTGCTTTTTCCGGTAGACGTGCTCGTTTGCTTTTCCTCGTTTGCTTTTTCCGGTAGCGTTTGCTTTTTCCGCTCGTTTGCTTTTTCCGGTCGAGAATGTGCCAACTCAACTGCACATAGAGTTAGCTACGAGACGAGAGTTTATGATATAAACACTAAAGTGTATTCTTACTTACTACGAAAAAACATTTCATCGGCTAGAGAGTGACTCGGCAAGAAGCAACATTCCCACGAACAATAAGCAGAAGTCAGAGATTACAAACAGAAACACGGGAAAAATAACATGTCAATATGGCCAGCCAGACTGAGGGTGAAGGTGCTTCGAAGCTTATGTCGTGATTTTCTACTTCCTGTTAACGCCACTGCTTTAACTTACCATTGTAGCTTGAATGTTTTCTTGGAAAAAACGATTCAGTCGCAGCGTTTCAACTAATACCGCCAGATCCTTGCGCTTTTTCTCCTTAGAAACTTTGCGCTTTTTAGCTGCTGATGGCAAATGCCATTACAGGTTTCGACATCGCGCAAGCTAAACACTGCAATCTCGTTTCCTGCTCTTTCGTCCTACAAATCGACTGATTAAACCCGTTTCTGACGGACCACGCAATAAGATGTGGTGCAAATGGCTTGACTACCTTCATTTGTTTATTATGATGTAAAGCAGGGTCTCCAAACTTTTTTGTCCAAGGATCACATAAGCTATTACACAGCAGTCCGAGGGACCGACATCTTACGTAGTGTGACTGTTTCGGGATATGTTGCATTCTCCCAAACCAACAAGTTTTTCGTAAATATGTTAATTTTCGTAAAGAATGTCTTCGCGGGGAGTAGTTTGCAACGATAGTAACTACCAAAAGAAAAATGGGGTTCCACCATACGTTGCCTTTCATGACGAAACAAAGGGCCGTAGTTCAGCTGCGGCCGTGGGCGTCGGAAGAAGGGGGCCTTAACCCCCTGGATTTTGAAAGCTTTAGCAAAAAAGGTGGTTGTTTAGTTTCGACTGGGAAAAAACAATTTTTTCCACTTTTGGAACCTCCCCTGCTACAATTTTGAAAACGTCTCGTTGTGCCCCCCCTAGAAAAACCCTTCCGATGCCCATGATTGCGGCTACCTCCAGACGTTACAAGAAGTTGCTGGATCATTGATACTAAACACTGCAACCACAGGAGGACTAACTACAGCACGCAGATAGTATCGTGTTCGCGACTTTGTGCAGCCGGCGTGATGCGCGAGTAGATAATGCCCATGTCAAAAGAACGGTTATTAGGAAAAAGTTACAAGAAAAATATAAATACATTTGCAGTGAACAAAACCGAAAACACTGTATTATATTCAGCAGTGATTACTAAAACTGGCAGTAAGTCAAATCTGTAGAGAAATCAATAATGGTACTTAATGCAACATCAGAATATAGAGTTGTATTCTTGTATCGCTTCTGAATCGCGACAATTTTTCAAATGAGTATTTTATTTGAAACAAATAAATGCCATCACGCAGGCCCCCTTGGAGCGGAGGGCCCGGGTCAATTACCCCCTCCCCTTAATCCGGCCCTGACCAGAACAGTGAACCTCGCTCTTGTACTGTACAATATTAGTGTCATACCCGTCATTGCAATAATTAAGCCAATTAAGCTGTTGATTTCGGGTTTTCTAAAAATTTTGGTTCTCAATCCCAATTTCCAGGGGGGCATATGCCCGTTTTGCCCCCACCATGCGGTCGCGCATGACCAACATTTATATGAAATAAACTTCAAAGAAAAATACGTAACGAACGTCACAGAGAGACAGAACCGTTGAGTGACCAACTTAAATCTCAGCACTTTGCAGGCATCCAAATTGCCATGACAGCTCCTGTAGTCACGGGAGTTGAATCCAACCGTTGCGTTTTTTGTCCATTCAACTACTCCGTCTCCTTCTACATCTCTCCCGCCCATCAAGCCGATCCTCCAAAGCCGACATCCCCGGACGTTTACATCGACGCAACGCCTGCCACCACCTTCTACGTGAGGTAAAATTTGTTTTCGTGGACGAAGTGACACTTCTTGCGATGGAAGGCCTAACGTTTGTGAATCATAGGCGTGGCCAGGAGTGGCCAAGGGTCACGCACCCACCAAATTTCTTGCATGTCTTCTCGTTTTTTGCTTTGAAAGGCGTGTCCCAAACAAAATACTGTTGCATGCTGTATTTCAAAAGATTTGCCACCCCTAAAACGTTTCGGCTGGCTACACCACTGTTGTGAATGATCTTTAGGCTACCAGGATGAGTGTTTAAGTAAATGTTCTTAATGTTCATTTACTTTTTGTTTATTTTCATCTTTGCTGTATTTTCATTCACTCTGAGATGAACTACAGAAAAACTGTTTTTATTTACATAACGCATCTTGTTCCACGTGTAAGAAATAATTAGCGCAGGGGTCTCAAACACGCCGCCCACGGGCTGCATGTGGCCCGCGAGGGGGATTTGTGCGGCCCGCGATGCTTTTGGGGAATTGTCAAACAATTAACACTAAACGTTATTTAGTTAATTCACCGATGTTTGAAAGTGCTCAGGCAACGAGTGAACAAATTCCTTCTAAATGAACGTAGAGACGGTTAGAAATAACTTGTCTATAACTCATGATGCCTTTTGCAGGAAATAAGGCGTACATGCTGTTTCCAGTAAGGTTCAGGTACTGTCATTTTTACGTCAGCGTCATAATGCGGCCATCTAGTAGTGATAATGCGGCCGTCAGGTTACTTCAGTAGTCCTCAATTGGCCCTCGGAGCAATTTGAATTTGAGAGACCCCTGAATTAAGGGATGATCCTTAACCTTAACTACGATCGACAGTCAAACATTTTTTCTTTTTTGGCGCAATTGCAAAATGAATTTCAAGCAGATAAAAAAGACTCAGCGGGACTGATCAGAAACCACTAAAGCTTGCCACTAACGGTTTACGATCGGGTTATATTTGAGACTTTGTGTTGCATGGGATTTGTCCAATCTCGTGCTTGGCGCTGATTACTGGAAGGCAGAGGTCGGGAACCTATGGCTCGCGAGCCAGGTTTGGCTCTTTTGATGACGGCATCTGGCTCGCTTGATATTTTCTTAACGTGATTGTTACGGATGAAACTTTTTCTGTAATTTTCCTACAAAGCCATCAGCAACACCATGCAGCACCAGAAGTCGCATTAACAGTAAGAAGCATGTTATTGAAGAGAAAATTCAGACATTTGCCATTGCTTAAAATTGTTGATTTTGCTTAAAAATGCTCACGTTAGTTAAGTAAGTTAGTTGCATTAAGTGTTGAAAGATATTGTATGGCTCTCACGTAAATACAATTAAAAATATGTAGGTTTCATGGTTCCCTTAGCCAAAAAGGTTCCCGACCCCTGCTGTAGGGTATCATGGTATCACACCTCACGTCATTTTGGAGGACATGTGCTGCTTTTTCACAAATACAAAATATTCTTCGACGACGCTAAAAATGCCGTGTTTCAAAAGCTACGCTGCTATACGATCTTAACAGCCATTGTATAGTGACAATTTCTAATTTTAGCTTCCTCCGGCACATTATGCCAATATTAGCCTTCGGCTACAGTAAACAATTGTAGTAAAAACACAATTTGAAAATTAGAAACACATTTGCAGCTCTACAAAGAAGGTTACTTTTCCTGGAGTACTCTCTTGAGATGTTGGAAACCTCTAATTGTCACAAACAGCTCTTGGTAATTTTCGAAAGCTTCACGCTCTGGTTTCAGACGTGATTGGACTAAAGCCTGTCTTCGAGAAAGCTTTTTCCTTAAACATCATGAAAAACTTGGTTGATCACCATCGCACTGTGCATGACCGTGTGGCATTGCCCAATTGCTATTGGTGTTTTATTAACGCTCTCATGCTTGGAACTTACAACATGCTGAAAAGCCTGGAGTGCACGCCCGAGAAGTTGTAACTTCACAATCGCAACCAACTAATGCATCCGGAAAGAGATCCTCTTTCCGAAT
>JGI24021J15306_10004422_pt1 | contig 16337 bp, 14 predicted proteins | sample Ectturendosymbi1_FD_15306 | JGI IMG/M metagenome (IMG submission 15306) | reverse complement strand
TCGGTAGTATCTCCACTTCATTCTGACGATACCCCTGAAGAGTGTCAGACGAAAAGCTTTGGGATGAATCTCCTACTTCACGCCATCTTCAAGTTCTGTACCACCAAACGTCTTTTAATAACACAGTGTTTTGCACATTTTCAGTTTAATTACTGAACTTGCAGCAAATAAATGTAATGGATCGCGAGCAGCACATTGTACGAAAACGCATCCCCGAGACCCTGCTGTAGCGTGTGCACAGAACTCATGTGTTACCCAGCGGTGGGTAAACTTACCAAATATACGGCCGTGTCAATGAAGTGTGTCAAAGAGGCCGCACTGTTTAAAATCGGGTTACGTGCTCTTACTAAATACAATGTATAGACAGCATGGTTGATGAAAACAAGCGATTGATTGATTTTTTTCTATTTTTTGCTGGCCTCCGCGAGCCCTAGTGGAAGGTTGCAGTGACCCGCCCCTGCATTAGCCCGGTCGTGGAAACAAAGTGTGGGAAGGTATTGACTGACAAGTTTTTAATAATATTGCGCTTGTTAAGTTGATGCGTACACACGAGGAATACTGAAGTTGAATGCTTAATGTTGCGATGTAAATTGTGATGATTGCATTTGTCTGTAGTTTGTGACCATTGTTTTGTGCTGTTCATATAGTTTGCAGAAAAGGCGCTGAATGCCACGGGTGGTAGTTTTTCCTTGAGTAGTTTCAACCCTGGCTCTGGCTTGACCTTGGTCAACATCATCAAGTGAGTTTGCTTGCGTTTATTTTCAGATAAAAATGCTTGTTGGTTCTGTACTGTAGTAATGTGTTAAATGCAAGTTCTTTTTGGTAGCGTACTGAACGGAGTTTACAAGGCACTTCGATGCATGTGGCTGCAAAAACCCGCTATTTTGATAGACCTGAAACGCCTTAAAACATGTTCATGCATCTAATCTTTTCGTGATATACAGCTTGAACCACAAAGCAGTGTCTTAAATTTGTTCAGGAATATGCTTGAAGTTGGTAGAAATGGAAATTGTACCAAAAGCGGTTCACTTCTAAATGATAATAATGGCTACTAATAGTTATTGCCATGTGTGTTTAGCTCATGTGAAAAGAACGAATCGATATACAACGCTTTTAAACTGGAGAATATTTTCAATGTCACCGAGCTGGTCGGTAATGCGACGTCACAAATCAACGACTTGGATTCGAACCGTGAAAAGCTAAATGTTAGCCTGACGGATATATTGTGAGTGTTCTTTGCGTGAACTTGCCATGATATGAACATTTTATAAAAAACAACTTACTGTATATTTCAAATTCAGTAGTTACTTGCGATCCTGTATATTTCGTGATTCAGCAGTTTTCCTCTCTCGCAACTACTTAGCTATTGAAATCCTCTGTAAAAGATGCCATACGGCAAGCATGTTGGTATTTGTTATCTTTGTATGTGCGACTTCATACATGCTCCTTTTCCTCTGCGTCAGTTCAATCGGTTGCTTTCAAGTCATTCAACGTAGTTTGAACACTAAGTACTGCGTCGTTTGACGCAAAGAAACGTAGTACAAAAGTGAAATCAGTCCATTTTTGGAATGCTTGCCATCAAATTGAATGTCAAATCAGCAACACTTTCATTAAAGGTAGATCACATTCAAATTCCTTCTACTGCTTTACAGAAAAGTAGCTTGTTAGTGTTTGATTGTAATGCAATGTTCATCAATTTGATAAAGCTGTACGCATGTGTTTACAGTCCAAGAAACCTGTAGATTTCCATAAATTTGTTCCCTGAAACCGTACTGTAGTGACTCGGGAGAGGTACTCTGTGTTACGTCATTCACCTCTTGATGTCACCGAATCCCCTCGCGCGCCAACTGCATTGGTTTGCGAGTTGTGGCCAGCAGTTGGTTTACCACACTGAAGAGTGCGTGCCACAACTTGTATAAATGTATATTTAATATCACTCCTGTTGCTGGAATGCAGTCTGGGTATCTTGGTTGCGAAGCAACAGAAGCATTGTTCAAATTTACTGAGCTGGTCAACTCAGCTGCACATTGCGGAAGATGTTGTATACTCGTGAAGTTTCACCCTGTTCAGTTATGTTATACTCGCTGTGGTACTCCTTGTGTAGTGTCACACGAGTAGTCTGCGGCGCCCACCTCCACTTGCTTTCGCCGTGGACCACGCGGCAGCTTTCGCAGAAAAAATAGTGGTTTCATTTTAATTGGAGTGCACTGGCAGATTAATATTACGGCAAACGGCAAATTAATATCAGTCGCGCTTTGCTTATTTCCTAATAGCGCAATTTCAACTTATTTCCTAATAGGATTACTGTAGTTGAGTGGTTGTGCCTTTTTTGTTTATTTGTGTTTTCAGTTTTACAGTACCTTCTGATTTTGCCCTTTACGCTTAATTGAGTCTTGTATTTTTTGCAGTATATTTAGTGACACGGTGAATGATTCACTGAACTCGATCAAAGAGATCGGCCTGGATCGAATCGACTTTAAATCCTTTTTCAGTGCGGTATGTTTTCTCTCATTGGACCACCACTAATATGTCATCATTATTTTGAAATTTTTGTATTTCCTGTTCAGTTTTTCTGAATACCAATGCTTAGTCAAAGCAACAGTGAAGCAATTTACCGTGCTGCAAGGGTAATGTCCCGGCGCACGTTTCAGTGCTGCTCACGACAAAAAAAAAACGGACACTTTGCGTTGCAGATAGGCAGTCGTTTATTTGACGTATTTTGTCAAGTTTGAGATTGGTGAAATGTTATCTTTAACTGCGAGAATAACAGTTTGTTTTGGAAAGGCGATGTTGTGTTAATTAGGCAGTAACCATGTAAAGCACAAGCGATGTTGCATCGGTGCACATACGTTGCGTGTTCCCACGTGCGTGTCTGATTTGTTTTGGTTGTTTACAGGTTTCAGAAGGCATCACAGCAACAAACCTCACTGCTTTCGCCATCCGACTGAACGAAACGGCAAAAGGAATGACATCGCAGGTAAATTTATTCCACGCGTTTTTGTAGTATATACTGGATATTTACCTTGCGCAGCATTGTTTGCAAGACAGATAATGCGACAACTGGAATTACTGGACCAGAGCAAATTGCAGTCAACCCCTGTTAGTCGTGCTGTGGCGGTCGCACGAGACTATGATTGGAAATACCAGAGTAGTTTCGGCAAACCGGAAAATATGCGTCGAAACCTTTCCACTGTCTGTGCTATTCGAGCCGCGTAAACGTTTGTGCGCCCAATTCTCGCGGTAAGCTCGCCCAGCGATGACTTCGCTTCTATCGGAAATCATGTTGGAGAAACCGATTGGCTACTGGAGTAGTCTGGTTCCTGTTAAGTTTTGCTTGGCAGTTGCGTTTTTTTGTCGGCCATTTGGCGTAACCGCCGGGTTGTTATTTGGGGATAACAATGTTGGTTATAGGCAAACATATTGCTTGTGCTCGACAGAACGTCCGGACGATTTTGGAAATGAAGTCTTACGAGTTGTTGACAACTCAAAGAGAAGGTGTAGAGCCGCTCGATCCCGAACTGGACAAGCTGAACAGAAGCATTGCCCGCGTATCAACATTTTCTAATGGACTAAATGTACGCCGTGCTTAGCTCTTGCTCGGTATCTATAACCAAGGCCTCCTAGACAGATATTTTCTAGGAGACCTCGCTATAACCGACGCCGTCTGCAATGTCAATAATTTTTGTGCATTGATTAAAGCAGAATATCGCGCGGTGACGTTAGCATATTGTTTATCGTGATGATGTTTAGGCAGTGAGTTTCAGTAACGCTGACGTTTTGCGCTGTAACTTTAATTGTTTATCCTGGTGCAGAAAACCGTTGACGATATCGCCAAGGATTTACAAGAATTCGACACTGAGTTTAATAACACCGGACAAGGTATCGTGCATTCAGCATTGGTCAATTACACGAAGCGGCTAACTGGAAATATTACAGGCTTTATGGATTGGCTTCTGTTTCAGGTACTATCCATTTTAAGTGGCACTGTCTTGGGACATTCCTAAACAAGCGTTTAGTGTGTTAGCGTATTATCGCCAGTGGGTGTAAAGTGAACCCATGCCCCGCCGATGAAAAGCTGTGTAAATTACGTTGTTTTGTGCGGGGCGAGTTAGCCTCGTGCGCGTGAAGTGCTTGAAGTGGTACCGCGCTGTGGGTTATTTACTTTAAAAAATGCATTTGTGCAGGTTACCACCAACTTCGGTGCTTGCAGACCTGCCTACTTGGCCTACACGCAGTTCGTATCGATTCTGTGCGATTACCTCATGGACGTTTTGGTAAGCGCGTCGACTGTGACGATAGCTATCACGTGTCTTTGACGCGGTTGCTGTACCGAAATAACTTTACCCTGTCCTTTGCGATCAACACTTCTCATGACGTGGGTGACGTGTCTTCCATCACTGATTTGCGACCGGGGTCAGGCGATGATTCACATATTTCAAAAAAACAGTCGCGTTACATTTCATATAACTGGCAATAATTTCCTGAAACACCTGTTTTGGATTTCGCATTGTCGCGGCGGTGTGCAAATGGCTATGTGTGCTTTTCTGGCTGTCACTATGGCGTTTCTTTGACCTGATCTTTATGCAGATGTTGATCTTTGTTTTAAAATATACCTTGCAATGCATCTATATATGCAATAGATTGCAACATGATTGTTGGGTTAAGTGGTTTGGTCACCTTTTTGCTTGAGCTGAACATTCTGATCCAAGTTGTGTTGCTCTCGATTTAATCTGAGATGACCTCGGGCAAACATTTTTGTTTTACTTGGTCCGTTGCATTTCGTACCGTAGCTGATTCCAATTCTCCAATCTGCTACGCTGTTTTGTTTCAATATTTCATCGAAATATCGAATGCGCTTTCCTGTCCCATTCATGCTCGTATGCGTAAACTGAATGACGTGCTTCCTGTTGTAGAACGGTCTGTGGTTTTCGCTTGGCTGGGTGTGTTTTTTCCTCATTCCTGGCGCGATTGTTGGGATGAAGTTGGCAAAGTTCTTCCGCCGCCTGAAAGACACGAACAAGAACGGCGACGACAACTACAGGTGAGCACCGCTGTATACTGGTACGATCCGGTGTGAGAAATGTAAATGGGTTATAAGTGGGTTCAGAGAAAGCCATGAACAGATGGCCTAATCTCACTGTCGGCGTCTCGAACGGTTTTAACACATAATCGTTTCTGTTGCCACATGTGCTGCTGTTTTTTTTTATTAATCATGTTTTGTTTATGAAAAAGAAGTGCTGTTTCAGTCGGCATAAAATCCACCGTCGTACAAACCCTCCAATCCGTTTGTTCGAGGTTCGAAAAGGTTGTGCTGCACATGGACATGCTTGGTTTGATAAACAAGCACATCACTTTTAGACTTGGAGGTTTTCCGCTTCAGGTTCATCTTAATAGTGGCCTTTCGCGTTCCAGAACACGCTGAACTCGGCAAAAATTTTGCGAACTGGGTTTTTTACATAGTTAAATTTGTTCGCAAGACATGCTTTGGTTCAAATTCGGTAACTGCTGTGATAGGTCAGAAGCGAAGCAGACAAAATAATATATTTTAAATCACATTGTTTGCTCAAAAACCTTTTCACAGAGGTATTTGCTCCTTCGAATATTAAGCCATGTTGTAAAGAGTTGAGCTTTGCGTGGGTCTGACGTCAGTAGTTATTTTACCGCTTTTGTACGAAATCGAATGTTGTGTTTGCATTAGCAGTAAATGTAATGACTTTCTGCTAAAGCAATGTCAGTGACTTTATGTTGAATGTTTTATATATCTGCCGATTTGAACTGTACAACAAGCCTGACTGCAGTTAGGCGTCTTCTTAGTTACACTTCTTAAAATGGCAAACAGTTGCAAGTATTCGTTCTCCCTAGTTTGTAATCAAATATTCAGCAGAGCTCAACACTGATTTAGTTGAAAAGCTTAATCCACGATCGATTTCTACTGCTGTTGTCCAGATTAACTTTGCGTTTCTTAGTATTTTTTGAAGTGATGTCTGACACAAACCCAACAAATATTACTATGAAAGAACTTGCACCAAAACTACATTCATTAGGTTTTCTTTGATTGATGAATAAGTCAACTTACTTAGCACCCGTCTTCCCATGTGCGAAACAAAACGAAAAGCTAAGTAGGCATCTAAATGGTTCACAATGACGCAGATCCACTGGTGTTTCTTTTTGCATAAAAAAAAACAATGAATGTTAAATTTATGCAACAGATTAAAAAGCGACAGTAATTGGCCGTACCAACTAAAGAAATGTGTCTTTTTATGCCGCACTAGTTGCATGCACCCTCTTAAAACAATCCCCAGCAAACTTCAAGTTACTTAGATGCTGGTGTTTTGTCACTGACTTCCGTCTAACTTCGCACCAGAATGCACGCTACTGGTTTTACAGCAGATGTATGCGCGTTTGTTGAGATTCAGCATTCTCTTTACTCAGACAATATGCAAGCGTTGTGCTGTATTTCTCACGAGTGACCCTTTATTTGTACTTTCTTCTGTGCATGAACACCTAACTTTTATTAACATTTTCACACTCAGCAACACTCACTGGAGTGAAATGGAAATGGACGCGTACAATCGAAGCAATAAGTGAGTGCTGTACATTATGTCGATATCTTTTTTCTCTTCGATGCAATCTGCTTGTTAGTGCCCGACTTGTCTACGCTTTCTTTTGTTTCTTATAAATGCACTTCGTCTATCTTTTGTTTTCTTTAGCGCTGACTTGTGGTGTGTTCTTCGTTTCTTTTTTTAAACTTATCTTTTCTCACTATTCAATGCAGATAGCAAGCGCTTCATTTTTAACAGTTTCCTGATCGTGTGGGATCTGTAAATCCTTCACCGCCCGTGGCCTGTGGTGAACGAATGCCACAGGATTTAAGAAATCTTCCTGGCACGCCATGTAATGAATGACGCAGTTAACTGAAGCGGTCATTTTTGTGTTGCATTTCGAAAGTTGACAAACAGTGAATTCGTGATTACAGACTAGACTAGCTCCTGGTTGACATTTACGTTTGTTAATTAGTAGCAACCTGGAGAACTAAGACAATGGTAACTGGGGCTTAAGTGTAATTCTGAAATCTCTACTTGGTTATTTGATTTGTTGACAGTAAAATTTAGGTATAAGTTTGTTACTGTATTTCCACTACATGCTATTTATTATGCATGTTACAAATAGACTGATTGCTACAAGAGAACAGGCTACTATAACTACTACGTTTTAGTGTCCATGGAAGTTGGACGACATGCGAGTTTCTATAGTTAGGTTTTAGAGATATGCTTCCTGTGGACTTCAGCCGATAACGGGAACAGTGCGTTTGGAAGAAAATTCACAATGGCTTATCGTGTAACGCTGCTATGTTCTAGGTGGCACACTGAGTCGCACGCGTAGAAAATTGGGCAGGTGATTTTCTAATAGCACACGTAGCGTTTCCCCAAGCATGGTTCAGTTGGCACAGGAATTCTATTGTAATCACTTGTCCTAATTCCTACCTTTATGTACAGTACAGCATGCTTTCTTCAATAACTCGTAACTAACACTTCTGTTGATTAACAGTAATGGGAACAGACGGGTTACGTCATCTAAGTTGGGGTGAGATTACTGTTTTGTTTTTCTAATTTTTCCTGCATGTTGTGATTTGTCGTGGTTAATTTGTTCTTCATCTGAAGCATAATTGCGCTGACGGATTGTACCCCGCATCAATTATTCTTTACCTGCCTGTCAAAAACTTACATCTAAAATTTTTCTCGTAGTGGTTTTCCGTTGAATTGCAAAAATCAGACCAGAATGCACGCTACTGGTTTTACAGCAGACGTATACGCGTTGACAACTACTGAAATTAGGTCACTCTTATGTATGATTCGATGAACTGGTATTTTATGATTAGGGCCGATAAAAGTTTGTCGTGAAATATGTTGACCTGTTCACTTACTATTCTCTGTAAAAGCGACAGAAAACATTCTCAGCTTTTGCTTTTAATTTGTGGATAAGTGGAAACTCTAATATCGATTTTCGGAAACAAAACTAAGCAGTGAAGTTTTTAGAAAAACTTCGTTTAAAAAAACTGAAACGTTTAATAAATATAATGGTTGGTGTAAATTCCTTGTTGCGTGATTTTAAAACCGTGACCATATTGTCTCTTTCAAGGACGAGAGTGTAAACAACGGAACGAACGAGCAGGTTTAAAAGTTAACATTTCATTTATTATACTAACCTTACTTGCATGCTCACTTGATGCTGTTGCGTAGTTTCCTATCAATGTGCCGGTAAGTGTTATGGTTATCTGGTTTTTGCAGTTTGCAGCGATGCTTTTTCTGTTGGAACTGCTTTGCTCGCATGCTGTTTTTTATGGTTTCAAAATACGTGCTTGTTTCAATGACCCACCTTCGCAAAGAAAAACATCCTTGGAGGAACGCATCAACTTAATTGGTTAAAGCAGCATGAGCTTAATAGCTTCGACGTCTCAATGTGTCGTTACAATGTCCACCAATTTAAGGCGTCTCAGAAAAGCGTGGTTGTTTTGAAAACGCGTAAAGCCAATAAATGTTGAGTAGCCTCTCCGCATCTGCTGCACCTTGCGTTGCTCTATGGTGCGGGAAACCATTAATCAGATTCTAAAGTACGAAACACATTGGTTGTGTTTCATTCAAGAAACGGCTGCGTGAACTTGTAGTTCATTTCATTGTTTTGACATCAAAAACGACAACAGTCTAACGTGACAAACAAATATGTTGACGCAACAGTGAACCTTCATTTTTATGACAAGGTATTTTTCCTGTGAAGACGGTTTGGTTTCACCCTGTGCTTAGCTCGGACTAAAGCGCGCTAAATTCAAAAGGGAGTGTAGAAACCGTAAAAACAACGTGCAAAAATTAAAGACTTGCCCTTTTCCTGCCATCTTGTTCGTAAATAAGATTTCCCAAATTGACCTTCATTAGGCAAATATTAGTCGTGTTTGAGTTTGCGCCTTTTGTTCGTTTGTTGGTATGTTGGTTGGGGGAAAATTTTAATTGTGGTTGAACCTAGACATATTGCAAAACTTGCCCCCAGCTTTCTGTGGCTTGTTTTTGACTTGGCCTGTAGTGTTCAACGCGTTGGGGAATCGAAGCAATCACCCAAAACACGCCTCGCTATTCAGCTTTAACTGAGAAGTATGGACAAACCGCGACACGTTGTTAATTATTCGATTTGGATGAGAGCGGCATGAATCCGAAAGTCTGTGTACGCACGAAAAAAACACCAGGAATGAAGAGCATTCTATTTAAACCCTATCGTGTGCTGCGACCACTCAGTTAACGCTGTATAGCGGGGCTTCTCGACTCGCTACTGTTTCTTGCAAGTTCCGAGGCAATTCTTAATCTGCCAGGACTTGATACGATCGTTACAGATGGAGGAGCATATGTTCGCGTTTGGGTATTCCATATTTTGTTGAACACAATTTAATTCCTGCCTATGCGTTCAAATTGCGCTTGCCGCACGTATTAACAAATTATAAATACTTCCTAATCGTCTGGTTGCTTCATATACGATGGTAGTTTTAGTTGCTAAGCACCAGTTGAGCTGAAAAAGATTTTAAAAACTGCTTTTTTGCAAGATGCTCAAGTAGAACAAAACTGGCTTTCGCTTCAGAACAGTCCTTTGCGTGAACATGGTTTTGATCTCGTGTTGCTCGCAATGTTAGGATACAAATAGAATTGATGTCTTACGTCGCAAATTCCCAATATGGAAACGTAGTTTTAATACTCACTGTTTCGTGTCAGAAACGCGGTTTCTGGATGCTTTATACCGCAGGTATTTTTGTATTGCATATCATCCCTCAAACTGCGTTTGTTCTCTTCGATGTTAGTTCAGTCACTTACCGGAAGAACTGCCCACGCTCCTTAATTTCAACTTTTTTACGGCATGGCCTTTCCAGCGCAACAGTTGCTTCAATATGTGACCGGTAACGTGCGCCAACGTCCCCAAAGAAACATAAAAGCGCATTTTTATTTAGCTTGGCATTACTGTTATGTTGAAAGCGGAAAGACCTGGCAAACGTTTTTACAATAACCTTGTAAATATTAGGTTTAATTTGATCGCGGAAGTTCCAACAACGATCCCGGTATGAATTGGCGTATTTACTGAGAACACGAATTCAATGACAATTTGCTCAAATAGTGCATTTGCGACGCATGGTCAACACGTTTTTTATTGATTGGTTTTGTTTGAGGAAGCGTTATATGTTCTTTTTGCCTTGCTTTATTGATGTGGTTGGAAAGAAACAACGTGCTGTCTGCACCTGTTTTAGAACATGTATTCCAACCACAAGAAAATTCCCTAGATATGTCTAAGACGAAGTATTTACGCCAAGTTTGCAAATGCTTTGCATGGCTTTTTGCGTCTGGTTCTCACAAAGCATGGTTGATTTATTTATGGCTCCCATGTTATGGAGTTCAGGTAATAGACCAGGTCGCGTTGCTAACGGAATAAATAGGTAGTTATATTCAGAAGCTTGATCGGCAGCTTGTTGCTCCGGTCATTGATCGGTGTTGTGCTCGATGGTTGACAAAGACACGGATTGATACGTGCGGATTACTCTTAAAGTAAAACCTAGTTCATGAGCGAAGCGTATTTGAATAATTCATTCATAGAAGTGTATGGAGATTGCTTGATTACATACTACTCGTATTTCTATCCGCGATATGATGACAATGAGCGATGGTCAGTGTTGCCTCAAAAATTACATGTCAAAAGGGAGTCATTGGTTGATATGACGACCTAAGAGAGCAACGATTGGTCGCGCTGCAGAGGGGAAACGCCATCAGGTCAACTGCTGGCTCGTTAGGTTCTTCCTTTCTGCAACTGACCTGTTGTAGCAGAGTTGGGAACCAGCGTTCCCGTGGGTCACATGCGGCCCGTGTCAAAATTTTCTTCACCCAAATTAGAACACAATGTCGCATCAAAGCGCATCTCCAAGTAAGCCGATACTTAGCCAGTAAGTCAAGAGAAATATCTCTCGCTCGTCATAGCTTTACCGCCTGATTCTCCCTAAAATGAAAAAACGTTACGTGCACTTTGTATTTTTCAGCATAAGATAAATTAACATTTTTGCGGCCCGCCAGTGGTACTCCACAATATGTGACCCGTGGTAGTAAATTGGTTCTCCACCTGCTTTATAGCCTTCAAATAAGTGCAAAGCAGATCATGTTTAAATCAATGAAACAGTAAAACCGCAACTGCTCTCTACTGAACATATTCTCCTTTGCCAATCTTATACAAGTTCTAACGTTGATTTTCAATTTTGTTATACAACGTCCTTCACTGTGAAACATTTGAAAGTATAGGTCGTTTGTATTTTTACTCGTAGAAATGCTGCGTTTTAGTAGTTGTCTTTCAACAACTTCGTTGGCACGCTTTTAGTTAGTGTTTTTTCTGTTACCAGCTGCTGTGGTCGTGTTCCACCTGCGGGTATGCTTCTCAGCGATATGTACGCGCTAGATTGTAGCACGCTGATTGTTTCTTTTAGAACTTCACATCTACGTGATCCCTTCTTCAAAGGAGCCGAAACCTTATCCAACTCTCGTTTATTTTTCAGGTCTCCAAAAATTCATCCATACCAATATTATTAATGCAGCACTCGTCTTCCTTATACCTGCGTCTTTTTTGCAACGCGAAATAATATTGCATTTTACACACACAAAAGCCAAAGCAACGTTTTCAGTTTTTCGTTACTTTGTGTTTGCACGTGTAAATAAGTGCAATAAGTAGTGTACCTGTTTCAAGAACCAGCTATGCTGCTGCAAAGCCGAAAGAGTTGTATGTCACACAAGTTTGCAGTCTGTTGAAAGTATTTGTACTTTGTGACATCTTTATGTGACTCGTTACGCTGCGTTTGTAGTTTGTACTGTACTGTGCCGTGTACCTGGTTTTGAATGAAAGAAAAAATCTTTGCAATATTTGTTCACAAAGTAATATATGACGGAAAATGCTGCTGTGGAACAGTGCATTTCTTTGCAATAGGTACGTAGCAATTTGTGATAGGTACCACTCGTCTGTTTTTTCTTATCACACTGTTGTATATTGCATAACACACGGCGTGGTTTTATACGAAACAAGTGCACAAAGTGATTCTGCTTCAAGCATACCGTTTTCCACAAAGTTCATTGTCACTGACACGCACAACTTTAGAATAAGATATGCTGCCAATACTCTGTATATTGCATGCTTAACATTGAAACTCCTTATCATGTGACGTGACAATTTACACTGCCACGTCACATGATAAAGAGTTTCAATTTACGCTGTATGTCACTAGTGCGAACACTCGGAGTAAAATTAGCGTTTTTGCTTGGCTTGTGCTGTTTTTTGCTGCCGTCGAAAAAATATATGTACAAATATGTTCTAAATTTTGATACAATATTTGTAACTGTGATTCCTGTCTACGATATTGTCGTTTGGAGCGAAGGATGCGACTGCTGCAAGAGACCACACGTCTTCAGTGGTGCGGCCGGGACCAAGGTCAGTGGAAAACTAGACAGCAGTGGTTGCGGGTCTGGACCTGCTTTTAGGGGGAAGCTGTCGAAACAAGCAACTGCTGTAGTTTCGATTTTGTTTTACAGGGAAAAAGTCGCCATTGCTTCTCTCTTTCGGTATCATGGCTGACCCAGCTCTCGATGTACTATGTTTTCCCACTGTATTCTGTTACGGGCAGCCTCCCATAATTTCCCAGGATTTTTATTCAAACGTTTAAACATCGATATTTATCTGATCCAAAACGTCACCAAAAACGAAGTCATCAATTTTCCCATCGTCCTTTGTTTCGTCCATTTCGGTTTTCGCCTTAAAAACTGCACCCCTGAATCCGCCATTGCACAGTGGTGTAACTAGGGGGGGGCATCTGCCCCGGATGCAGCATTTTGAGGGATCCAAGTTGAGGTCTGAATGTTATGCAATAATTAGGAAATGTCAGCAGATCCTAATAACTACGATTTACAAAATGTTCAATGCCAGTCGCTGGTACCCAGTTGCAAAGTCTCAAGATCACCAAAGCGAGCAGTTGCGAACCTTACTGACATTTTAGGCGTAGCGTGTGGGTGTGTCCAGCAATGACCGCCCGCGTGTGATGTGGTTCATGGCTGCGAAACAATGTTCTCAGGTGGAACAGGCCTGAAATATACGGCCCGCGAGAGCTTTTTCAATTGCAGAAAATGTTGCAAAAGTCAGACTTCGGATAATCAATTGTCGTTTCAGAATTTTTTCCAAACTACAACGTATAGTAGATTCTTGCGGCCCGCGGCAAATTTATGTTGATCAATTTGGCCCCTTGATTAACTCCTCGCCAACTGTATGATTTTCAATAAAGCTGTTCAAAATTTTGCAGCGCATGCAAGATTTGCGCTTGATATCTAGTTCAAAATATTTGTTTCATCGATTGTTTAACAATCGCTTGCCATTACAATGTTGAACCTGGGAAACAAGGCCAGGAAGATGCGGTGAAGCGTTCTCTTGCCGAAAACAAATTTACTTGTGCACAGCAATGCAAGATGGTTAAGTAAGGGAAGAGTTTGCAGAGATATTGATCCATAAGTAAGTAATTTTTCGTTGTTAGAAGTCAACAGCACGTGAAGGCTAAGGTATTTTCACCTTTTCTAAGAATTATATACAAATAAACTTAGATTTTTGGCTGACGTAGTGTCACACCTCAACGACTAACTTAAAACTGCAAGAAAAACATAGCCTACTGTTTTTGATTGGCCAATACTTCGCGTCCTTTTCAGAAAAAATTGGATATTTTCAAACATGACATTCAAAGCGAACTTCAGTTTCCGAGAATTTTGGGGAAAATAACGAAAAAAGTTTCCATACATTCGATTTATTGAAAAGTTGGTTACCAACTTGCGGTACAATTTGTCTTCTCTCGAAAAGATTTGCTCTTTTATTGAAAACCATTTCTTGGTGACACACCTTACCGAATTCTCAACTGTAGCAAAATGCAAATGCTTGGACGCAGCCAAAATTCTACTGGAGCTAAGAAAATTCCAGGAGAACGTTGCAGTGACACATAAGCGTAGCCGGGGGGCCAAAGGGAAGGGACCATGCCCCCGAAGATTTTTAACATATCTTGCCATTTTTGCTTGGAGACTCTTAATGAGCTGGAATAGCAAGCAAAAATCACTCTGCCAACTGGCAAACAGAAACCTAAACCAAAGTAACAAAGAAAAGGGAAACAGAAAGAAAATGGCAATAGCGCGTTTGGGCCTAATGCCTTAGATCTAGTTTTTTTCGTCATAGAATGCCCAAAAAAAGATGAATTATTTTGGTCAGAATGTCTGAAAATATAGGCTAATGAATACGGTTACAGCGAGTTTTAGTAACAGGGACCGAGTTTGCTAAAATACTTTGAGGGGACAATCCTTACTGTTTGCGTTTTGATGAGGTCGCCATATTCACTCAACCGTAGTATGGGGGGCACTTTATGGAATGGATATAATTTGGTGACCCTGGCCCCCCCGGCTACGCCCATGGTGGTGGTAAAGCAATTAGTAGTATATACAATTATACAGTGGTGCTGTATAGTATCTTGCACTCAGCACTATTTGATATGAAAACATTAATTCTAAGAGTTGGGCTGAAATAGACACAATTATGCTCAGCAATGGCAAGTAATTTAAATTTGGTCAGTTCCGGTTAATAAAACATTGCCGCTATCAATCACCACATAGATCAAATAAAAAACAAACCACAAGATCTTTTGGTAATCCTAACAGTGCAACCAGGCGCGTAGCCAGAATTTTATTAGGGCTGGGGAAAACAACAACCGAGTTTCAACATTTAAATCTTTTTAATGCTCCTTGCTATTAAAGCATCATCCATGAAACGTGCATGTTTCTGGCGTTTTCTCCTGAACATATGTGTTTGGATAAATAAAAAGTCTGCTTTCATTAAATTGACAAGTTTTAAAAGTTTTGATAGTGAAGTTCCAAGCTTCTACTTTGGATCAATGCCATCATTTGTTCGTAATCCTGTCTTGCATAAGCGCTAGTAAACCTCTCAATGCCCAGTATTGCACTTGAGCAAGAAATCATCGCGGCCGCCATTACGACTGCGCGCCTGTTATGCTGTGTTTACGCGCTTCTAATGTGCACCAACACAGCATCTTCAACCGAATCCGAGCAGCGACTTTGCTCTGAGGCACTGTCTTCCGTAGTAGGCCTTCTACAAAACATTCGCGCATATAAGAAGTGGATCCTGTTGTCTATGGAAAAGAAATCCTTTCCCAGCAGAGAATCAGACACTAAGATCTTACAGAGTATGTATTTCGCCTACGAAGTAGGCATCATTAGCTTTTATTCCAATAGAATCCATATATAGAATGGATCCCGTTGTCATCTAATTTTTGAGCGATTAATTCATGTATGTAGTTGATAACCATAAACGCTAGAGTCTTTCAACACGTTTGAAAAATGTGTAGATTTTTGATAATCCGTAAGATCGTTTGGCTATGTTCAACCTATTCCGTGAAACCTTTGTAGTTACTTTAAACTTACTTCGTATATATTGTTTGATGAGACTTTGCTAAATTGAACTGACTTCACTGAAATACAAGATAGAATTATACTGTAAACACAATCGTAACCCCAGCATTACAAAACGTATTGGCCACGCGCAGCTGCAGTGGCGTACGCAGAAAATTTTCATGGGGAGTTTTATTCAGTGGCATAGAGTAGTCATTTGTAATTGGTGTGCACTGATTGTGACATCACAATTTGACGTCATAGTCCTGTTTCCAAACCAACGTTTTGGCGAAGTTTGTTGACATAATATGCACATTTTTCTATACATCCACTCTGCTTAATTTATGTGTCATTGCACTGAAGATAAACTATTAGGCTATCGGAGGAAAATACACCCAACGCTCAACGCTACGACACAACAGTTCGTAACTGCAAAAATATCAGGCTGCGCGTTGAAACAGGGGAGTACAACACACTCATCAATTCGTCAGGGCAATTTACAGCGGAAAATGAGGCTGCGGTAATGTTTTGTCGAATACGTGCAGTCGAGCATAGAGTAAGTGCAGGTGGACTGGCTGGCGCACACCCCGGTTTGAAAAATCGAATCTTGATAAACTACACAAGAATTGAGAATGCGCATAAAGCATGCAAGAAAACTTTCGATTTTGTTGTTATTTATAGAACTCCAACAAACGTTTAGTGTTGATTTTGTGATGGCAGTTTTCCTTTTTTCCTGCTGAGACACAACTGCTGTGTTTGAGCTCGTGCAACAGTTCTATCATGCTGCAGAAATCGGTAGGCCTAATGCAGCTAATGTGGTCAGCGCTTGCGCTGATCAGCCTTAGCAGACAA
>JGI24021J15306_10004421_pt1 | contig 16338 bp, 12 predicted proteins | sample Ectturendosymbi1_FD_15306 | JGI IMG/M metagenome (IMG submission 15306) | reverse complement strand
AGGCGGTTAAGCCAGACCTACGTTGTTCTTGGGAGGGTCATTCCGGGTGGGTGGGTGCCGGTGTCGGGACAGAAAATGCGNAGTCTTGTGAGGCTGTCCGTCCACTCCGCATTCCACTGGTGATCCGCCCACTTCGCCGCACGTACGCTGTTGTTGTCAGATAAACTGATAAGATGTTGTGCGGTGGGTATCATTGGGTGTCCCGATTTGAGGCGCCGTGCGTTTGCTTTCGATGGACGGGTGAGCGCTGATTGGAGCAGATATCCAGGCTCCATGGCACGGCGTGCAAGAGACAGCGTCGATCCATTGCGCCGAAGCTCAGCAGGTTGGATGCCTGCGATGGTTGGAAGGTTGTCCGCTGGTGTAGGGCGCAGGCATCCAGTCACAATTCGCAAGACGTCGTTGATAGCGGGGTCCATGAGGCGGGTATGGACACTGCTCATGATAGGCAGCTACAGATATTCACATCTGTGACTACTGTTTGCGATTAACGGCCTGTTACCATTGTCTACGAAGATGTGAACTTAAACGTGTTTATCAATCTGCTACTGATAATCGGACACACTTAATCTTTTAAAATACCGTTGTGGAAAATAATTAGTTTCTGGTAGGGTTGCCAGATCACTTGAAATTTATTCAAGGACGTTTTGTGTTTCGTGATTATTGAAATTTTACTTCATGTCTACTTTGAATGCTTTTTAGATGCAGTGGTGTAGCACATATATTGGTGACACAACTCTTTTTGATTAGTTTACTTTTTACTACACACCAGTTTAAAATGGAACAAATCTACACGATATTCTGTTTAATTACATTGTTTAATCTCGATTCTTGAATATTCAATGTAATCAACAGTTCAATAATAAAGAATTTAACAACTTTTCAAGAACTTTCAAGGACGCCGGAAAATGCAAAAGGACAACAAAATGCTTTATAGATCAAGGACATAACCAGTTTTGATACAAATTCAAGAAAAGTCCTTGGCGCTGAAGGACGTCGCAGTGGCAACCTTAGTTTCTGGGGACTTTGTACAGCGCTTCCAAGCGGTGTTGGTAGCATTAGAGCCAACTCGGGCTGTAGGCAACGGCAGCAGCCATGGTTTCTGATTCAAAAACACTGCTTTACTGACGTTACCGTTTCTTTGTGGTCCAGAACAGTTTACTTGAAAAAAGGGACAGAGTTTCAAAGAAGGGCAGGGGTTTTCGACCCCCAAATTTTGGACAAGGTGAACACAATAGATTTTGTCCCCCCAATATTTTGTGATAAAAAATAGTGTAGTGAAAACTCCCAGCATAAAGCCAGGGAAAAAATTTTAAAAATTGTAATTTCATTCGCATACCTATAAACACAGTGTACTGATTTACCATATAAACTGAGTTATCATAATTTTGTGTACTAAGTAAAGAAGCAAACACCTAGTAATCATTATCAAGTATTAGCACAGCACTTGCTTCCAATTTTGCAAAAAGGTTGTACTACGATTAAGCAAACATGGTCATGTCATCGAAACGCAAACAATTGTGTAAAATGCACAATAAAATGCATATCAAACAAAGTTTATTCCCCTCAAAGTTTTCTAGCAACTCGGTCCCTATAAGTTACAGTTGGTGGTGGTTTTTCACAAATCAAAGGCGGTGAAAAGTTGCAACAGCGTAAACATACACAGTTGCGTTTTGCACAAGGTACTGTCATTCATTGCAAGCTTTTTCGAACGTTCGAAGCCAGTGCTTCTTAAAACCCTGCTCAGGAAACCTTATTTTACTACACGAGTCATGAAAACTGGGTGTAATGTTACCCATAATTTGCATAGGTCTTCCTGGGACACGACCAAACTCTTTTTTACTTCCACATGTCCATTGTTAACCCCTTTTGCAACAAAATTCTATCTGCGCAGCGAAACGTACATATCATACAAATTTTATGCAGGGTACCACCAAAAAGGGAATTTTTTGTTTGTGCGTAGAAAACGTTTTTTTTCATACCAAGTCATGGTGTGGGAAGACTCTTCACATATAAGGTATTGGTGGTGATATCTGGCCAAATAGGTTTTGCACTTAAAATTGCATTGAAATATAAACTTAGTAAGGTGTCCGAAATTGTTACACATCAAGTAACCATAGTAGTATAGTACCCATATATCCTTTGCATAGGCTTTCAGAGACATTGTTGTAAAATAACTCTGGCACCATTCCATTTGTCTCTGAAAATCAGGAAAAGTCATGGAAGCACAGGTTTCTAACATTTTTCTAGGTATATGAAATTAATAAAAGATAAATCCTCTGGGTAGTGGAACACCCAGGATTCCTGAGCAGGGCAGGTGAATGGTTCACCCCAGGTTGAATGAAATATTTGCAAGGTTGAATGAAACAAGAGGGGTGAATGAAGGGTGAATGACATTTCCTTCCTAATTTTTTGTATCCTCTGATAACATGATTTGTCTTGTTCTTTACCAAAAACATATCAGCAATCGTGAATAAAATGATAAACTTCAAGCGTTCTAACTTGCGTCTCAGCAGTCAGCAATTTATCACTTCAGAAAAAACGTATTATGGTGCAAATAACTACGTCCATTACGTGATGGGGATAAATTTTTCCGAGAGACGCCGTGTTTTATTCAATCGAATGGTGGAATCTCTGCTGTGCTATCTGCATGAGCGTCCTGTGCCAAAGTTATCTGCTAGATCTGCTAGAATCGCAGTACTTCCGAAAGTTTCAAACACAGGAACACTCATCAGAGTAACCTTATCAGTCGAACTGCAGGCCTAACCAATCGAAGTACAAGAGTAGCCTATTTGTGATATTTGTTTGCACTAGTTTCGTATTGGTTCCAAAAGATAATTATGCATTTTAATCTCAGATAACACCAGAAGATTGTCCACGAAATACGTACAAAAACCACATTGTTTTGATGAAAGTAAATGTAAATCTATGGCTGAAATCGTCCAGGACACGCCAGCTTCGCAGTTTAAAGAACCTGGTTTAAAAGGGAAGGTTAGCGTCCAGAATAAGCTCCCTTCAAAAATCAAAAGGCGAAAATGGGATGATGATTACATCCGGCATGTATTTCTTTCCCAGAAGTGAAGAATCGAGCAATGAGCCCTCTGCTTTATGCATGCTAAGTATAGCAACCAGCTTGGGACACCAGGTGTGGAGAAGAGTTTTCTGAGAGGGTGACAAATTTTTTAAACTATGTCCAACACATTTTTCCGGGGGGTGCGAAAAATTTTGCAGTGGGGCTTCGCCGCCCCTGCTTACGGGCTTGGCAACCAGTGTCTGGCTTCTTCACCACTGCGGAGTCATTCACAAACCAGCATGGAGTTCACCAAAACAAGTCCCGCAATTTTTCAAGCAACAGCATGCATATGTAAACAGCAAAAATTCCGTCCAGTCATTAATCGTAAATGACTATGCTCGTAAAAATCCCCTTCTTCTTTTCACTTTTCAAACAGCGCATGCGCTGATGCAACGACAAAAACACTTTGCGAAGCTGAGTCTGTAATCACATCATATTTGAAGATCGTAGCCAATTTGCTGCATGACGGAAAGCATGTTGCGGATAAAGTAATGCAAATACCATGATGTAACAATGAACACTCGATGTGCTACTGTATGTGATATTGTCACATCGGTCATATATACACAGTGGGGTGAATGGTAATGCAACAATCGACGGCAGGGGTGAACGCAACTGAAAAAAGTTGAGCTCAGACTTGGAAATTACGAACGAAAAAAACACGTAGTTCCCAAGCCTAACGCTGGCAGAAAAAGCGTAAGACCGAGGCAATTAGTTGCGAACAGCACTGAGCTATTTTAACAGCAGTTCATTGCACGCACGTAACTAAATCGACAGACCTGGATGATTCGGGAAATAATCCGATCGTGGGGAGTACATGAGTTCCACTCCACCAAGCTGATACTTTTTCTTGCTATCGGCCATGCTGCTGTCAGCTGTGAACTTCATCGTGAGATTAAGCATCTGATCTTCTTGAATGTCAATTGCCAAAGTCGTCATATTGGGGTCACATTTGCTCATGGATGATGAAGCAGCTGTGCCATTTACGGGAATGGTCGTATTGACTAACTGTGACGCAAGCAAAAGAACACTAATTATACTCAGAGCCGGAGGAAGGGCTTCTCGCCCTGTTAAAAGTGGGTCTCCAAAACTGACTGAGGACCTCTGTTAGGACATAGACACACTAGAACAGAACTCATCATGAACTGATTTCACACATTTCCCTTTAAGTCTTCACATGTATCTAATACAACAAAGAAATTGATCTTTCCACGGCCTATAGCTTCCTGTTATCTCAGCCAATCATTGCTCATTGCGAAGTGTATTATGGGTAGCTTTGCTGTCAGCATTTGCCTTGTTAATCGGGCAGCTGTGTAGATAATGATGCTGAGTCCATGTTGATTGTAAGCATTTTTAGTACGGTCTAGTACGAAATTACTCAGAAAAATTATGTTGCAGACATGCAGTGTATCCTTTCACTGTACAAGAATATAATAGCCGGTTTACAAGGTGTACAATCAGGTAAATACAGTGCGTATTCGTAGCCCGCGTCTGTAATATCCAATTTATCTTGCAGAGTTGTCTAATGAACACTTAACACTATGAGAATATAGAACCATAGCACTATAACTTTCATGATAGTAAAGCTATTTTAGTCAATGAGCAATTGTTTTAAAGCAGTGCTTAGAAGCCTTTATCAGAAGATGGTGCTAATTTTATTCACATTGCGAAAATTAACATTATGTATTTGTCTACAATCGTTTCCCTGTTTTTCATCGATAATACTGTACATAGAGAGGTAAGACTTTTTATTTATATTCTAGTAATATAGAAAAATATCTGTTCTTTGCATTGTATTGTTTTTATTGTCTTTGTCTATATGGTTTTATAATGGACGTTTCAGTGCTATTATCCCAGTTAGGAAAATCGTAGCCTGTCTGTTCGTTAGATCATTTCAAAATTTTGCTCTTCTGGTGTGCATTTAGGAAAACAGCGTAATGTTAAAAAGCAGTAAACAATAAAATTAACAATTTCCGCACTTGCACAATGAAATTTTATTTGATTAATACTTCAAGTATACTATCTGTTTTGGGTGTTTGATTTTAAATGACTACCTCTGAAAGTTGGTTGACAGTACTGCTATACATGTTAAACATTTTGGTCTCGTCGCTGTTTTCCAAAACAACCGTTTTAATCTATGCTTGGTTTTCGCTATTATTTCTGTTTACCGCAAATTCATACCCATTTTTATTTTCACTCTGAAACCGGTCGTACGATAGGTCGAAACGGTAGGATGTTTTCCTAATATATTCACACAAGAAGATCAAAAATTTGATTGAAGAATGCCTGGTATGTTCGGTGCCCCAAAATCCAGGCTTCGGGGGCAAACCACCTAGCATCGGCTCTGAATATACCCAGCAGCGGTTAATTATCCGTTACGCTTAAAACATGCAACAGAAAACTAGTTTTTTGTATCTGAAAGAAATTTTTACCATTACTACAAGCACTGTATGTCGCAACAAGTTCTTTTTCGCAGACCTGAAACAGGTTTGCTACGAGAATTGATTCAGTTGCTTAGGAATTTGTTCGTTTTAATGGAAGTTCAAACTCAAGCGAAAATTTTGTTTTTTTACGTGTTTCCCAACGGAATCGTTGGTGACTCATTTGAAACTGCTCTTTGTCCCACTAGTCAGATTAACAAATAAATTATTCGCAAAACAGTCATGCAAACACATTTTCATCTCCGCCAAGTTCGCTTACGTCGTCAGCGATATTCCGATACCACACCACCAATGTCAATGTCGTGTTCACTCGCAAGCACGATTCGCCTTTACCATTGGTTATGTTCCAGTCTCCGTTTACAGCTTGCACGGCAGGCTGGTCGTGAAAGCACTTTTCACCTGAAATTAATCTTTCAAGTAAACTGCGCAAGCTGACCTTCGGCGGCATCATGCATCGCCAGGTGTGTTTGATGAAGCACGTGAGCCAGTGGCGTGTTCAATGCATGTTTACAGTAGGTAAAATTAACGTAGAAGGCCCACACAATTTGCCGATTCTGTCCAGACTTACAATCACGCAAGCTTTAATAGCAGTTTTGTGAGAAGGCTGTGGTAGACTTCTGTGAACTAGTTTCAAGACCTCGGAAGCCAGGCCCGATTTACCTGCTCAAGGGCCCACTCGTCATTGGTTCCCCATTTTTATAGAATTGCAGCCAGTATGTTTTTTTTCACCTTTCTTGCGTGACAATTACCAATGTTGATAAGTAGATCCAGCCCTGTTTGGAGCACATTGGCATACGAAGCTTAAAGGGTTACAGAAACTTGACTGCCAGTGCTTGAAATTATGCGACGATTTAGGTTTGAACAAAATTAAAAATGATTTCTTTATTGCTTAAAAAAAAGTCCAGTGTTTATCATTTTTTGCAAATATTTCTTGCTCAGAATTGTCTAAAAACCTTACTTTCTGACCAACTCTTTCCTGGAAGAAAAGCTTCAAAATGTGTGATATTGGTGAGTCTCAAAAATATGTTGGTTACATTCTTTTCATCCGAATCCATCTGCATAAAGCTTATTTGTTGTTCAAGTGAGCATGAGTAACTTTTGCCAATATGAGTTTTCATCAGGTCCATCTTGTCTGCTGTTGCTGTGACATTCTTATTGACATCTGGAAAAAGAATCCACAATCAAAAGGTTCCTCATCTCATTGTAAAAAGCAATATACAGTATGTACACAAAGACATGTGCAATGCAGCGTTTAACTTAAAATCGATATTATTTTCTTTGCAAGAAATTCCTAAATTCTGAAGTACCGAAAAGTCGAAAGATGCTTTGTTACATCGGGCATAAGTTTTTAAGAGGACTATGCTGCCACAAAATAACATAATCCGTTTAATCACAAGCAACGAAGTCAAAGATTTTTCTTGCAGTTAGCACAAAACATTGTCGGCAAAAGGAACAAATCAAACCTCCTGATCCTTCTGCAGACTTGCTGAGTGACAAAGCAAACAAGGCAGTTGTTTCGGCAAGAGGAAGTTTCTTCACAATTTTTATTACGATCAGAAAGTTTATATGATTTGGAAGTTTTGGTGAGTGCCAGAGGCGAATGAACTTTGCTTCAATCTTTCTGGCGCACAAGGTAGACCTATATGGCACTTTATACAAAGCACGAGGTAAATCAATGTCGTAAAACTAGATATAAATACTATGTGATATTCGCTTTGCCCACGAAACATTGCCGCCTGTATGGGTTTTGTTACGTTGTACACATGCTGTACCGTCAATCCTGATAAAGGGCACGCATACAAAATGCATGGAAGAGCATACAAAATGCTGATGATCGTGGCACCTTTATGTTCTACAACAAACTTTAACATAAACGCAGTAGATACAAACCACCTAAATTCTCAAGGTGCGCGAAGCGCAGCAATTAATTTCCTTGAAACCGATCTTAATAAAGTCAAGCGCTACCCATGTCATTGCTTGCAAAAAGGGTACTTTCACCTCCAGAGTCCTCTTTTTCAAATGTCAAGGGGGAACGTCCCCTTATGCCTCCGCTCCCCTACATCTACATAGGCCACGCGTGGTTTCTACATATAATTTGCCAAAAAAACTCATCAACGACAGCGTGGCTTTATCAACTGTAAATTAACTACAGAAAATAAAACGTTTTCTTGAGATGGTAGCTCTTTATTATTCAAGGTCCTAGTTCCTCTCAATCCCATCCAAAAAACTCTAGGCAATGTTATGCAAATTCTAAACAAGAACATGTCATGCATCTAACTGCGTTCAGCAATCATCTACATTTCGAGTTAACGAAATCAGATATTGAACACGTTGAAGATTTGCGTCGCGTTGTCAAGAAAGGATTCCGATTTGCTCTTCATTGAAAATGAAAACAATCGTTTTGCGAGATGTACAATTTGACTTTATTTGCAAAAGAGCGTCTTCGTGTTTTCGTGTTTACGCGGAGAAACTTAATACAGGCAACAGACAATGAAAGCAAAATGGGGCACTAATTTTTCATCCCCTTTTACTGTAACCAATGGGGTAAGGCAAGAGGAGTACTGAGCCCATATTTTTTGCTGTTTGCCTTGATGAACCCTCAAATCAGCTGAATTCAGCCAGGGTGGGATGCACTGTAGGAAAGGTGGTTTAGACGCATCTAACGTTTGCTGATGATATATGTGTGTTCAGCCCCAGCATTAGTGAACTCCAACGTCTTCTGGACATTTGTAGTGACTATGCTGCTGAACACGAAATCGCCTTTAATTATAACAAAACAATTGGTGTTCTTTTTTGTTCCAAAAAGTATAAACAACCTACTCCATCAAATGTTTTTCTGAATGGTGTACGTGCACGATTTTTTGACCAAGTGAAATACCTTGGTGCCTTGCTAAATGCCTCACTGAAAGATCATGATGATATTCAGAGACAAGTGAAATAACTATACTGTGCAGCAAACAAGCTGCGGGATATACATTCCATCAGTGCTCTCCTGCAGTAAAAACACTGTATTTCGTGCCTATCGCATGCCAACGTATGCTTGCCATTTGTGAGCAAATACACACAGGCTGGTATGAAGCGCTTACGCGCTGTATACAACAATGCCTACCGAGTTATGCATTGCATACCCACAAATGTAAGTGCTCGTCCACACCAAGTTAGCCGTTGTGTCACGACTTTTGAAGCCTTATTGAAAAATAATCTGTACCACTTTGTACAACGTTGCGGTCCTGTCGCCACGGGGGGCTTAAACCTTCCCTGTGCTTTGTGGTTCCCTAGGATTTCTTTATTTACATGTTCAAGTGTGCAGTTGCAGACAACGTGTTCAAACCAAGCATACAAAAAGTAAGAAATATAATTGGTAAAACATTAATCGCCAAATCCTGCTTTAAAATTCAGAAAAATTATTTGGCTGTTGATCTCATGATAAATGCGTTGCAAAGCATTTGAAACCTTGATCGGAAGTTTGCATGCCTCTGTGCGGTAAAGTGCATCCCATCTGACTTGTCTTTTAATTTTTTAGCTGTTTACCTCAAAGTTTTGGTGTTAGAATGCTTTCATTTCTCTCACACTACTGGATCACTTGTATTATGATGGGTGAATGAGGCTACAGTCCGGACGCAGTTAAAGTGTTTTGCTCCTATAAGTGTTGGCCGTGTGCAAACACCGATTCTGTAATGAGCTATGGCTAACCATTTTTTGTGATCTTGCCTGTTTGATTGTGCCTGTGATATGGACCATCAGTCTGTAATAAACGAATTATTATTATTATTATTATTATTATTATTATTATTACTACTTAACCCACGCTACGCATCCATTCACCTGTCGAATTAAAAAAACTCTTATTCGTCATGTTGAAACTTATCGTTGCACTATCAAGGAAATAGTGCTTCACTGTTTTATCTTTCGTCAAGGTCAAGGAGAGATTCAGAAGATTTTCTTTGTCAGAGAAAGTGACTGTAGTGGAACTAGTATCGTTGCAGCCAGTAGACGATCCATTTACCACTTTCATATTGATGAAAGTCTGCAAAAAACGACAATCTTCACAATTTACAATTCTGCAAAATAACATTTTTTTTTGTTTGAAAATATATTAAGTACAAGCATCCTTTCATCAGTACAAGCTACATTTTACTAAATGCTCATGGGCGTCTTGCCTCAATATGGTCTAATCCAGTAATGAAATGTTCAGATACTTAATCGATTTCCTCAAAAATCTGTTTCGTGGGTAACATTCGTATTGGTCAGGTAGGTCTGTTTCCAGTATCAAAACTTAGCTGGAAATCATTGTCTTCATGGAGCAACTTACAGCAAGAACATTTCCATTTGAGTTGCACGTCTTTAAAATAAACATGTCCATTGTCTACTCTTCTACAGAAAGCTCATACTGTGACGCAACTGCATCACTCCTTTATATCAGCACGGTTTCTTAATAGGCATACCATACGTCCCGTTTTATCCGGGACAGTCCCGGTTTTAAAGGCTTTGTACCGGCGTCCCGGTCAGTCAACCAACAAGTCCCGGTTCAGTCCGCCAGTAGTCTTACACCTGCGACATCAGCCCCGGTTGAGAGAATTTGTTCTATCATGAATAACATGTGGTCTCATAACAGAACCAGAATGTGACAACACTTATCACCTGTAAATATAATCCTGATTTTTCCTGCTGTGATTTTAACGGGAAATTAAAATCGAACAAAGACTTCTTGAAAAAAGTATTGCCTGCAGACAGCATGATTTGGCAAATGCGTAAGTTTACAAATGATTCAAATATTGTTTTGTTTCTTAGTAAATTGCATTATTTTAGTTTTTCTTGGTGACTTGACTGTAGGAATCCAAATCCAAAATAGCTACATACTCCAAGTAGGATATGAACTTCATTTATCCGATAATGCTCGTTCTTCCAAAGCGTCCCGTTTTTCAAACACAAAGATATGGTATGCCTGTTTCTAAAATCAGCAGCACAACCCGTACAAGAAGTGTCAAAGAGCGAAAACAAAAACCGGCTAATATCATAATAGCAATCATAAGCCCATGGAAAGGCGTTTACTTGCGGGAAGATAAAACGTGTTAGCCTGATGAATTTTCTAAGCTGTTTCCCGGTTTCACCTCCACTTCCTCACGTCGTTTGGTTTCAATAGTATGTCGTGTGTCTCCGGTGCGATAATTTATCAATTAATTTTCTCTTTATCATGACCAGCCGTTGGATTGAAATTTACCCACATTAAATTTGACTATGGGAAACATGGCTCAGATAATTTTTTTTAAATTACAGTAGATTTCTAATGCATTGTTTCCCACGAAAGCAAACCACCAGTCAACTGCTTTTGTAATTTATCCCGTTTCTGGGTGCGCTTTACCTTTCCTAACCACCAGACCCCTCTCGTACGGCCATGATTTCAGCCACTACATTTTTGCAGGCTCCGCAGAAGACCAGGCAGAGATCGAAAATACGATGTAGCTGTCTTTAAAGCCGCTTTCATACAGTGCTTTGCACCTGATGAAAATGTGAGCTTAAAAGACAAAGTAACCCAACTAATGGAAATTTATTTATGAGGAAGATGAAAGATCGCCAGTGGAGTTGTCGTTTCTCTCAGTAAGCCAAGCATGTGGTAAAAAGATATATGCAACACAACCAAACGCCAGATGCCATTTGATCAAAAAACAAGGAAGCGGACTCGTCCATAAAAGTACCTGCACTGAAACGGAGTGAAACATCACCGTATTGACGGTTTGGGAAAATTTGACGAGATTTGTGCGTACATGCCGGTCTTTGCAATTATCATGGTTGTGCAGTAAGTAGCAAGGTATTTGGCCTAGTTTTTCTCCAAAAAATACTTTTACAAACATTGGAAAAAATTTCCAAGTTCAACAGCACAGTGAAATATTTTAACAAAAAGCAACCTTGTAAACTCTATAATTTGGTGACTGTCATCGTAAAATCCATCTCAGTTGTTGCTAGATCATGGCGGTCACAAATTTCTCTATATGCTCTTAAACACTCCGTCTCAAAAAACAGTCACATATGCAATCTCGATCAAAATATGACTTGCACAATACATTGGACACCGTTTAAGAGTTCATGTGTGACAACCCTTGGTTTGCGGACCAAGTTATTGATTGTTGCCTGGTCTTACTGCATCAATGCAATACAAATGATATGACCGTTACTACAAAGTTAACATAAATCTACTGCTCCAACTTTGGACAATACTTAGTTACCCATACATTGCGGTTGCGCATAAGATTAAATTTATTATGACTTGAAACCGAGGAATCCAATCAATAAAACACAAAAATTACACTTTTCCTATATTTAGTCACTGAAAATAAGAGCAGGGCCAAGACATCGCTTACACATTTTCTTCAAGAGCCTTGGTGCGCTCGTGAATATACAACAATATGAAATGTTTGTTGGGGTGAATACCTTCAGGGCGATTGTCCAAAATCAAACTCTTTATATGGAAAAAATATTCTGGCGACGGTTTCTTTGCGGAATCCAAACAGTAAGTCATTTTAAACTAGGGTCGGCAGCCTAGAAAACCTAAGAAGCTAGCTGGACGCGTTACTCACAGAAAACAATCAACCGGAAGTCACAAAATCTTCTTTATTTCCGAGGTTAATGCAACTCTTCCTACACAGCACAGTTGTTTACGTGTCACAAATAGCTTCGTAAATTTTCATACGTCGTATGTTCCGTTGAAAATGTTGCCGTATAACTGAAACGTACCTCGTTCATTTCTTTGCGATAAGAATTAAAGTAGGTGGCGCGCAGTTGTACTCCCATGTGCGCCAAAAAGCATGGCTTCTTGTCTTTTGCCGACGCTCGCCATGTTCCTGTTTTAATAATTTAACGCGATTTAACAAATATTCTAAATTTTCCAACATCGACAAACCTTTGACGAAGCATTTGATAAAAGATAATGGTTTCTTCTCTTTTGTTTAAAGTTCGTTTATTTGTTAATAGTTTATGTAAACATTTCTTTTAACTTTTTTTTCATATAGATAGGTTAGATTAATACACAAAATCAGCGTCATATAAAAGTGTTTTTGTCCATTTACCTGGTGTAGGGTCCTTAGGGTCTGCGCTCAATGATGCACCTGCCAAAGTTTTAGAAAGAGGTAAAAGATTGCAGGATCTTGACAAAAATAAAAAATTTTAAGACTTTAAGTTACATTAGGAAAAAATGTAATTAAAAGAAAATATATAGATTAGTTTTTAGACAATTTAAGTTACAGTTACGAAACATGTGTATAACATCAAAACCTTTTTGCAAAAACCTGTTCGTGAAACCCAGTTCGCTAAAACAGATATGGCCAAAGCATATCGAAACCAACCTTATCTCCTACTGCAAAATAATAATATTACGGACTACGGTAGTTTTCACCATGATAGAGTACGTGGATACACGCTGAGTTGCACCTATTCCTTATACGCTCGCACACTCAGGCCAACGGTTAGGCAGACCTTCGCCTAGTAATTGTTAATTCGCTGTTGCCATTTGTAACAACCAAAATTATTTGCTACCTTCACGCAAAAACGCTGGAGTCTACAATCCTACTCATCTGCTCCACTTCATTGTCTTAAACAGCAGCTCGACGACTTCACTGCAATTTACCACTAAGTCACACCCAGTGATGTTTCACAGAAAAATTGTCTTTGGTTTTGAATTCAGGATTTTGAAATTGCAGTAATGCCAGTAAGAAAAGAAATACAGTCGCACTCAATTATATTGACGATATACTCATATGAGTCACCAACTGCAGATCCAGAGGTAAATCTGGTTCAATTTCCTCTCCAACAGACGACCGCGGCAGACCCCCCACAGCGGCGCCACTTTCCAAATCGATCACCTTTCTGCTCTACATTTCCTCTTTCAATGAAAAGGTAGGAAAAATAAGAATCACGGCGCATGTTTTATGAATTTTCTCCCCACGCATTAAGTTTGTATCAGCCAGCGTTAATCACATTACATAGGGGTATAGTCTGCGCCTGCGAATTTAACCCGCATTTGTAAGATAAGCGAAATGTGTTAAACACGATCACAAGCGCAGGAAAGTTGTTTTGCAAGCGAAAGGGGGAGGCCGCTAGCCTCCGAAAACCACGCCGGTTGTCCAGTTTCGGAAGACAGCTATTTTCGTGAAGTACGTCTTGGAATTTTGTAAAATGTCGCAGAAATTTTTCCCAAAATAAACTGTTGAAAGTCCACCCACTTTTCCCGCACCGGAAAATTGCTGACGGTGTCCGTTCAAAGAACACTTGTTAGCGGACCGCTGATAACAGACCACCGTGGTCTGTTATATGAATGGTTCCCTTTTAAAACAGACCACGTCCATAGTCTGTTATATGAATGGTTGTCCGTGGTCTGTTTCAAATGGACTTTTATGAACAGGTCTGTTTTGAAAGGGAACCATTGCTGACAACGTCATCGCATCACCATTTCCAAAAGTTGGCACTCAATTTTTTCTTTCGCCGTGTGAATTGCTCAGTTTTTTGTATTGCGCTGAAAAGCACATTTTCCTGCCCTGAAAATTTACCAGCTCTGTCGTGATCCAGCTGACTTTGAAAAATTTGCACTGCTGGGAGCGGCCGTCCTCCCCGACCCCTGATCGTACGCTTATGATCAAGATGACGCTTGCATAGTCGCTGATGTACACGCGTTCACTGGTGTTTGACCAGCTCTTAAACGGTATGCATCAGTAACGCAGCATCCAGCGACAAACACGTGTCTATATCGGTTCAAATAAGTCATCAGCGGGGGACACAGAAGTGTTTAGTTTGCAGCAAGGTTTTAGACTGGCGGCCATCTTTGTCTTCTGATAGTGGCCTCTCATCTTTTGTTGGAGTACAATTCACAACAAAATGACCACACGTGTGCATCAACATCAGCACGAATATAACTAACTGAGAATAATCATGATGACAACAAAAACTTCCGCTTGCTTGGAAATGAACCGCACGTCCATGGCATTGCAGCAGTAACAATGTAAGTGACGAAGTAACAAAGTAAAGCCACGGTTCGAGCTAAAACCTACCAAATATTTAAGGTCAGCATTCCTACTACNTTAATAAACTTCCAACAAAAGNGCTACCTCGCGTTTACTGCAGAAAATGGTTTGTAGCTGAATGTTAAATTTAATTTAATTTAATATATTTGTTTAGGAGCAGATACGAAGNCCCATAGTATGAACACACACACTCTGCAGAACGCAGGTCGATAAAAACAGACAAAATAGAACGTAGTACAAGNCATTGAAGCCGGCGGAATCACAGGGTTACAGACAATTTTTGCAAATGATGCCTTTGACACCATTTTAGCCTTNAACTATTTCTGAACTAAGAAATAGTTCTAGTTCGAAACTATCGGGTTCGGCGCTTTCAGCAGTTCATCTGCCGATTTTTGATGTTGACTATACGGAGACTTTGGGCCATATCTTCTCTCAAAACGGCGCCAAATGCACAGTGAAAGCAATAACTTCTACACATATTTTCTTCTTCACTGCAATAGAACGAAAGCTGACGGCAGTACATAGCCGAAGAAAAGAAAAATTGTTGCTGAAGAGCAACAAAAGTTTAGACGACTTTTTGCAGCTTTCACTTGGAATTTTCCTGGTAAAAAGCCCATCTTCAAAACATTTTATCCAACTTTTACCACTAAAATCCACTGGTGCCACGCCTGGTGATTTTTCACTACATCTACTGATTTTTACACTGACGTAGTGATTTTTCAATGGAATCTAGTGATTTTTTGCAAAGTATGTTTTAGAAGATTGGTTCAATGTTTTTTAACTCGTAAACAATTGATTACGTGAATCTTTGTTTAAATATTTGCACCAAAAGAACGACAAAGTGTTTCTAATTTGAGTTTCTTGCGGTTTTCACATCCGCGTTGTTTATTGCTGCAATGTTGGGCACATGACGGTATTTTCATTTCTTTGCAGGAACACTGCAATGGAAATAATTAATGAAATGATAGGTTGATTGGTCTCTAAAATAATCCGTTTGTGGCGTCGTTTTCAGCTCTTGAAAACAGTCTGAAGATTGTTGGTATTTATTTTCCAGGTTTCAGCACCGTCTAATTTAAGAAACTTGCAAATGATGCATACGTTATTGGGTGATAAAGTAAATAATCAAATCATTTCAAGCAAAACTGCTTACTTCGACGCAAAAATTTTAAATCTAGTGATTTTTTTTCGAATCTAGTGCATTTTTTGTGAATCTAGTGATTTTTGCAGATAAACCTGTGGCAGCACTGCTAAAACTGTTTTCTCTTGTTAGAGTTCGTTAAAATAAACAAATCATCGCCTTTTTTCCCAGCAATTGCAAACAATTTCAACAGAGATACTACGCTCTTGTGAAAATTAAGCGAAAATTTTGAAATATCAAAATTTTTTGAAACACAATTTATACAATTTCACAGACCTAAGGCCATTTCATCGCCCAGTTGTGGACAAACAAACTTTGAGGAATTGCCCTCACGCAGGTCAAAAACTTCCTTTCGCCTATGGGTCAACAGACTGAAAACCATAATTAGTTTTGAAAATACGAGTAATTCACTGAAATATGTGAGATATGCTGAAGATAACTAGTCATGGTGATATGTAGCATCGAAACCTTGCTCAGGAGACCTGGGTAATCCACTACCCGGGGCTTCTTTTTGTGTTGATTTCACATAGAAAAATGTTAGAAACTTGAGTCTCTTGATTTTCAGAGACAAATGGAATGGTGCCAGAGATACTTTGCACAAATATTCCTAAATGCTTATAAATGGAGAAGAGGGCACTAGCCAGGGTTACCTAATGTGTAGCAAATTTTGTGCAC
>JGI24021J15306_10004420_pt1 | contig 16341 bp, 9 predicted proteins | sample Ectturendosymbi1_FD_15306 | JGI IMG/M metagenome (IMG submission 15306) | reverse complement strand
GTTGCTTTCCTGTTAGTTAAATGCCCCGAATAACCATAATTCGCTTGTGCTTGCCTCAGTAAGTTCAAGGCGATTCAGACGACTGAAACACTATCGATTTCATATCAACTGCAAGCATGGCTTTTGACAGCACTTGCCTTTGTAAATTGACAGCAAAGCAGGAATCACGTAAAAAAAAAACAAAATAAACATAAAAAGCACAACAAAAGCATTGTGAAACGTTACATTCACTGAAGACTCATTTCCCCAAAATTCAACCGCACCGTTTGACTTTTCAACGGAAAATCCGAAATAGTTCTTTAAATCAACGCTTTAAGAGAAATTCACACGATCACGGTACCAGGTTACGCTGATAGTCAAAATGCAAACAGAATTCGAACACGTTTTTACTTTATTCGAACTTTTTTGCTTTACTAATAAGCCTGATGAAACATACCTTGAAGGAGATATTTGCCACCAATTTTAAAATATGGTCTTTTACTTTCATCCAAAAAATATTTAATGCAACTGTTACAGTGTACATAAAGCCTATAACGAGATGGATCGCAAAGTACAATGAACATACAAAGAAATCAAGTGAAATAGTTGTGCTTATTGTAGGTGGTTTCGCTGCCATTGCGAATTTCCACGGAATGAAACTTTTTTGATTGCATCTTGGCATGTACACAAGGTTGCGGTTGTGCCCCGACTAAACTAACGACTCAGCTATGAATAAGAGAGCCTTAAAATGAAGACATATCGTGCTGGTTGTAGTACTGCTAATTGTTAAAATTTTTGCATCCATCGCTTGCAGTGCTCTGTGAACGGTCTCTTGCTGCTGGTCTTGGCTTGTTTTCGTAGATTACGATCTTACGTAGGTTTTGTTTTAGCACTTTCTGCATAGCTGTTGGTCCTGCTTTTACTTTTAGCGAATTTGACAGGGTTGGCGGTCTTGGTTTTACTTTTGACGTTTTTTGCGTCACACTGTTATTTCTTGCGTCGCAGAGTCTTTTGGTTTTGAATTGCTAACATTGGTAAGTGTTGCTTTATTTTTTGACTGAAGATGGATTAAGAATAATCCGAAACGTCTCAAAATAAAACATATATAGTTTTTTGAAGGATTTTTTAGTGTTGATGAAACGGTTAAGTCTATCCCAATTTTATGCTCCATAACAGCAACCGTTCCTTGATGTAGGTTTGAAAACTGTAATCGGAATAAGTCCTTTCAAAATATCAACATTTACCCTTTTGTGTCTGTCGGTATCAGATGTTTGACAGTTTTGAAAGTGTGTTCAACGATTTTTGTGAAGCAGATAAGGTTGCCAGACGTCCTTGAGCGCCAAGGATTGTCCTTGAATTTCCTATTGAAACCCGTTATGTCCCTTGATTGTTGAAAAACATCTTGTTGTCCTTGATTATTTTCCGGCGTCCTTTAAAATTCTTGGATAGTCTTTAAATTGTTCATTTTTGAACTATACGTATTGAATACGTAGAACATTTAAGAATCAAGACTTAACAGTGTAAATGAACATAACAATGTATAAATTTGTTCCATTTTCAAACAGTTATGGAGTAAAAAGTGAACTATCCAAGAACGGTTGTGTGCGTGTCGTCATAGTCATAATACGTTTTGTTTAGTTTTCTATTTTGTACATGGTTAGCTTAGTTTAGCCTGACTTGCCCATACGTCAAAGCTTGCTGAAAGGGTGAAAATAGCCATAGGCGTCCGCAGAAATTTTTCAAGGGGGGGCAACGTCGACAGTTTGCATATCTTTTTCAGGTTGCTGACGTTGCAATGCAAATTGTCGTTCACAAAACGCTTTACTGTTTCTACATCACAAAGAAAATGTCCCATGAAACGCATCTATTTGAAATCTTTTTCAAGTGGAGCCTATATCGAGTTTGCCACAAAGTTGTACTTTTTGTCATCAGTTACAAAGTTTGCTGAATTGGTGCATAAATGTCGTTATCATTGTTAACACCATACAACTGAGTCTGAAATGGACTTGAACTATCAACAACTGCGTTTGCGGTTCTCTCATTAGTCTGTGCTGGTTGAACAGAAATCACATCTGAAATCTTTTGTCCGATTTTTTTCTACAATTCGGCCATTATCAGAAATACTCTTTCTTTTCATAAGCTGCCGAATATCCATTTTTGCCAGCACTTTCTACAAATTAGTCATAATTTAAGAACAATCAACGACCATATCAACATTAGCGGTGAAAAAAACAAGGAAGTTGAACACTCTCGCAAAACTGTTTCAAGCAATGAGAAAGAGACCTATATCTTAACACGACTATCGGACAACTTAACAACCGTACTAAAATTAGAACACCACGCAGGCGTAAAAAATGAGCAGATGAGTGATGAAAGCTCGCTACAGCAATTATAGCTTTGCACTTAGTACTCGCTCAGAAGTCAGAACTAAGCCTTAACGATTAAGGCTTATTCCCATTAGCGTTTCATAGAGGTATTTCTAACAAGCCAGATAGTTTTGTACTGTGTGAAAAGAAGCCTGCATAAGCGTACCTTCGTTAAGCTATTCACTCAGGCAAATTGGTCGCACTCACAAGCTCACACTGTAATGCAGGCCTGCACAACTCAGAAAGCTATAAGGGCCAAATGACCAACATAAATTTGCCGCGAGCCACAAAAGTCTAGTTCATTTCGATGTAGAGATTTCGTTGCAGCACGGAAGAAATTCTGGTACGACAGTCACTTATTCGAGGTCGAGCTTTTGCAACATTTTCTACAATTGAGACAGTTCTCGTGGGCCACAAGAAAAGCTTTCGCTGGCCGCATGTTATGCAGGTCTGCTGTAATGGATTTTTCAAACTTGTGGAAGCGAAAGCACTGCTACAGTTTCACTCATGCTTTCACACAGTATAAAACAACGTGTTTTACCGTTTTCAGCAGTCGCTGTCTCGCTGCATCACTTGCCAAAGATGTGTGAGGTCAACAGTCACATGCGGAAAAACATGTTAACTATCGCAACTTGAAGAGAACCTTTAAAGATTCATTGCCATGTTATTGTTACGCAACAAAGAGCAACAGTATAACAATGCGCTCGCAAGTTCGGCAACTTGAGTATGCAGACGAAGGTGTGGACATGAGTGGACTGCAAGCTCATCACTGCATCACACCAGAGCAGTGAAGCTGGCTCTTGTGCAATGTGACTGTGAGTGTCATACTGGTGAATAAAGTGCCATTGCAAGAAGTAAATCAATTAATCGGAATCAAGATGCTAAGTTCAGATTTTCTAAAACGTTTTGGTTCTGGGTCTCAATTTCCAGAGGCGAATGCCCGTTTTCTCCCCTGCGGACGTCCATGAAAGTAGCCCACTGTTTCTCTTTGAAAAACAAAATGTCTTTGAAAAACATTCAAGTGATCTGGCAACCCTAGAAGCAGATAATGTGACATTTGCCACGATGAATGTTACAAATTACAAAAAAGACAAACCAACATCAGTTCTAAAGAAGAGCATTTCAACCAAAACGTGTTTTGCTGGGCATACTCCTTAGGTTCACTAGATTTCAAGATACGCCTAGAGTAGCACTTTTCTAATTGGTTGAAAGTTACCAAGACGATAACCGACGCTGGGTTAGCTAGTTAATTTATTTACTGCTTCACTATGACCATGTTGCTAAAATAACAGTAATCAGGATAAGTAGCAAAACATAGCCTTTCACGATGTTTGTTATATGATACAATAAAACTTTACCATCGCTGCCCGCGTCAACTCTTTTCCGTATTCAGAGGAATCCACATTGTTAATTTCGCTACACATATTGTGTAACCACAACAGAAAAGAAAGCCGGTATTAGCCTGTAGTTGCGCGTTGCAGATGATTGGAATATTTTAATCAGTAGCAGGCAAACCGCGGTCCGCGAGCTGACAGTTATAGCCCTCGAAGATTTCGTGGAAATGGCTGTGGTATGCCAAAAGTGGTTCGTGAAGTTGAAAAGTGATAATCCTCGTGGATGCTAAATATCTCGTGTGTCGAAAGACAATGCGAATGGCCAGCATTAATCGAAAAATTAAGAAAGAAATTGATTTTAGCTATCTTTCTGATCAATTTGGCAAATATTCCACTGCGCTGAACTTAATTCATAATCTCAAGCGTTGCTTGTTGCAGCTCGAAAGTATCACCTACATACAATGAATTCTAATTCAAGTCAACATCGTCGCCAAGATTTGGAATTCGGTTCGTGGTGATCTAAAATATTTTAACCCATTTGCATTCAACAGACCTTGCAAAAGAACTTCTCTTATTTGAACTTGACAAATTACACATCGTGTGCATTTATTATTCCTGTACTATTCACAAATTCTATAGTTGATGAGAGCTGTTGTTTCGCTCTTGTGCTGTATCTCACCCCTTTCACTGTGCAGTGTACTTTTTCGCCATTTCTGCAACACCCCACGCACAGCATTTTGTCATTTGTTTGCTTTTTCACTGCATAATCTTGTCAATGTCTCTTGCATATTCTACCTTATTATTTTGTCTTGTGTCAGTGGCTTCAATTGGTTTTTGCTTGTTTTTATTTCTAACATTTCGGCTGGCAGACGTGGCGGCCAATCGGTCTTTAGCGGGTAATTTTGGGTATATTTCAAAAACGTCTACCCAAAACAATTAAATGCATTCCAAATTTTTCATTGTAAAAGTTTGTTCTGAAGTGACCTACGTGAAATCTGATCACCGTGAGTTTGGCAGAAACTGACAAGCTTTTTATTGCTTACTGTAGGACGTAGTTGAAAAAACAACTTCTTTTGAAACAACTTCAAAAAACAATTTCTAATGAAAAAATGTTAATAGTAACACCTAGGAAAAAAAAGATTACATTTTGACGCAAATCCAATTAACGTAACATATGAACGATTTTTACGTTTTGACACAAACCCAATAACGTTTGATATAAAATGGCGAGTTTTTACAAAAACATCATATTGACATAATCGAGAGCGATCATGTACGCATCACGCTCAGGGGAGTGTTTCTTCAGTTCGAACCACTTTTGAACCCGTTCGAGCCGGTTACGTGGTCACCAATAGCGAAACAGTTTGAAAGTAAAGACACTGAACCGCAAACAAACCATAATCGCTTTGCTAAGGAAAACTCGTAACCGAACTGTAAACGTTTTCAGCTCCCCTCTACTGTAGACAATTTGGCTTCATTACACGAACAGAAGCTATTACAAAAAGTTTGAACAACACTTAGATACAGTTAAGGAAGCCAGCCAAGCTGTTGATATAGAAGTTAAGGTTATTTTGGATACTTACTGCTTTTGTCAATACTTGCAGCAGGACCGAGTCTCAAGCGCTTCAACAACTCTGATGTAAAATAATCCCGACACACATCCGATTGACGAACTAAGGGCTGGGACATATACAAAACAAAAATTTGAGAATGTTGTTAAGACATGATTTCTATGAAAAGCCAAATTTAGATTATTTAATCTTTTGACATATGCAACTCAACATTTCATTGCCGAAAAAAGCGTTGGACGAAAATAACTTCAACGCTTGTCTTCTGCAAATGACGCCATTTTTTAAACCAAGACTAGATTCCAACCTGCGACTTTAATTACAGTATATGTCACCGATCTCACGATTGCACGACAAATAGTAATTCACAATTGGTGAAGCCGGAAAGATTGTTAGGAATAATTAATGATTTCAACAATACTGTAGATTTTCGTGTTACTTACTCTGACTTTCGAAACGTGCATCCTGCACTTCTTGCTACGATTCATTTGTAACTTCACAAAAGTTGACCACCACACGAACAGTTATCAACCACTTAAACATATAAGAACGGAGCAGATTACGATTTATAACTGAACCAGGCCCGTAACTAGCTTGAAACACTAGGAGGCGCGAAGAGTTTTCTGAGAGGGGCCCAAATTTTTTGAACTATGTCCAATAGTTTTAAACGATGTTCGACACATTTTCCAGGGGAGGAGAAAAACTTTCTAGGGGGGATTCGCCCCCCTGGTTACGGGCCTGACCTGAACTATGGTTGTGACGTGCGACTTGCGGCAAACATACTAAATAAACAAAACAAAATATGTCAACATGATGCGACAAAATTATATTGCCACTTAAGCATGTAGCAAAGAAGTCAGTGTTAGTTACTTTGCCATCACAAGGTTTTAAACTGCTTGGGCTATTTTTCCAAGCTCTAGTAACTATTTCTAGAAAACGCCTTAAAGCCCTTATCAAATTGTTTAGTATCACAATGTATGTGACTTTAGTTGTAACTAATCGCGTTCATACTACATCAAAGCCAAACATACTGAACCATCTCTTTTAACTTCATACGAGTTAAGAAAACAATTACTGTTTTCTTGAGACAACAGTACATCTTGGTTTTCTCGCATATTTTTTTGGTTTTGCACGCAGAAACCGTTATAAGCGATTAAACCATTGGTTCTAAAACGGGTGGCACTTGATCCACTAAGGAAGAAAATTTTACTTCCTGGGGTGAAATTTGTTCCAGGGAGGAAGTGGGGAGGAAAAAGCTGTGAATGAAAAAAAGCTTAAGTTATTATTATTTGTTCATTCAACACATAAAAAAAACTACACAAGGAGATTGCTTGAGATGAGAATCTACAGTACGCAAACACAAACTGCTTTAACTGCAGTGGCAGACGTCATAAAGGATTCGGTTTGGTTCATAGCCGTCTATTGTTTCTTCTCAGTAGATAGTGTGAAATTTTTGCAATTATCTTTTTGGTGACTTTTGTTGGGGAGGAATTGGAAGTTTTTGGGTTTGTAAGGGGGAATGTGAAAAAAATTTGAAAATACCTGGATTAAACAAATGCCATCGATAAATTTGGCTAAGTCATGCCACTGCGTATTAATGAGCACAGATTGAAGACGCGTCATGTTTTGAATTATTTCAAATATTTAGAAATCCTGAACATACTTATCCACATGGTTTCACTCGTTCTACAGTCAAGGGTCCAGAAGCACAGCTCTAACTTTACGCTCCACAAAAATTTTCCAACCAATTTACCGCTGCCCTCAACAACAAAATGTTACTTCCCACATCTCTGATCTGTATTTCGCTGTGCCAAGCCAACAGCCTCTTTCTCTTTCAAATATTTTTGGTGAAACACTTAATGGTTGTAAATGAAAAAATCTGTCTATGAGACAATTAGGAATTATGTAGCGGAAAGAATGTCATTAAAAAACTGTTGAAAATTCTGTTTGTGGTGTCCGTCTTGTATGCTGGGAATACCTAACATTCCGAAGTCCATTATCCCAGCAGCATCGTAATGCAACGCGTAATTTCATTCTTCAAAGACTTGTTCTGATTTGAAATTAGATGTCACGCACGTGCAGTCGTGAAGTAATTTTAACAGAGTAATGTATTGGTCTATACTTGTGAACAGGGGCGCAACCAGCTCTTTATTTCGGGAGGGGGGATTTTCATGAAATTTCATTCGATTACGTCATCGTGCTTATTCAACCGTGGTACAACTTTTTCGCAAACGGTCACAGATAAAGTTCTGCTTGCAACATTTCCGAAAATGAGAACTTTTCAGTTTTAATGAAGATGCAAACCGAACGATCAGGATAGAGTAAAAATTAGCAGCCTAATACCAACACTTGGTTCCGTACACAACTAGTGATGTCATGGCTTTAGTGTGGCAGATGTATAGGCTACTAGTAAACCTGCCTAACTTTTCGTCATGTTTTAACAAATTCATCAAATCAATTATCTAGATTTTTGAAACTTCAGTTGAATATATCGCAACAGGGCTCTGGGGTACGGCCGATTCGGTCTAGTTGTTTCGGTCTGAGCCGTTTCGCTCACGGGACTTTTCGGTCTTGGTCGTTTTGGTATCGAGACATTTCGGTCAGTCTGTGAAATCTTGCAGAAACTTTTTAATGCAAACCTCCTCAAATCAACGAAATGTTCTATTTCAAAAAACTACAGACATGATCCAAGATCCAACAGTTAATCAACATCAACGGTCCCTGGGCAATTGACCCCGTTGCCCCCTAATCCGGCCCTGAATGCACTGCAGATCAATCTTCCCATTCCTGCCACTCTTTCTTAGCTTCGAACTGAATCTTTTACCACCACGACCGCGGTCTGATTAAATTTCACGCAGGATCTTGAGCTACCACGATGTGTGTCGTCATAAACAATTCTCATTACCCGGCGGTCAAGAACAACAATCCTGCTTATCATGCATTTAGGAAATACAAAATGCAGGCTCGAGAGCTTCTAAATTATCGTTTAAAATATTGCTGGCTGAACGTTATTTACTGTATATGTCATGTCAATCAAACGAACTTAAACGCGAAATTAAGCACACAACTGGGGGACCATGGCCCACCCCAGGCCACCCCTTAGAATCGGGTATAACACCGGCTAGCGTGACATTTCACGTGTCAAACTGTTTTGTTACTTCGCTGCAACATCAAAGGGAGTTGGTACAACACCAGCTAGCGTTACATTTCTCCTGCCTGTATCGCCTATATAATCATTTAAATAAACAAATATAATTACTTGTTTATGTACAGAAATGTTGCGATCGAAATGTCCCCAAACCGAAAGGGCCAGACCGAAATGCCCCATGACCGAGTCGGCCAGACCGAAAAGTCGAGTACCGCCATATATTTGCTGTGAAATAACCTCTGCAGACGATATTGCGAGTGCTGAAGTTGTCCGGTACAACAGACGGGCATGAATGTTAGGATATATTTAATCACTAATGCTATTGTTTCAATCGTAGATACGAGACTTCGTCTGCCAACTGAAACACTCTTGAAAGGAATGCAACTTGAACTTTATTACGAATGGTTGGGTCAGGCTCGCCAAAACATGCGGGTGAGCATCGCAACTTTTGCTAGGACTACCTAAACAACACCTAATCACTTTGAGGTTCTTGCGAAATTCGAATTCCCTTGCAACGTTAAAGCTTGGCTGTGAAACCCCAGCAACGGTTAGGCACTGAACATAAAATGCACTTAAATAGTAGCCTACAATAAGCCCAGGCAAATGTAAAGCTAACACAATGTGAACATAGTATGCTGTTTCTCTCACGAGGCCTAGCCTCCTGGCTACAAACTTTGCTCAACCGGTGTGATAGCAATATAGTATTTATTGTTGACGTTTCGAGAATCTTTCTGAAAATTGTTAGCATTAGAATACAAAATTTACATGATTAAAATATAAATTTTTATCTTCATTCTTTGAAAGTTTCTGCAAATGTCAAAATTGCTATCCAATGTTTTGAAATTTTCGGGTGGGGGGTGGCAGATGCCCCAAACGCCCCACCCCTGGTTGCGCCTGCTTGTGAATGAACGCTTAGCTGTTGCGAAAGGAAAGGCCTATGCAGTACTTAGTTGATTAAATCAACTTATACACACGCTTCAAGCAGAGAGTGCGCCTAATGTATCTCTGAATATAAACAAAGAAAACAAGCAAAACTAAATTGTTTCTGGTAAGCTAATTAACGGCATAAAAGATGTGGCAGCTTTTTTGTAGCCTTGTTAAGTTTATGGCAGGGATAGGCAATCAATTTGGCTCGGGGACCACTTTGAGAAGTCGTGTTTAGCGGTGGGCCGTACCTTCTAATGCAAGTCTCTGCTCCAGTGGCGTACCGTGGCCATTTTGGTAGGGTTTTCACCAGGCTCGCAACCAGCCCAAAACTGTGAATGTTCACCAGCCGTGGTGGTTGTCGGCCACCACAAGCCATTCGAACACTTGAACAGATTGGCAGTTTCTCATAATAACCAAACCACGCGCAGCATGCACGCTAGGACGTCGACAGCATCGGACGCAAACAAGACTTAATTATTTTCATTTCTCGCGGCAAAATATTTTCAACCGAACTCACTGATAAGAAATAAATAACATTTTCGACATAGAATCATCAAATTAATCTACTGGCACACATGCTAGGAAACATCCCTTTTTCGACTGCTATGAACATTCCACACTTCAACGTTAGGCTGCTTTGCACGTGAGCCTAGGCTAACCACTACTATAGTCAGTAATATTCAGCTTCGTGCATTCTCATTTTAAAAATCGTCCAAACTGTTAGAGTAATCATCACACAGGCAAACCACACCACCTACCTAGCCGAAGTAGGCTATTTCAATCTGAAGCAAAACCCATCTGTACAAGTCCACCACAAGGAATTCGGCCTACTGCACAGATTGCTTCCTCTGTACAGATTAAGCGGAAATGCTAGCAAAACAAAGCATGACGTACCAAGGTGTTCAACAGGCAAGGTGAACACCCTGACTGCTTTAAAAGCGCTATAGTTTGGCTCTACAGGTTTTTTTCTTTTCTTGGTTTATTTATTTAACTTCGGGTGTTTTTGAACAACCTGCAGTCATGCTTGAAGTAGACAAGCAAAACTCGATCGGTCGTGTTAAATAACATAAAGTCCAAACATTTTTCAAACGTTTTGAGAGACTCTAGCGTTTTCGTTTATCAGCTGCAAACGTCGATTAGCCGCTCAAGATTTGGACGACAACAGGATCAACGTTTCATATGCGCGCAAAATTTGTAGAAGGCCTACTTCTGAATTCGGGGTCTTAGAACAAAATCGCTACTCGGCTTCGATTGAACGTGTGTTGGTGTACATTAGAAGCGTGTAAAAATAAAAAGCCAATCGTAATGGCGGCCAGGAAGGCTTCTTGCTTAACTCCAGTGTTGGCTGCAAAAGTACACTGCAGATTTTGCACTTATAGCATCGAGCTTTTCACACGCGCTTTTGCTGGAATGCTTGACGAATATATGGTGGCATTGATCCAAAGCAGAAGCTTGGAAGTAAACTACAACAAACTTTTCAAACTTGTCAATTCAACGAAAGTTTAATTATTATGTGCAGGCCTAAATCTGAACACAATTATTCAGGAAAAAACTCCAGGAAAATGCACGTTTTATCAATGATGTTCATAAACAAAAGACACTAAATGTTTATGTCAAGACTCAGTTGTTGTTTGCCCCTTACCTGTTAAAATGTGGGGCTACGTGTTTGCATAGAGAGAAAACAGCTGGTCTCGAATGAACGCGGTTTTAAATGAACGTGTCCCAAATAGACATGTTCTCAAATGCGCGAGTCGCAAACGAACGGGTCTAAAATGAATGGTCTCTCATGAAATGGACTCAACTTTCTACACACCGTTTGGAAAATATCACTAGCCTGATGGATCAGAGGCTGTCATTTGTCATGGCAGTTCCCGTGATTAATTTAGGATCACTCATAAGTTTGTGGAGAGATGTTACGATTCGCTCTGAATTATTCCTTGTAAATACTGCTACCCAGATGAAGGAAAAATACGACAATAACGTCAAACTGGAACGAGTGAACGCTGCAACCATGGAGTTGATCACGGGTTACATTTATACAGCAAGATTGGAAATAACAAAAGAAAACGCTTTTGTATTGCTATCCGCATGTGACTACCTTCAAATGAGTGGTATGAGTGAATGTTTTTTCCTGAGTTGCATTGTCGTAAAACGTACTATGAGTTGTTAAAAATATCCTTGCACTGTCAGGAAATAAATCAGATTGTCGCGAAAAGCACACTGTTTGAAAATTATGTCAAGTTAAACTCTGGTTGAAATTCTAACACAATTTGTAACTCTGATTTAAATTTGAACTCTGATTTCAATTCCAACACAATTTATGTGAAGAGAGACGATTCTTTGCGGAAACAAAACACTTTATTTGATGGGGACGCTTGCTGCTATAGAATGGTGATTTTATTGCATTTGCTCTTGTTTAGAATGAAATTCGGTTTTCTTCGCTTGTTTGGAGAACTCTTGCAATGACGCTGCTCCGAACGAAAAACATGCATTGCTGTCACTAAGAATCGCGCAAGATGCTTGAGCAATGTTCAGCAGAAGATACAATTTTTGGAGTCTGTCCTTTCCAAAATTTTGAAATTATATGCCTGGTGTCTACGGGTTGAATAACTTTATTTCGCAATATTTGACGGTCAAAGTAGATAAACCGTATTACCCAATGCCTATCACTGTGTTTCTGTCTCAGTTTCGCTTTCGAATGAGCGGTTAAATGTAACGATAATTGCAAAGCAACCATAATTTCGCCGTTTCTTTGATTTGTTGAGTTACCTGTTTCCGGATGATCCTTTCAATATTTCTGCAAGTTTTCACTGCGCCGTATTAAATATTTTTCAGTTTTGATGAAGCATTGTGCGGATTATCTTATGCAAAACATTAGCCCGGAAAGCTTCTACAGTTTTAAAAAAGCTGTAAGCACCTGTTATGAAATGTCAATGGCCACAACATCGCTAACTTTTGTGTCTTCCAACAAGAAAGCCATTCTGAAACAACCAGAGTTCATCACGTTTGATCAAGAAGTTCAATCCATCATCTCTTCTGAAGAAAAACGGGTATTAGCTTGGTTTTCGATGACTTGATTGGATCGTGCTCTGTTGCAAAACGCAGAAATTAAGCACTGTTTTCAGAAAACGTACTTGAACTGTTTTTTATCGTTTTGTTTGCGGTGTATCATGGTTATGCAATCAGCTACTACGCCCATCATTTCGATGAACATTTGCCACTTAGCCAAAAACTGAAGAGCTGGCTTTCACAAGCATTGTCAAATGGATTAAACACAATGTGGACCAAAGACGCGATATATTCCCAGATTTGCTTAAAAAGGTCAAACTTCATTTGCTGTCAACCACATTTTTGGAAAAAGTTGTGTTTTCTGAGGTAAGTTTCAGGTTCTGTGCTTCCAATAAGTTCCAAAAAAGTAATTATTTTAAACATGCATAAGTTTTCCGATTTAATCTGATCGCTGAAGTAAACAACCTCCACGAAACATACTTTCACCAGAAACAAATCCAGACTGGAAGCCACCGCTCGACTGTTAAACCGTTGAACCTACTCAACTTTGGCATTTGCCCTGTCGGTTGGGACTGACTTTTTTCTAACGCATGCTACATTGATTTTATAATAAAGCAATTTCAACATCCGTTACCCAACACACTGAAATACTTGTCATTCTAGCATTGAAAGGAGCAATAGTTTCGTATTTCAATGCTAAAGTGTGTGTTGAGGTTGCCATAGACTAGGGGCGGCATTTCGCGGATCAGCATGTGCCCCGCCATAGCGTTTTCAGTGGCCCGCGGAAATATTCAGGAAAATCCGCAAATACCAAATTTCCTCCAACTAAATACGGTAAATGTAAGTGTTGATGCTAACTTGAACAGAGCAGTGACGGACATTCAGGGTGTTCAAAGCAGGCGCGGATATACCATTAGGCTGAAAAGGCTTAGGCGTAGGGCCTCCGAGATAGGGGGGCCCCAAAATTTTGGGAGTAAGGACAATTTCCAAGATTTTTCTAAGCAATTATATTTGTCTTTTTGTTTTGGTCCATTGCACGTTTTTTACTATGCCGCTAACAAAATATCTCTATAGCAGGGTTGGGTAAATTTGTTAAATAGAAGAGTCATTGGCAGAAAAACAAAAACAACAGTGAGCCGCAAAATCAGTTTGTAATGTCAAATACAGTTCAATAAACAATGCAGGTTTTACATAAAACGACCTACAACAAATCGCGTAGAATCCTTGGCAACTAACCGTTACCTTACGAATTCGTGTAAATACGTTGATAAATGAAACAAACATTAAATATAAGGCGACAACTCGCTATCAACTTTAAATATTGCTATTCAACTAGAAGAACCACTCAAAGCATGTCGGCCAGCCGCAGTTTACCCATCTTTGCTCTGTAGCAGGAGTGAACAANTAATTTGGCTCGGAGGCTACTTTGAGAAGGCCGGTATAGTTTAAAGCAAGTCTCAGTTAAAGTTAGCCTCAACAATCAACAGTAACGGTTACTGTGACGAGTTGGAGGATATTTCAGATTTGAAGATTTTCCTGAAGGCCTCCGCGGGCCACATGTGGTGGGCCGCTGTTTGCCCACTTCTGTTGTATAGTACATAAAAGAATGAGCGCGAAGGATTGAAGTGAATGACGATGAGTATTTTCTGTTTATTTCGTTGAGAATTTGTTATTGTTACATGTAATGTGTGGAAAAAAACGCCTGAATTCATTTTTCAGATTACACCACGCCAGTAAGGTACTCAATAAATATGTAAAGGGAGTGTAGCCATATCATTTCACCGCTGCCTTTTCGCTAGTGTCATTGTGACTGTTTTTGTTCCTGATATCGAGGGAATTGAAAATAAAGTAATATGTTTATGAATTGGAACAACTTGTTCAGTGAATGTAATGAGCACGTGTAGTGCTAGTTTTTATGACATACCTTCCAGAGGGCCGCCGAATTTAAAATAGCCTAGGGCCCCGAAAATGAAAATTCGCCTCTGGTTTAAGGTGCTCTGTGAACACCTGGAAATGAAGACAAAATTAAAAATCGGTTTTAGGGCATTCGTTAGCGATTGCGGAGAACTGCCTTTATTTGTACTGTTTTCTCATGCAAAGGATATATTTCTTAAACGCCATGAAGTGCGACGGCGGCAGCATTTTTGTCCACTGCTTGCACTAAAATTGCTTCTCTTACATGGTTAGGTATTTAGCTAGCTACCTAGAGTTAACAAAATAATTCACAAATATGATAAAGACAATATTGTAAATTGGGAAAATCAACACATGTCCTCCAAACAAACTTGCATATGTTTGACCCACTCAGTCTAAACAAAGTGTGCAAATGGTTGTGAATTTGCGGAAAAGAAACCACAATCGGTTATCACCACGGGTCTGCAGTAAAGTCAAGAAACGTTAGTCAGCAGACAACAACAAGGATAAGTTATATTTGTAGCACGCCAGAGTTATCAGAGTGGATTTGCGATGGTCTTTAAATGAAGCTTGCAACACCATTAGGTGGGATAAAACAAGCTGGTGCGCCAGAAACAGCTGAGAAATACGTTACTCCTTTTTTTACTTGCGGTTAGTGATTACAAGTGGTTAGATACATGTTTGTATTTCATAATCACCAACTTCCACACGGAGCTTAAACCTCAGGCAAAGGTCAGCCATGATATGAATTTCCTAACACTTACACTACACACAACGTTTGATTTATTATGGACCATTGGTAAACCACACTGCTTCGATCAGCTTCTACTAAAAACAGAAGTAAGATAAGCTTTAAAGCAGTTTCGTTGATTTGCACTGAAGTGTTTCTTTGGCTTACACATCAACGGTTTGATTAACCTGAAAATTTTGGTGCAATTTTTTAGAGTTGGGAGTAGCAATCACCCTCATTGCTCCCCCTTGGCTTACCTGTGACGCCTATAATGTCTTGATTGAGTCTCTAGCGCGATCTATCGGCGAATTATGGCAAAAAATGCCTTGAAAGTCAAAAATTGTGGACTCTAGCGCTCCTTCGTGTTGCAGTGGAAGTGAAATCTGTGGTTATTCTTTTTAGTTTTGTTACCTCCGCCTGCTGTACAGTTCAACTTGGTGAGTGTGCTTAAAGTAGCAATAATGTGAACTGAGGTTTGGACTGGTGATGCATTGGCAAACAACAAAGCGAATATTGTTCCAAGAAATCGTGCTCAAAATATCAGCCTGCTTAAAAAAGTGAGGGCCAAAATGCAGTTGGCTCACTTAAGAAGCTGTGTTCTTTACTTGCAGATTGACTTGGCAATATCGCTCTGAGGAGATAATCAGACCAGAGTCTTGAAATTATCCACTTACAAGAAGGTATTGAATAGAAATTGGCAGACAAGATCACCTTAGAACGGGCATCACCAAACAGATTTGTTTTTCGCAAAGACCCAGGTATGTGTGTGAACTTACGATTGCGGGATCGATAGCTTGTCCATACATTGAAGTCATTCAAACGGAAAGGAGAGGTGGAACAACGGATGGCATTCAGCGCAATTTTATTTAAACGGGACCCAGTCCGGTTTTCTGAATGTTCGGTTTTCTGGAGTCAGGATAAGTGGTAGCTGACTGTATCATTGTAGTTTAGCTCATTTGTGGCACAGTGCGTCGTGTCGTAAGAACTATCTTTGAGGGCCGTAGTTTGGTTTTCCCTGCTTTAGAGTGATGATAAGATCCACACTGGAATAAAAACAAGCGATCGCCATATTCTAATCGGAAAAACAGATCTGAGTGCATTGACTGTTGTCATAACACTATTTACACCAATATATTTCCACAAGCTCAAAGAGCCGCGCACAAAAAGAAAAAGAGCGGTTTGTCCATCACCTGTGCAGCCTACGCTCAGGCGCACAAGTCGTGTCTACAAATTGACAGAAAGTTTCCGTTGCCTATGCTTATATGATGCGTTTGTGGCAGGACGAATTGTTTTCAACCACTGCCTGATTGATCGATCTATTGTTTCATAAGACGCAGTTAATAAACGGAAACAGTGTAAATAGTTT
>JGI24021J15306_10004416_pt1 | contig 16345 bp, 8 predicted proteins | sample Ectturendosymbi1_FD_15306 | JGI IMG/M metagenome (IMG submission 15306) | reverse complement strand
TCGGGGTGTTTTCTTTTTTTTCATCAAGTATGGACATCCACGACATCCAGAGATTCACTATCATTTCTTAACCTTTTTCTGAGATTTGGCTAGTAGACCCCCTTGAGCTAAGCTTTGACCCCCTTGGCCAAAACCTCTAGTTACGCCACTGGTTGTAGGGCGCGTATATAAGGGCTTTCTCTACCTTGCAATATTGACGCCCCCCTGGGAGGCCTCCCCCTGTAAGCACCACTGGTTTGGAGTGAATGATACGAGCGTTTTGCTATGGTAAATAATTTTCTCAGCTTTGTTTCGTAGTTTCAAAGCGATTCATGCTTACCAAGGTAGCATTGCGACAAGCTTCAAACTTACGGCCGATCTTAAAATTCGCGCCGCACATTAGTTGCCTGATTTCCGCAAAAACGTTTGTGATGTAGCCGTTCACGGATGTCACAAAAACCATTGAGAAAATCACCGGCTTACTAGCAGTCTGTACACATGAGCTCGGCCGCTATCTTACTGTGCCGATATAAGGATGCCAAATCCCCGGGATTGTCCAAGAAAACCACTACTCAATGTTTTCTACAGAGTATGCGAAAAACCAAGTTGTTGCTCCATCTTACACTCATTAACGCTAAACTTCCTGAACTTTAACTTAAAATCAGTAAATTTTGGTAATTAATAAATCATTAAAAAAATCAAAACATTTCTGTTTGCTTCTTCAAATGTGAGCTGTTCTCGCGAGTTGATTTATGTGCATTGTGAAGTTCTCTAGTGCGAGCAATGCCAAATATCGGTGTCGGGTGAAGTCTTATCGGTCGAGATCTAGTTATATCACATGGGCTAGTCACAAGGCACACGAGGATCTAAAATGCTTAGTCAAAACACGTTACAGGGTAGGTATTAGTTGGCACACGCAGACAATACTGAAGAAGTACAAACACAGAAACCATGCACCAACAACTACTGCATTCGTGCATCGTCGTTGCACTTATTTCTGAATGTCACTGTCATCCTTAGTGAGGGCCTGAAGCAATACACCGTTGTGTACATTTTTTAGTTATTTTTGGTAATTATTGACGTAGTAACGGCAACGGTTAATAATTACTTCAGTATTATCAACAAAATGATGCCCAACTGGTTGCCATCACAAGAACCAACACGTAGCGCACAGCTTCAGGTCAATAACAACCAGAAAATTTTCATGAAATCTGAGTACAAGACAGATGTCCTGCGCCACGGAACAACTGCAGCTCCGTCTTCATACCTGGGTTTATTAGACCGAAATGTTTTTGAAATGACCGAAAAAAATTAAATCATTTCGGTCAGAATGTCTGAAAATATAGGCTAATGAACACTGTTACGGCGAGTTTTAATACAACTGTGAGACAAATGACCGAAATGTCTCAGCGAAAAAAAGAACAGCTTCACACATACCTACACCAGGACGTGAGGAGATAAAAGAGTAAAAACAATCGTTTCATGCGAATAGCACAGCTCTAATTCGGCCATCTGCACCAGCGGCGGTTTTAACATTTTGTGAAATTTTCTGAACGTGACACATCAGTTCGTGATTGGAGTGCAAGCGAAATGCAACAACGTAAATCCAATTCAAACTTGCTCCCTGTTGCTGCGATACAACGAATCGGTCGCAGAACTTCTGCCCGAAAAAAAGTAGTTTCCGATTGTGACACGATGCCGCGAGCGCGCAATTCGTGAAAGTTACCTCGTGCAAACGCATTACGAGGAAAGATCTGCCGCGCCCAAACCACGCCCATCAGTTTCACCAGTGAGTCGTCGTGTTTGCCACGTGACAACTTTAGCTGCCGAGTGCCTGACTGCGGTAACTTGCTGATGTTATCAGCAACCGGGCCGTCTGTGACGTGTGCCTTTAGGCAGAGGTGGTTGGGCAAACGGTTCAAACCACGTCGACTTCAAACCGGTCGAAACGAGACGATAACTACGAAATACGAGCGTTTAATTGCAAGCACTATTTACAGGTGAATAGCTGGGCACAAACATGAGTCTGGGGGCCGCACGTTGAAGAGTGATTTTTTGCGAATGTGCCCTTTGACAAACATGAAGAATGACAAAATTTCTTCGTCAGTGATAGTAGTATAATAGTCGATTTAGTACCGTCTAACGTTATAACATTACTTTTTTTCTCAAAAAAATCTCATCTTTTTTGGTTTAATTGTTTTCACACAAATATACATTTTCTGTGTAGCAATATCAAACATAGGTGTAGGAGCAGACAAATTTTTGTGGGTGCGAAGGATTTTTGTCCGAATTTCCCCAAACTTGCCCGAAAAATTTTTTTTGCGCCTTATGCCCACACATTTGCTCCCACAAAGAACATGAAGACCTGTTTTTGATGTGACCTCCAAATAAGGTCTTTTTTCTGCAAACGTTGGACGCCATTTTTTGAAGTCAAACGACGTTGGGCGCCTATTTTGTCCGGATTTTCGGGGTATTTTACCCAGATATTCAGAGGTTTTGCCCAAATTTTCAGTGATTTTTCCCAAATTTTCAACAAATCAAAACTTTTGGGGGTGCGCTTGCATCCCCGCCTCCTACACCACTGATATCAAAGTAAGTCTTTTTCAAAAATAAGAATGCTGTGTTCGCATGTTTTCTACATAGCTCCCGATTATGAAATTTGCCCCCGATGCTATTCCTGACATCTCGATTTGGGAACAGCCACAAGACACCAAATTTGTCAAAGATACATGGACAGTGACGGATAACCAGTGAACGAACACCTTAACAAATCAAGAAAATCATTTTGGATATTCGTTAGTGTTTACTGTTAATAACCGATTTTTATTCTATTATTTCTAAAGTAGTTAATACATCCTTTATTGCGGTCGAAAGATTGTTGCTTGTCTGTTCAAGCATGATTCGAGGTTGTTCAGCGGCACCTGAGGTGAAATAAATGAAAAAAAAAGGGCCAGTGAAAGTAAACTATAGCGCCTTTGCAATAGCTGAGGCGGTCACATGGACTGCTGGACAACCTGGCAGCGCCATGCGTTGTTCTATTCGCATTACGACTGAGTCAAGCCAGTTGATTCATGGAAGGTACAGGCGGGTAATGCTTTTAATAAAATAGCCTATTTTACATATATGGTTTGTGTGATTATTACAAAAGCAGTGTGGAAGACGTCTGGAATCATAACACATCAAAATTAGCCCCGCGAACTTGTATTGCTGACATTGTGCTGGCTCATCTACTAGAATGTTGGAGTAGATACACTGTAGACAAGAATTTATGCTCTACTTTTTCCGGAACGTCCCTGTAATCTTTATAGAGACAGATTTTTGCGGTGCAGTGTTTTCGTAAAATCATGTGTGTGACCAACATTTTCTGACATTTACAAAGCATTATAATATTGGCACAGTAAGAATCGAAGCACTTGGAGTTTGTACAGATCACAGAAAAAATTGCAGGGATTTTCTGCTGTTAAATATTAATTCGAGTTTGTACCAGTTCTACAGTTTCAAATTACAGCAACAGGTGTAAGTAGTATTTTCTTTTATAGTTTTACACTTCAACATCGACGATTTGCATTGTTTCAAATACTGTCAACACCTTTAAATGACATCAGCAACTTTTATAGCCCTGATTTCATAAGTATGACTAAATTTGAGTGCATGAAACAAAGCGTTTAAGAGTAAATGTTCTTAACTTTTCATACAACCCATAGATGTTAGATGAAGAGTCAAAAGTGAGCAGTTAAACAGCTATCAGCAGTTTTCCGGTGCAGGAGGGCCTGTGAAGTTATATTGGAGTAGAAAGACATGCTCTTACTATTAAGATAGGCATTGTGCTCTTGTACTGACCTGATTAATTACTGCATAACATACTGCATGTACAGTATATTCCTTACTTTTTGTGTTTATTGATATATTTTTTCACGCATGAATTTTTCAATAACTGCTGGAGAAAGTTTTAACGCGATCTTTTATTGAAAAGCTTTCTATTGCGAAGGAATCCCAAATCTGATTTGCCAAATTTAAGCACAGTGTGCAGACAAGGAACCAAAACAATAACCTAAACTGAAACGAAACAATGTGTACCAGCGTTGTATTGACCGCCTAAAATTGTCCTCGCCACTCACCGCAGCTTGCATAGCTTGATCCAGGTCTGCAATGAGATCCTCTACGTTCTCGATACCGACGGACAGACGCACAAAGGTATCGCCGATGCCCAGAACCTTGCGCTGTTCAGCTGGCACAGACGCGTGAGTCATGATTGCCCTGGCCATTGCGTTAAATGAAGGTGAGCTCTTTTTGCAAAGTCATGACAATCGATAGATCGGACGGAGAAAGCTTATACACGGGTCACTGCTTCAGCCAATCATAAGAGCCAAATAATGGCCGTTGCTTTACCAAGAAAAGGCGAACTGCGTTTATTTGTAGCGTCAGCAACTCTATTGATCGCTGAGGAATGGTTTCTAACGTTTTAGGACGTAACAGTTCGCAACATGACTTGTTACTTCGCAGATAACAAAGTATAACTGACTTCAGGCGTAGATACACAAACACACCGCTACACTTACGGGTGCTCTGCTAAGCTCTCAAACCCGCCCAGGCTTTCAGCCAGAGTGAATACTTTCAAGCTCTTGAAAAACGTCTTGGTGGATTCCAAGTCACCTTTCATCCAAAAGCCAATCATTCCGGAGCAGCCCGTTGCCTGCGTGCATAGAATGCATCCAACTATGATCTTACGGACACAGCGTGCTGCATTTCTAGGAAGCGAATTTCACTGCTTGGCTTGCTCGATATCAGCTCAGCCCTGAGGCCTTGCGACGCCAATACCGGTGACGTGGCGAGTTCAAGAGCCTGACGAGCGGCTCCCGCTTTAATGTTCTCTCAGGGAAAACTCGCAGTTATGTCATGTGCACGAACACAAGTGGAGCAAACAAATAATTAAATTTCCTTCGCAATTTAAGCTTCATCATTTATTAAACCGTGAAGATATTTTTGCCCCACACGAGGAACCAAAACGATTTGGGCCTACTGTCCCTCCTATTCAATTTTCGGCAGGTTGCGGGTACGTAAGCTGAGTCATGAATTTCCAATAGCGCTCGTGTGATGAGATTGTTTTTGCTCGACAGCCGGCAAAGTCATGCATTGAAGCGGGCTTTCTACATTTATGCATGTTGCTCATGAAATGCGTTCAAGATACTCGCTTTGACATTCTGTTCAAATGAGGCTTTAATGCTTCATTTTCACTGTTATTTCACAAGTTAGTTTGAATCAGGGTAACCATATCCACGTCCCTAGCACACGAAAATAATGAAAACTTGCAAGTCCAGCTATTAACTTACTCAAAGCACCCTTTCGCAGGTTTTTTTACACGAGCTTTCGTGGATGTACGACGTGTACGTTCGATCATGAAGTAGTTGAAGGCTTGCACGCAACCGGCATGAAATAAAAGCTGGCGGAGTGACGTCACAAACAGCGTTTCAATTGCCGATCGTGCTTGTCGCTGTTTAGTTCCAGCAAAATCGCAACCGCGCAGTCACAGCCAAGCAAGCTAAACACAGACGGCTTCAAGGGCACCCATTCTGGAAAAGCAAGCTCGTGCTTTTATCCTATTGGCAGGCTAGCTGATGATGATGATGCAACGTCGAATAAGAAGTGCGCACTCACGCTGAGTTGCGAAAATTTCCACTGGCACGAGTGGCTACATTTAACACACCTGGACCATTCGCTTTGGATGACGCAAGCTTGAATATGAAAAGCGGAATGTGTAGCCGCGGCTCGAGCTGACCGGGGCAATTGCAGTTTCTTTCACTGTTAGCGCGAATGTACGAGTCGTTTGTTTGCATAGCAATCAGCGGCGAGACGAAATAATCGATCGAAAGCGCAGAGAGCGGCGACGAACAAGAAGCTAAGCTTTGTTAATTATGACGAAACAAAACGCGTTACAGCGAAGCAATTCACCTGCTTCTTCATTATTTCAAACTGCGGGTGAGACGGGAGACCCGGGTAGCTGACCCTGGTCACGCACGGGTGATTTTCCAGATATTTTGCAACTGCCATGGCATTCGTCTGGTGCTGCTCCATCCGGACTGCAAGGGTTTTCAAACCGCGATTGGCCAAGTAACAATCGAACGGTGACGGGCATGGTCCGGTAGCTGGAGAGGAATTTTAGTAAAAGCTGTGTCTGGTAACACTGCGCAATAGCAAGCATTTTTCAGCGTAAAACTTGTTTTGTGGTATTCCATATAATAGCGTCGCAGCGTTAAGAGTGCATCCCTAAGATCGTTCGCAGACTTTCATGCACTAGCTGAGCAAATAGGTTTATCGTTGACTTTTGTCCAAGCAGCACTACGCACGTTACGATTCCTCGTCTGTAGTCAAGCGCACTAGAACTGTTTGCGCCAATATGCGTGATTTAGCTCTTTCGTGAAGCCAGCCAAGTTGAAAGCACGCCTAGAAACGATCTAGGCAGCATGTATTTTTGTTAATCTAACGCGAAGGTTTACAGGGATGTTTTGCTCGAAAGCACACAAATTAGCATTAATCGCTGTCGAGATCTTGCATCTAACAAGAGGGAGAGTAACGCAAACGAAAGTTATAGAGGTTCGTAGCCATGCCGCGCTCCTTGCACCATACGCCATCCAAGCTGGCCCATCTCACCATTTTGCAAGAACTTAAGCCTTTTGTGCAAGTCTTCGTCGTTGGTGACGATCAAACCCATTATGACGTCGCTGTGACCGTTCATGTACTTGGAGGCGGAGTGAAAAGCAACGTCCGCGCCAAACATGAGTGGACGCTGATGCAAAAGAAAACGGAAATCTCAGTGGCATGTGCGACACCAAAAAGCGTTATGATAATATCTGGCAGTTTCCGGGTGCATACCTGAAAGTAGGCCGACATGAAAGTATTGTCAACCACAACGATAATGTCGCCGTGCTGCTTGACCATGTCCACCGTCGCTCTGATATCAGTGACTTTCATCGTCGGGTTGGTTGGAGTTTCTATCCACACCATCTGAAGCATGCACATCGGGTCAGTGCTTGAACGTCAAGACAAAAATTAAGAAGACACGCAAGCCAGTGGTACATGCCTTGGTGTTGGATTTCAATGCCCTTTTCACGTTGCTCAGGTCCGTGAAGTCAACGAAAGAAAACTCGACATTGAACCTTGCTGCAACTTTCTGAAAATATCTGAAAACAAAAGGTGTTCATGAATGGAAACGCTATTTATTATTTATAGACTATCCAGAACCGCGATTGATTAAGTTACCACGCTGCAATTACGAAATAAAAAGGAAATGTGCATACGTCATTCGTTGTGCGCATATAGTAGGACAATGTATTTAGAACTTTTTCTAAAAGTTATTCTGGACTTATGGTACAATCACACACTGACCGGTTGGTTCCGCCATAAACATCATCTGTGGTGATGACGTGATCCCCAGCCTGAAGCAAGTTTATCATGGTCATCGTTGCAGCAAGTCCGCTTGAAAATGCAAGACCTATGCAAGCGTTTTAGCAATGAAAGCTCAGCTGTAAACACTTTTCGAGATTGCGAGACTTACTTAGAACATCGCAGAGAGCGGGCCGCTTGACATTGCTTCTTCTTGTCAATAGTCGGCAACACGACAGTAAAACGCAAGAAGCCTACGGGGTTTAATAACGAGTAAACTGGCAGGTTGTAAATGTTACCTGTGTGTATGCACATATAGGTATGTACATACAAAAAGTCTACGTTGTGGCAGACCCACCGACAGCCCAGGTCATTTGGGGGCTTTCAACCTGTGCTGGGGGTCTTTTTAAAAAGTGCACAGGACGTTGAACATTCTTTTGCATCTGTTTAAACACTTGCACAACATTTCCCAAGACGCATTATTTTAATACAAGAACACATGCAACCAATCGCACACAACGTTGCCGCAAGACGAAGCTTCAACAACTTAAAAAAGTTATGCCACAATAGATGGTATTTACATCCACCAAAAATTGGCAACAGGTAGGTTGATTAACTTGATTTAGGAAGTTTTGTGAATCAAGCCACGAAGTAACTGAAAGGCTATAAGAAAAAAGACCAAAACACCAAAGAACAGAAAAATTAATTGCAAGCTTCTACGCAATCACACGTGAAGAACAAAAATATGAGGATTTGGGAAATCTGCGAATTGGTGTGAACTATTGAGACACAAGGGTTGGCGAAAAACCTAATGGGTAACTACTCGGCCAGCCCTATTGTTGACATAAATCAATGCTAATGAAGACGAAATATCCGTGTGCAGGGAATTTGGAACTGTCTGCCAGTCCTCTTTTTAACGTGTATACAATTAAAATGACAGTTACAGAAACTCTGTTGAAGCTTTACAGTTGACATTAAAAGCACAAGTTTAACGATTGTGGCCTACATACATGTACAGAGAAGTATTTGCAACGCAGAAAACAGTATGGTAACCACTGCTTGTTGCAGCTGAGTAAAGCAGGCTTGCTTTCACACGTTGACCTCTGCTGTTGAGAGATGCGAGTTCACTAAAGTGTCAGAACTTCTGCCCCTAAACCTTGTAAGTTACTGTGTAATCTAATCGTTGTAGCTTTTTCATAAAATTCTTCGATGTCCTATTGCTGCTAGCGTTAAGATTATTTGTTGCCACGATTTAAAAAGAACAGTAATAGCATTAAATGACTTTTACAGACTAGATTCCACACAGACTTACCGTACTTTCCTCCTTCCACCTTGGCCACACAGGTTTCCAAACATTTTCGTGTTGGGTTGCCGCTTCGACCGTACTCGTAACCCTAAGCATACAGTACTCGTAAATGAAGCAGACAAACAAGCTTACGATGCCGTAGCAAATGGGTAGAAGTGAACAGCAATTCACGTCTGAAAGAGATGAAATGTGTCCAAAACAAAACTAGATGTAATTCACCTATTTCAATATTGGTATCTCCATAACATGCCTTTCTAGCGTTTAAAAAATCGCAGGTGTACAAGAATTCATCCGCACTACAACTGGTGTAAACGTCCAGTGAATCAATGAGACTACTTCGGCAATTGACAATGCTTATTAGCGGGAGCGTATGTCAGAGCACCGCGACATGAAAAATACCAATTCCACAATAATAATGGTTTGCACCAACATTCATAAGTGTTGTCCCCTAACAAAACGTACAACCAACAGTGGGTTCCACATGGCTTTCCTACGTGCATGCCATTACATCACCAAGTGAGACTCGAGAAAACAAAAACGTACGTAAGACAACTTCAACTTCATTCTGCGATTTGAGAAGCATTTGTCAATAAGAAGTTGCTATAAACAGTGCTAAGCTTGTGTAGTGGTTTAAAAACAAGGGAAGACTAAGTTTCATAAGCACATTCATAAAGCATATTGGGAAAACTCAAAAGTTTAAAATTTTGCACCTCAAAGCTCATCCAACAACACACATCTTACCAAATTTTTGTGTAGCATTCATACATACATATCTCTAGGATGTGTAATACTTCCCAACTACTTACAGTATGATCACCAGGGGAGTATTGTTTGAAAGTTGAGGAAAGCGTTATTGGGGGTACAACCATCATTGACTTCCACTGTTCTGGCTCTTGACCAGCATGAATTGCATCAGTTGCAAACCTTTAAGATTAATAATAAAAGCCCTCTGTTAACTTCAATGATTTGTTCATAATTACTTGCGAAACACATTCTATTCTCAGATACACTGCAAAGTCAGATTTGCATCAGAAAATATTTAAGCACCAGTATCCTGCATAAACTTACTTGGGAAATGGCTTGCCCCACAGGCTATTTTCTGTACTTCCATTTTCATGATGCTCAGACATGTTCAAGTTTTAAATAATGCCAAGATACACCCTACACCTTGAAAATTTTGTTACAAATATGTTACAAACATCTTCGCATCTCACAGCAAGAAAAAATTATTGACTTGAGGCAAAAAGTAGCTGAAGCGGTATATTAACTTCCTTGGAAGTATTAACTTGTCACTAATGAATTTATATCACTGCTTGTATCAGAGATCAACTGAAATTAATGAGCCAAACTCTTCAAATCCTCAAGGTGCAATCACTATTATAGAACTGTTACTTATAGTTATTTATGCTGAAAAAAGCATGCAATGAAGATTTCATTGCTATTCACATATTGCTTGATGCTAAACCTTAACAAAGAGATTTGCAAATATAGAACTACCTGCTTGTGTTTATCAAAGCACCTTCACATTTTTCATCAAGTTAATCCAAGTTTTTGATTTAAATATATTTATTACATTTACTAGCACTGACTTTGCACTTATCACAGTGCAGAAAATACCTTATGTTCCTTGGTGCAAAAATACATTTTAAACAGTTCATCACTGCAATATAAGACTTACTGTCATAACAACTATTTTCAGTTCTAAAAAGTTTCACTAGCGTATATACATAGCTTCCCAGCTCCTATGGTATGATCAGCATAGCATCACATGCAAAATAACACCTATATTTTGTCTGTGATGCAAAGGTATTGTCAGAATGTTTATCTTCTAGAAGTAACTTTTCCTGGTTGATAGTAGCATAGTGACAAAGCATTAGTACTCAGCACATTTTAATTTGGTGAAAAAGTCCGCATCCACAAAATCAGCAAAAATGTAATGTACATCCATCACATCACTCACACAGGCTAACATTTATACCACTGCGTGGCAGTGCTAACCAACCATAAACAATATTGTAAAATAAATTAAAGAAGTCTCTCTGGACTTCCCCAGCCAACCTTGCAAAGAGTTCATTTAACATTGTGGTTGAAATTACTGGGAAGCACCAAGAGCTTAAATGGATGTAAAAGGGATAGGGCAGCCTAGTGATGGCATATAGTTTCATTTTAATAAAGCATCTAGTTTCTCTGCTGCCTTCCTATCCTACTCCTAGCAGATCTAAACACACTTCTGATATAACCTAATATTCAGCAATTTCTCCTGCAATTAAAAATTACCCATATCATCTAGCTAGCTCTAAACCTGTGCCTTTACAACTTTCCACAATGTTTGATATCAATCCAAATGTGGCTATCTAAAAAAACGAAGTGCCTATGGAACCACTGGTGGATCTTCTTATTTCAAACCTAATTTGACCGCACTGCTTTGTATGACATGGTTCCAATAAAACACCCAGTTTGTCACATAAGTCTTGTCATCCTGATTTGATAGCATAGCAGATACATCTTAGGTCTGCTGTGCCAATGGTTTTAGGTTCGGCTCTGATCTTGGTGACTTCCATTTTGGTAGTAGTGATTGGTTGCATGTTTCAATTCATGGGACCAGTTTTTCTTTAAATTTTTCAAAATTTTCCCAAGTTTAGGTTTAGGGGTTAGCGTTAGGGCTACAGTTAGGGTTAGGTTTAACTTTTAGGTTTAGGGTTTACCTTTTACATTTAGTATGTTTTTACCAAGCCTACTGTACTCTCGTTGTGCGTTGCTGTCACGTTACAGGTGCCAGTCAAATAAGGTTTCAAATAAGAAGATCCACGAGAAGTTCTGTAGCCACTCCCTAAAATAAAACTTCATGAAAAAAACAACAATACTGAGCAATAGTTCATTACATGGCAAAAGGTCTCTTAATAAAGCTATTGAAAATGCTTTGGCACTTCACTTTACATTTATCATTCTTACCCTAAAAATGCCATGAATAAATACACCACCACAAACTTGCATGTGCAAATAATTAGCCTTATACGGCAAATAACCACAACAACTTAATAAATGCTAAAAATACTTAGCTTGCTGAAAATATTGGCTTTCCTTTATTCAGTTGCAGTATTGAAACAAGGTGTAGCAAAATATGCCCATATTCTGCATCTTTGTACATTGATTAAACACAGTGGCAGGTTATTAAGGTGTTTTAGGGCTTATTTTGTTAATTTTTACACCAATTTCCTGAAAGCAATGAGTGGACACTTTGGGCACTGCCTTCTATCTAATGGTCATTTAGTGATTAATTTTTAATTTTCATGTATCTTCCACATTATGGTTAGTTTATTCTTACATTTTCTACAACAACCTTATTTAAACTGTCATTGCAATGTCACTACTCACAATCAATGAATAAAAAAACTATCTGTTTTCATGACTCAAACTTCAAGCAAGGCCAGGTTTTTTAAAAATGTATTTTAGGGACCTGATTCGGGTCCCTAAAATTTCAAATCGGGTCCCTAGGATCAGAGAAAATTATCATCAGGTCCTTAAAATCAGAGAAAATCGGGTCTCTAGAAACAGAGAAATCGGTTCCCTACAGCAACAGGTCCATACCGGGTACCTAACCATTTCCTTAAAAAAAACCTCAAACATGTTTACTTTATCAGCTGCTAGAGGCCCCTGTATTAATACTTTTCTGCTGGCTTCAAACATTATTCCATTAAATTGTTTATTATCATAGTCATGTCACACCTTACAGTATATGTGCTAATCCTCCTTACTTCTACAAAACAAGAAGCCATTTTCTAGACTACAGTAGTGTCTAACCTACGCAAACTGTTTTTAGGTGCCGTAGCCCGTTGGCTTACGCGACAATATCCAGGAGGTATGCCATTAGCCTCTTATCATTTTATCCTTAGAAATTCATTTTTGGAATGTTCTTAAAAGCTGGTTGGTGACACAAATGCGCATGACGCAGGCCACAGTAATACCGTAATCAAATATTGTTAACTCAATTCACTGTAACAAGTACACCAGCTTGAGCTAGGCCAGTGGCCAGTGTGACGGTCGCGAATGACCGCACACCACAAACCCTTTAACTACCGCGCAAGCCCATATATTGGCTCGCACTCTTTTGGCCACAACTCGCCAGGCGACTGAGCTAGGGAGCTATCCAAACCATCTACGGATTCAGCAAGTCTTCGGCCCGAAATCGACAAAAAAGGCTTTTCGTTTTCGGTGCGGGGTGTTCTGGAGGTGACGTCACAATGAGGGCATGTTTTGGAAATTTTGGCCACTTTCGGCCAGCCCTCTGCCTTAACTCATTGACCCATTCTTTTGACTCAAAGTTTTGTTGAAAACTAGGGCAAAATCCGCGTCTACAGGGCCCTTGGTTGACTTGCTAGTGTTGAGTTCGTTTTACTTCTCAACATGAAACACCTTATGATTCTGAAATAACCATAAAAGAAGACGCTGATCACAAAAGGAAAATAACCGAAGAACGTGATCCAGAAGTTTACTGATGAATTCATGTCAAGCCAAGCGAAGCTGGACACTGAAAACATGATTTATTGTAGAATTGTACTAACGCATTTACTGTACAATGATGCTAAGAGAGAGTAGCCAAAACCCTTATAACATAGTATTGAAAAACGTAGTCAAAACCATGATAAAAATCGCAATCGAAATTACTAACGATTTCGATTGTCTCCAATTCCTAGAAAAGTGACGTCACGCACACCCGATTGCGCAAGACGTACGAACTCCATGTGTGATCACGTGACCGAAATCGACCAATGAAAATACATCAAAAAAATGATATAATCCTGTGTATCTGCTCAGTCCAGCAGAGCAGTGGGCTTACCAAGCTTTTCGCTTAAACCAGTAGTGGGCTTACCAAACTGGAACAAACCAAATTGACGGATGGATAGTTGGCAAACTTGTGGGGTCTGGTAAATTCGTGAACCAGAATACGCTTGTAGCTGGCTGCAATCCTAGAACGGCAAGACTAACGGAATCACCGAAGGTATAGCCAATTTCTTTAGCAGGTTGTAGTGCGACTGCTTAACAACCTGAGTTACTCTCTCTCCTTCCATATAATATAATAGAACTGCGCATTAACTCTTGCTTACTGTAATAAAGCTTGTATATGTTAAAGTATATTATAAACCCCTGTTGTGATAGATAATCGCAGTGCTTAAAGATATACCAATAAAACCATGAGTGAATACAATCTTGTATTGATAGTGATAAACTGAGCATGTCGAGCTAGACCGGCGGGTTCAGGTTTATTAATTGTTAACTTGGGCGTGCCATGGACATTCCTATGGACCAGTGCTCTTGCGGAATTGTCCTAAATGTGTAGTGGTCTTCTTCTTTTAGAAGTGGATTGCCACACTAGCATGTCTATGGCTAAAATCATGGGCCAAAAACCCAGTTTTTGGCTTAATCCCTAACGTTTCAGAAAAGTCATAATTTGTCCTTTCAGGCCAAACTTTGGCCGGCCATAACTCGGCAGCAGATAGAGCTAGAGAGATATTCAAACCCTGTAAAGACTCGTGTCCTCGTGTAGTTTAGAATAAAAATTAGTTTTTTTAATTTGGATGGGGGGTTTTGGGCCAAGGGGATCATGATGGGGGCGTGTTTTTTGGTTAATTTGATGACGTCATCATCCGATCCACGCACCAATATTTTGGCTTGCAGTATTTTTGGATTCTAAGCTAAAATACGAGTCTTTAGAGCCCTTGATCAAGTTTCTAGCGTTTCTGGTTCAAAAGTTAGGCCAAAAATATTCCAAATATGTCAGGAATCTCCCTAGGGCATTCAAGGGACTTCCCTAGTTAATATTCTATCATTTTTGCCATAACTTATAAACCAGAAATAAATAAAATGTCCCCCAAACCCTCTAAAACCGCGTACTATAACCTGGAATGCATTTCAATCTCGCGCGGTTTCGCGCCGCTGATTCTGCTCGATTTACGCAATCCCACGCGACGTTGACGTCACAGATTGTTTTGATAAACCTGTCAAAATATGTCATAACATCCTGTGGTTTTGTAAACTTTGCCAGAAAGGCCAAAATCGCACGGCGAAAAGTCTTTTTTTCAGCCTAAACTACAAGTCTTTCCCCAATCAGACCGGATTGGAGCAGCTCTCTAGTTCGATCCGTTGGCGAGTGATGACCAGTTAGAAAAAGGGTGTATTGCACCCAAGATTGGGGTTTGTGGGTGCAGACATTTTCACCAAATTTTGTTTTTTTGTTCATAATTTCGGCTACAGATGTGCTAAAAAGTCATTGCAGGGCTCTAAAGACGCGGATTTTGGCCTAGTTTCCAAAAAAATCTTGAGCCAAAATCATGGCCCAATTGGTTGGGGTCCAGGGTCAGGTAAAGGTGGCCAAAAATAGCCAAAACACCCCGACTTGCAGCGGTCCCCCCAGCGAACCCCAAACCGAAAACGAAAAGCGTTGTTTTTCGATTTCGAGCCGAAGACTTGCTGAATCCGTAGATGGTTTGAATAGCTCTGTAGCTCAATCGCCTGGAGAGTTGTGGCCAAAAGAGTGCGAGCCAATATATTGGCTTTCGCGGCTTCTGTATGCTATCAAGGAATCAGTTGACTGCCAATTGCTTTCGTCTTTTTGCGATGATTCAAACTTGCACATATCTCTATTCAAGCATATATTTTCCACGATGGGTGTAAGCAAGGAATCGATCAGCAATTTTTTAATAGGAAATCGATTTCACGCAAAATTACGCATCCTCAGTCCTGAAAATTGCAAGCAAAGCTTACGGGTGAAAAGTTGAAAGACTAAAGTAACAGCAGAGAAAAAACAAACTCAAGACTACAATCAAAATTTCGTAACACAAGCTCATAAATCATTNCATCTTAACAAACTGACTGACGTCGAGAATAATAGTGGCGACAAAAATAGCTGTGACTCATGAAATAAGTGTTTACTCAAAAATTGAAAAGACGTTTACTCAAATAAATAAATTACTTAAACATCTAACTAGTTGATGCTAATGGCTGAAAAATTTCTCCAACTAAAAACTAACTCTTGGTGAAATGACTAACAACGGTAGAGAAAAATAGATAGCCATGTGCGGGCAGTAAGTCTCTGGGGTACGCATTAAACCTGCCACGAGTTCGCTTTAAACGCTGCGGTGGGAATGAGCAAGCTGTGTTGAGAGAAAAGCTAGCGCACAAAGCGGAAGACAACATCAGAATGAGTGAAACAACACAAAGCATCATAACAATTATTTCACATGGGGGAGGATCATGTTCTGAATGTTGATTTGCGCATCAATTAGGTGACACCATTTATTTTCACAGATATCCAGAGAGTGACAACTTCGTTGTTCGACAAAAGTAACGGTGTATGCTTCGTTTTTTTGTCGCCACTAGACCAGAGGTGTACATGGACTGGATTTTGGATTTTTTGGACCCGGACTCCAGCTACGTCCGGCAGGATCCGGGTTCAGGTTTTCTTAACAAGAACCGGACCCGGACTGGATTTGGATTTTGTAATTTGCTGAAGAAGAATGATTTGCGAGACTGAGCTGTGCCTCTAATTAGACTACTAATTACGTATAACCTGATATAGTTACTATAGTTTTGCAAGTCTTCCAGAGTGTTCCACGCAATGACAGGAAAGTACACTACACAGTTGCAATGCATGAGTGATTTACGCACAGGTTATTTTCATGG
>JGI24021J15306_10004414_pt1 | contig 16346 bp, 5 predicted proteins | sample Ectturendosymbi1_FD_15306 | JGI IMG/M metagenome (IMG submission 15306) | reverse complement strand
CCAAAAAAGTGACGATTTTGTTGCCCGAACTATGCGATCATCAAGGGAATAACCACAGTTTGAAAACGCGTATATCATTCATTCACAAAAAATNTGAAGCAAGTCCAAAAAGATGTCCCTCAGTTGTCACAGCACTATGCAGCGATGCTAAACATCGTAGTAACCGTGTTGGCGCCATCATGTGTGCATATTTTTTTCTGCCGCCACATGTCTATGCTCGTTTTCTAATGTATATGTATCTTCCTTGTTAGTGCCATGTGAGCGTTCTACTTCGTTGTGTGGGGGTGAAGACGCTGAACAACAAAACAGAGCATACTGCAGGTACAGTATATACAGACACTTTTCTGAAGCGGACAGTTTTATTGGATATAAAGTTTGGCGGGCACAAGCAAGAGCAGAATATCGATGCCTTCTCACACTTTTTCACCAATTCATAAATTACTTTTCCAATCCCCATGCAATTCAGCATGCGCTGTTGCCACTATCCACTACGTAAAACAAACTTGGCCGGTGCACGCTTCGGCGGTNCCTTTAAATATGATCTCAAGGTTTCGCGAAGGGCTATCGCGGTTTCAAGCCCGGGGATGAAACACAGGAACACTGCAAAGTGTTTTTGGGCTCAAGTAATCAACATTAATTTCTCTTTATCAGCACGTACAAGATAGGCTTCTATTCCGAGCCCTTCAAAGTGCTCTGATGCATTGAATCATACTCCTACTAAATGTTTTCCATTGACATTNGCGAACTAATATTAACAGCTTTAGCACATCGTATTAAACACATACGCAACAAAGAAACTGTTCCCCACGCCGTGTCAGCTCTCAACCGGACGTTGCTTTCTAGTCGTGATCGAATATAGTTGTCCGCAACATGATGTTTCACAATGTTCGCAATTGCACTTGTTCGTAGGGGCGACAAAAATACAGAAAAGATCTCACCATCATATGTTATGCATTTTGACAGTCAGTGCTTCAGACTGCGGAGAATAAGACTAAAATCTTGTTTTATTCGAGTTGTTTCCTGGTGGGTGCATCTTGGAAACGCTCGTGCAACGAACACGTTGCTGCCGCAAATCGATCTTGCGGTGCTTCTCCCGATTGACGTGAAGTAAAAGGCTGTCGCAACGCAAGTTCGTTAAAGAAGTAGTTTGGAGAAGACCGTCAGACTGGTTTGGGAAGCAGCTCAATAAAAATAAGCATCGAAGCATCGAGAAACAAGTGCGGTGAAAACTTATCTTCCACAAACATCGCGGTGACGATCAGTTGGTCCTCAGCTGGTAATCTACAAATCAAAATCAGTGACGTTACAAATAACCGACCGCCCATAAGAAAATAAAGACGGCAGCAGATTTTTTTGCTTTTGTTTAAAACACGTTCAGTTTTTAGCCCCGCCACCAGCGTTCCTGACTCGACAAAGCTTCAACACTTTCGATTCCAACTGAAGTGTAAGAAGCGAGCGCTTGGAAAGAAACAAAACGCAATGACATATCGCAGATTTTGTTTCAAATTTACGTGACAAGTTGTGCTTTGGCCCTAGTTTTAATCTTGACAAAACACTGCCATTGGACAAAGTGAAGGGGCTGCGGAGCAGTTTCGGTTGATTGCCAAATCGAATTGATGCAAGGATTTGCATAAAATACTTGGTATTTCATTGCGTTGAGGTCGACAAAGAATTTATTTTAAGGTGATTTTCCTACACATGGGCCCAATTTGTGACAAACGTCACATTTATTTTTGAAATATCTCCAAATAAAACCTGAGAAAAATGTGGGGGGACATAGCATATTATGTCCCCCCCGTCTAAAAAAGTGGGGGGACACGTCCCCCGTGTCCCCCACCAAATTGCGTCCATGTTCCAACAGAAACGCATAAACTTCCAGCAGTTTGTAGAACACCTCCAGTGCAAACGCACACACCTCACAGAAAGAAAATTGTAAGCACAAAAAAGAAACTGTCAAAACAACAGCAGCTTAAACCGAGTGTTAAAATACGTTCGTTCCGAACGCGACGCTATTGGCAACTCCAATGGAAAACAACTTACCGCCATTTTGAGTGATGTACCGCACCCATGGCAAAGCTTGATAACCACTTTTTTCGATGATTTTTAGATAACGGACCTGAAAAACAAACAAATGTGAGAAGAGCAGAACTGTTAACAGTCACAACTATGTCAGAGACGCGTGGTCTTGCCATTGTGTCGGCGCTAGTAAGTTTAGAAATGTAACACAAACACACATGTGGCTTGTAAGAAAACTCGAACCTGTGTAAAACTGAAGCACAAATGGCGAGTACACTCCCCTGCCAATGGCTTTGACTTACAGCACGATACCAAATACTTGTGCGATGCATTTAGGCGTCAAGTCGTTCTGTTGTGAAACCCAAGTGCTTTAACGTCCGGAATTTTCGTCGCTACTGCGCAGTCCGACCATTGGTACAACGGAACTACGTACTGCAGCAAGTAATTTTCGCCGAACCTGAATTCCGGACGTGGTGAAATAAGGAATTTCAAACTTGACGTTGATGGGAGGCCTCCCTTCAAGTTCCTCGCTCTCGACGCTAGGAAGTCCGAAATGCGCTCGCATCAAATATTCTTTGCCGCCCTGCAACGATCGTGTATTGCAGATATAAAGCAGTGTTTCCAGTCGTTAGTCCTGGTGCATCATTTCGGTACCCAATACAAGCAAATTTCACTCACGGGAAAGGACTTTATGGACCACACGATGCTACTCGACTCGGGCGCCCACTTGACGCTACCGACCGAAGTTTTGAATTTGGGAGAATCGGCGTCATTTGGAACCGGGACCTGAATTTCGACGTTATTGGCTGTTGATCTTCGTTTGAACTGACTCTTTGCCTGAGCAAAAACAGAAAGAAAATTACCAGTTGCCAATCGCAACGGCTAATTAGCGTTTTCTGTTCAGAACAGCGAAGACCTGCGCTCTTAATAACGTACCTTAACCACTTCGATAAACAAAATCAGCGGTATTGTACAAAAAGGCTAGGCTATTTTACCAAGGTGCACGCCTGCTGACCGGCGGGTTTACAACTAAATCAAAAAGAAAGTTAATGCAACAAGGCGGCAAGAGAAAGTTTGCATGCAGTTGCCACAATCGCCGTCATTTTAATTGAACGTTTCTATTCAGTGTCTTCTCTGCACATAATCAAAGGTTGCGACCTCATGATTTAAAAAAAACTAAGGGAGTCAAGCGCTGCGCCTCCACAAGCCTTGAGTCACACATGCCAGCACAGCTGGATAACTAAGCAGTCAGCCACAAGCCCATTCTACGGTAGGCATGAAACTTTAGGCAAATAAATGCCACGAAAAAATCCAAGCTGAGAACATGCAATGAAAATACGTTTTATGATGAGGTTTTTCGGAGCCCACCACCACCTGCATGCACTTTTCCACAAAAAATAACGTTGATTGAAGTAAACAATAGTTCGTGCTTTCTCAACACATATCGGTTGCTAGACAGATTGGTTCTCTCCCTTCTTTTATTTCGCCAAGAGAAAACTTTAAATAAACAAACAAACAACATTAAGACAGCACAAACTTATCATCGCAACAAGCGCATGCAATGCAATGAACCTCACAATAGTAAGTCGAAAAAGCAATGCGTTTTTATGCAATTAGTGGGGAATCGTCCATCATTTTGTGAGTGTATCTCGTACTCGTTAGCACATTCCAAGTGCGATCGAGCGTACCCAAGCCAAGCCTGTTCTGGTTATAGCAAATACAAATTCGTAGAAACCCCCTTTAAGCAAGGGGAGCTCAAATCATGCTGTCCTCAAACGCCAGAGCAACAAGCGTTTCGAAACAGGAACTGTTTATTCGAAATTCTCACCTTCACCATAATTTCAACTCTGCTGTGCGAATGCCTTTCTATCACAGACTCGATCCATATAAGCGGCTTCACCTGCAACACAAACGTAATGCTCGTGCAAAAGAACAACAATAGGTTACGATCGCCTCTGAGAAGCAGTCGGACGACGACGTTACCAAGGAAAAAACGTACAGAAACTTCCAAATTATTATGTGGAGTTCTTGCGTAAGAAAGTGCGGAACATCTTTTCGCTCCATGCACTTTGGTGTAAACATTTGATTTACAGTCACGATCGTGTTTCACAACATTCAAGTACAGTACTAACCTGTTGTATAAAGAAGATGGGTAGAAAATTTTAACCAAATTGAGAGAAATAACTATATTTACGAAAATTTTTTACAAAGAAGTTTCTATTGCTATATGATTTCAATAAATAAACGCTCTTTATAGAACAATGTTGCTACTTTCTTTATGTAATTTCACCAACTACATAATCAAACCTATTGCTGAAAGAATGCAGCAACTACATAACTAGACACAAAAAACAGCCTAACACCCGCTGGATGTACAGTGGTCTGGTCTTCCATTGAATTAACCCATTGAGCAAGAAGCTGCTACAGTGGAAATGCTGCACCAAGGGAAGATTCTCTATTGAAAACACTAGCGACAAAAACAATGTGATAAAAAAATCGAATATAAAACTAACCGCAGGGCCTTTCAACATACATTCTGGGGTAATTTATAGCTGCTTTGCTTATGGCATTTAAAATGTCCTTCAATGCAATTCAGAACACACGGTTGCGAAGATTTCAAGTATTTTCTACGAACGTGGCGAATTACTTTTCTTAATCATTTTATCTCAAGCAGTTGCGCGCCGGAACAGCGAAATCAAATGAAAGTTGCGATTTGATTTGCAAAGCTACGGTTTGTTTGAAGCGCCGCAGGAGAAATGTCGACCTCAGCAAATGAACAACTGTTTCGCGTCACCCCAACCAGGAATGTTGCCCACACATCATGAACTAGTTTGTGATAACCTGCAAGTTTGGTTGCAGAATGCAGGCAATCGCAAACCTTAAAAGCGTCGATTGGAAAATATTTCCTTTACCAACAGGTTATCCTACTTGTTACATATCATAACACCACAGACCAGCAAGTCATTCTACTTATGACACAAAAAACATAAAACAAACCCAGACAATCGAGTTCGTTATGACACTATTACATACGTGAGTATTGAGACGATATGACATCAGCTCGAATTCCCCATCTGGGGGAATGAAAGATATAGTTCGGTCGTTTTCGAACCGTGATAGCCTGACACATTGGTGAAACTTTATATCTTCCATTTCAACCGACTTGCTATTTCCTCCTGAAAATACAACGCGAAATACAAGGTCAAGACCACATGACTTCTGATGCTGCAGTGAATTGCAGGCCATCGTTGCACTGCATCACGACACCCCCGACAGGTCAAAAACCACCGGACCGTTCCATTCACCACGTGGTATGATTTTCAAAACAAAATCATACAAAAGAAAAGGAAGTTGGACCGAAAATGTCAGTCGTCTCGTGTAATGTGGAATTCTTCACTAGAGCTTTTGAAAATATCTTTGCAGATTGCAAATCCACTTTACCTAGGGGCAAAAAATTACAAGGAACTTGCTGAAGCGATAGCTGCTACATCACAGAAACCGCCGCATGACTTCCCTCGTTCCGACGCATATGAAGCACAAAACTGCAGGGTTTGGACCAGCTATGTCCAACCCAAATGGCTTACTGAGCCAAAAAATATGTCACTATCTTAACCAGGGCCGCACACTCAGTGACATATTAATGAGGGGCGCACATTCAGTGGCTTTCTTTGATCTTAGCAAACTAAATTTAGCTTAAGCTAATGTACTGAAAGCGTTCGAATGCTTACTGCAATGGTAACAGACGTGACAAAGTGACACTGAAGACGACCTGCATCAAAAATGTCAAATTCAAGATTATCAAAATAGGAACAGGTTGTCAGTACATAGGATACTTTTACTGCAGCGAAACCTAAACTGGGCCGCACAAAACCTTCGACTGGGCCACATGCGGCCCGCGGGTTGGACATAGCTGGTTTAGAAAGTGAAGATACCGAATAACAAATATGCCCTCATTGTATTGCTCAAAACAATCAAGACGACAAGTAGGAAACGAGTCATAGGTGTAGGAGCAGGCAAATTTTTGGGGGTGCGAAGGAATGCTGCCTGGATTCTCCCAAACTCGCCCGAAAAATACTTCAAATTAAGTGACCTCCAAAAAAGCTTTTGATTCGGGCGCCATGTGATCTCCAAAAAAAAGCTTTTCATGTCAATTCGGGCGCCATTATTTTTAAATCAAAGCATGCTGGACGCCGTTTTTGCTCAGATTTTCAGGGAGTTTTAGAAGGTTCTCAGAGATTTTGCCCGGATTTTATGGGATTTTGCCCAAACTTCCACCAAATCAAAACTTTTTTGGGGGGGCGGTGGCACCCCCTACACCCCCGCCTCCTACACCAGTGAAACGAGTAGTCGCTGTGCAATGATGCATTCTGCGCAAATCTCCATAGCTACAGAGAAACACCACTGAAGGAATAATACGCGTACTCCCGGTATTTTGAAAGAGAATTTTGTCGTTTAAGCCCAGGCGAAGTTCCGGCATTCCAGAGAGGAAAACACGCATCTTGACACTGCCGACAATTTCAGACCGGAGCACATTTCCTGTCGTGCTGACCAGAAGGTTTACCGATTCAATTACATCAAGAAAAACCTGCCGAACAAAGATAATTTCATACACACTTTTGATTATGCAGTCAGGCATTGTTATGTCAGGCTAAATTATGCCTGTGAATGCGACGAGAACGTCATAGGCAGCTGAACTGCGACGTAACTAACTTTTCACGTGTGTTCAGAAAATCTGAGAGCCAACCTTCAAACACTGGCACTTCACGTTAAGATAATCATGCATATAACTGTCCATTGCCGGGATACACACTGCACAACTAGTGGCCTTCGATAAACATTTANGCGGCCGTTATCGCGTCATTTACGACGATCGTGCATTAATTAAAACTCTTTGTCTAACGTGTGCGGATATTTAGTAAAAAGACGGCCAAACAGACGTGTGGAAGCGGGCTAGGTTTAGTGTGTGGAAGCAGAACAGAAGCAATGCAAAAAACGAAAAATATATTAATCACTGGCGGCCGTAATTCATAAAAATAAACGTAATGCAGCCTGCTAAGTTAAGAGGTTGTGCACCGTCTGCTGCAACGATCATATGGAGCTAACCTCATTCTTTCGGTATTTCAATCCTTCTGATCTCCACGAAACAGCATTCGTTACAGTCGAAGGTGGTCTTACTTGAATTTCCAGTTTGTGGCTTTCTTGCGTGATGTACCTGAGAAGAAAAACTGAATTAGCTGGTGGAAATATGTCAGAGCGAAGACAATTATTTATACATGCATTGCTGTTTTTTCTTGTATTGCTGCAGTCAAGGCCGTCAACAATTACGAATTGCTATCGTTGGGTTCTGTGGACACGCTTGAATGATGTCGTTAGTTTGTTTATGGTGTGAATGGATCGTGCTGCCCGCAACAAGCCATGCAATGCAAAATATTTTGTCGGTAAAAAGCCAAGAAAGCGCCATTTAAAATTCGAAGTGCAAACAATGAGCCCAGCGCACTTTCAGTACGAAGTAAGTGGGTTTCAAACAAACCTTATTTTGAATTTTAATCCACTCCAAACGTTCAAAACAAAAACAGCTTTTCCTTTTCAAAGCCATTGAATGTGTTTCAGTGAATGAATCTGATCCTAATTAAAGGTTCGCAGGTAACCTCTTTGACAATTTTTGGCGGAAAACCGCGAGTTTTACATATTCTTGCCTTTTAGTTCATTTACAATTTCGTTATAATTCGTATACAGATATGATCATTACCATACAAGAACTGTAATTTGTTTTCGTCTTCCACGTTTGGAAGACGACCATACAAGAAACTGTACTTTGTTTTCGTCTTCCACGTTTGCGGTGTGAAAGACCCAACCTAAGCTTCTCTAATTGTGCTCCTCGTTGCCAAGCACCGGCTCTGGTTGCAATTACGATTTTTAACGGATGCTAAAACTTACTCCTGCAAAATCTTGGGATCACTGAACTGCGGGTAACCGAAATCCATCACCTCGTCAAACAACTCGTACACAATGACGAAATTGTCTTTGATGCTCTCTTCCTCCAGTTCCTTGAAATAATGGCAAAATATCTGCAAAACAAAAATGCCGTTTCTTAAAAATTTCTCACACGGATTCAACGGGCTTTATAATTAATAAAAAAAAATATTCGACGCCGCGAATGAAAAATTCTAAGTGAAAGCAACTGATACTGAAGATACAAGATTTTGCGATCACAAAACTATAGCTATTTTAACTCTTTTAAACCAAATGCAACTATTAAAATTTCTCAAAAGTTGATACAGTCCCAGAGTAGCAGCTGTAGGAGGGATAGTAAGAGTTCTCAGAAATCTGTGGCTACACACCGCGCCGCACGGGCGAGATGGGAAATGTAGTCACCACGCCACCTGGTCCCCAACCAACGTCTGAGTCGTTTACGCATGGTTGAAACAGCAGGTCTTATTTCGCTAACCTTTCTTGGGAGGTCGGGTCACATGGTCGAACCATCCCAGCTGAAGACATCTCTATTCAGGGCAAAAGTGGCGTGACGTTCTGTGCTTCACGATTTCGCGCCTTGCTGCGAAGCATTACACCAGGGATGGAGAACCTGCGGCCCGCGTAAACATTTCATATGGCCCGCATCAGAATTTTCGTTACCCAAGTTAGAGTGCAACATGGCGCCAAAACGAAGCATCATGATAAGCAAGGACTTAGATAGTAAGTCAAGAGAAGTCACTCTTCCTTATAGATATATAAAGGTAAAGTTTTAGGATAAAATTAATTGATTTTGCGATACGCCAGTGATAATGCACAATTCATGCGGCCCGTAATAGTAAATAGGCTCCCCACTCCTGCATTACACCATGAAATCATTGCAAAAATGCCATATGTGTCGATTGCACATGTGGTAACAATCTTTCGGACATTAACCATGATTTACGACCAGAGGGAAGAATAGGAGCATAGACCAATTTGACAACTGAAAGCTTTCCTTTGGTTACCACGCAACACTGCAGCTCATGCAGTGCTATATTTTTTCAAATGCTGGTGTCAATCTCTTTATTCTGTTTCGCGTAGCTCATGGATGTCATTCTAAAAGGCTAAATTTTCCACTTGTAGCCAGGTTTTGCTACCGACTAGTAAGGTACACTGACTAAGGTTTCTAGAGGCATAATACCTCATAATAGCAAAAGTTCAAACTAATTTCCAACCCAAGGCTATAACCTATGGTTGGCTTCAGTCAATTTTATTGGTCTTCATCACATACAGCACCACACACCGTCATGTATTTACCTGGCATAGATTGTGCATAAAGGTAGTGATCATCATAACATTTGAGTTTTTGTTGGTTGTCGCAACCATATACAGATTTGAGAAGTTGATGAAAACAAACGTCACATCACCATGTTTTATCACTGGACACAGTGTGCCTTCCTGAAAAGTAGAAAAATGTTGGCAACTTAACAGTAAGTAGCAATTGCCAATGAATACAGCTGCTCTTGTATCAGCAACATGTTCCATCAATATAAGATTTCATAACTTGGCAAGTTTTGATGAAAACTAGGAATCGACTGATATGGCTTTTCTGGGGCCGATACCGATACATCGGCCATTCATGGACCGATAGCCGATAATCGATATTTCCAAAATTTTTAAATCTTGTTTTCTGCTTCATTGTTAAAAATATGTTTTCTGTGCCTTACCGTTTTTTCAAAAAACTTCAAAAATCAGGATTTATGAGCTGAAATTTTTCAAATTGTAGCAATTTCAATATATTGCTATGACTTTTAATTAAGCTGATTAATGATGATTGCTTTTGCTTCGGCTGCGACGGCCGACGCGTGCTCCATCGTTCATCTTGTCTGCGTGTTTATGAAAACACACCTGCTAGCGTTGCTGCAAGATAACTGTCTTGACTTAGTTGTTGTGCTTTCTTGCGCAAGTTGTCTGCATACGTGAGGAATATAACAGTGTTTTGTCAACACCTACTGAGGCCGATAAAATCGACTGTTTTGGCCGATACCGATATATCGGTAAAAGCCAAAGATTGGTCTATCTCTAATGAAAACGTTTGAAGCTCATGAACTCATTAGTTTCGTGTTTGTTCACTGTAAGTTGTAACAATTTTTAGCAATCCATCAACATTGCAAAATTCTAGTGTGAATCCAGACTCTAGTGTGACTGCTAGTATATAAATATTTTTAGTACTTCAGCATGAATCCCACACTTTCTTGCATCTTGCCAAAACACTGCATGACTTACTTTTATTTTAGCAAACCAAAGTTTAGTTTGAAGCTACCGAAAGCATTCGAATACTAACTGCAATGATAATGTCTGTATATTACTTTTAATAAATCCCAAATTGCGTCAGTCTAGTGCTAATGGAACAAGCGCAGCTAGAAATCAGTTTAGTGCAGAGGAACACATGAGTAGAAATCAGCTTTGCACCGAGGTATCAGTGGACACGTGGAGATCTACCAAAGCATAGTACATGACAAACAGGCACTAGAGACCGTTTCATCAAAAATTCAAATTTAAGAATTATCAAAATAAACACAGGTTGTCATTTTATTGTACATACATAATAATGAAAAGCTTACTGGGCTGCACAAAACCTTTGATTAGGCCGCATGGCAGAGCCCGAGGGCTGTGCGTTGGACATACTGTAGCTGCTGTGGTGCTTTAAATATATACATTCATAGTGGGGAAAATAAGACATTGTGAAATCAAGAAGTCCATCATCTTATCAGAAGTAAACTGATGTTCAATACTGTTTGAGCAAATCAGACCCAAGTTTGTTGACATAACAATTGCCAATTTTTTATTTTTGCAAGCTGTAGAATGGTTAGTTAGGATCAAACCCAAGAAAAACGTTAGTTGAATGAACAACAAAAAATTTACAGTTCATCTGATCTACCTAATTGGAACCTAGTTGAACTCTATTATGACGTGTTGATCAATTCAGCTGTGTAACACTATTCAACCTAGTTTCCCCAACTGTAAAAACTTTAATAGATAACAAAATACAGTGTGTAAAGTAGATGCTTACCTCTTCTTGTTCCATTAGTAACTTTGGGAAAGCATCAATGCTGTTCATGGGAATATCACCACGGTAGTTTCTTGATATAAGGACCTCACAAAAAAAACATGATGATAATATTAATAATACTGCACAATCAAAAAATGCAATCTCAGAACAGAACGGCAGAGACCACTGCTGCCAAATAACAGCAACCAAAAATTACTTAAAAATAGATGTTCATCACCTATAGCAATGCTCCTAAATATGTAAAAACAACAAAGAACTACTACACCACATAGTTTAATGCTTGTTATGCAACATCAGTCAATATGCCAATAGTGCTTTGCACCCATTGATGTTATCCCTATGTTGCAGGTTATGTGGCTAAACTTGGTAGTGCCGCGGTGGAGAGGAAATCAGAATCACTTTTTGACTCCTGCTCCTGCTCTGAAGTTCATTGAAAATTTACACTCCAACACTTGAAACTAAGAAAAAGAACCCTATGTTGTTCTCACCTAAACCATGTTTCATTTAACTCTCCCCAGAGTACTTATGCACAATCACAATGAAAAATCTATTGCTATCAATTCATTTATCAACCGGCATATGTAAAACCATACATTGCAAACACTTCTAACACAGAATCATTCACAATCCAATACAACCTAACAAACAGCCTGTCAGTGCATTTTTTATTTTAAAGAAAGCTATTATCCAGCTCAGTGAAAACTGAAAATGTCACTTCTGTTCCCGGTCTGGTGTTTATTCATAATTATTGCTCCGGGTCCTTCTTCGGCTCTAGCAAAAATGTAGACTCCTGTCAGGGTCCACTCTGACACTGTGATCACCCCTTCTGCAGTAGTGGCAAGGCATTGGCAACACCACAGACATTCATCCTACACACATTGCTCAAAAGGTTGGAAGTACTATTTTTCAAAACTTCAGGATGACCTTGAACATGCAACAAACCAGCTTACCAACTTGACAGGCATATTCTGCCATTGTACCACTTATTCATTGCTGAAAAATTCAAACTAGCAATAATCACTCATACCACCACCAGCAGAGCAACAGTAATTTTTCTAGCAATAAAGTAAACAAGCCTGGCGTGAGCACAGTCTAGATCAAACATAAACAAGCTGGTCAAGAATAAAAGGTGTGAACCACTCATCACATAAGACGAAAAGGACAAGTAAAAAAGTAAGCAAAGTAAAGCATTGTATGCAATGTTGGATAAAACAGACCATGTTCGGCAGACATATTTTATGCATCCAGGTTCATGCAAGCAAATAAGCAAGAACAAGTTTGGTTTATTTACAACCAGTAAGCAAAAACAGATTGTGGAAGCATATTCACTGAAACCTACTATGTGAGTTACCACCATTCTATGTTAGTTTCATTTAGAACAATATTTATCTGAAGTAGTAGAATGGCAGCTTGCACCTGACTAGGATAATAAGCATGAGCAAACACTATAGCATTACTTGCGTTTCTGAAAACTAATCAAGAATTCTGCAAAAGCAATTAAAAATTTTTGGCTGTCTAAAGACTGAATCCAACAGCTCTAAAGTACACATAACATGCAACAGGCATCAATACATACACAACAAATCATGGAAACTTTGGTGGCAGAGATGAGCACAATGCTGTTCTGCATTAAGATAGCATTCCTTGTTTTTCAATTTTACTAAACATTTTTTGTTGCAAAAAGCTTGAATATATACTATAATTGTTTTTAAACAAATAACTTCAAAAGTTACTGAAAAATAACTAATTTCTTTAATATTATATAAAAAATATTTTTCCCTGTGAAGTATTTATTGTTTTTTTTATTGCTTGGCAGCAATACAGTGCTTCATACATACAATCAAAACTATCATACCTTTCCTTTCATGTCCAAAATATAAAGTGCTGAGGCAACCATGGTGATGTGTTCACAAATTTCTTGAGAATTTCACAATGATAATGTTACTATAACAATCTATACTTCATAAGCAAACTGACAGTCTGCAAACAACATGAGGTTTGTACAAAATCACTACAGTTGTAAGGTGCATGGAAAACATGAACTTCACTAGTTTATCCAGCATGAACGTATTTGCTAACTGTGAGCAACTACAAATTTCTAAGCAAATAACAAATCATTTTGAAATCATGTCAAAAAGATTGCTCACATAGCATGATGCTAGAGTGCCTGCACACAAGTAGTAAATTGATTATTTTATGCTGCATAAATTCTCAAAACCTTGATAAAAAAGTACACATACATTGCAAATCATAAACTTTAGCACATATCATAGTTTTAATATGCTTACTGAGAGTTTGTAGCTTCCTGTACCATATCCTCTCAGCGCACACAGAATGATTGTATACTGAAGCAATTGTGTTATTATCACACATGAAATATTATCTTGGTTTCTTGAATGAAACATTCCCCATGCATTCTCAAAACATTTCATAATAGTCTTATGCTTAAGAAAAAATCAAACATATCCTCCTGTTTTGAATGTCATCATGCACACTGAGAAGAAAACTAACATTGCTGTTGAAAACAGTTTTTCCATGCAAAAACTTATGAATCACTTTAAATGCTTCACTTTGCAAATAGTTGGTCAAAAAAAACATGTATTTAAATGACATATTATACAAGGTGCACCAAGCTGTAGGTTTCATTACAAATTTGTGGCAAGGTGTGTTGTTATGCATTACAAACTGCAGAATTTTCATATCCAGTCCTTCTGCTAACTAGCACTACAACCAAGCTTAAAAAACAAAAAATTAAGTGTTTGTGACTTAGAAACCCTTTATAATATTTCAGAATCACGTTTTTGGTCATAACCCACAAACCATTTGTAGTAAAGAAACAACCAATACTGTGAACAGGAATTTTGAGGCATTTTTATAAAATATGTGTGCACTATATTTGAAATAATTGAGAAAAAATCGATTGGTTGGTTTGTTAAATAAACTGGGCAAAAATCCACATCTTTAAAGTCCTTGATTGGCCTTCAAGCATCAGTGATTCACAAGTTATGGCAAAAAAAATGATAATTAATTATTGATCAGAATGAGCCACTATAGTGGCTTTGCGGTCTTCAAAGGCTTAATACAAGTTTTACATTCTTGGGTTTTAGATTCAAAAATGTGGTGCTAGATTAAGCATAACGCAATGGGCACTGGCATACTGAATATTCCATGCCTAGTTACGTAGTGAAGCATCAAGCAACTAAATGTATGTGCAATGTTTTTTCAAAAACGTTAAGATGCAATCAGTGTTTGCATACAACATCACATCAAATGTTTATATGAATGTTCTAGATGCCTAACAGAATTCTCCTGAAAAAGTTCAGGTAAATCATGTGTGAACTATAGGAGTTATTTAGTTATGCATCAAGCAACTAAGCACATGTGCAATGCACATTCAAAAACATCAAATTTTAGGTGGTAAGAAGTGACATAACTCTTTTTCCTTTTAATTTTGTTATTTGAAAGTTGGCAGGATGTTTTAAGACACGTGTGGAAACTCTGTGATTTTAAGCCCATTTCTACAACGGGATTAATGGATCTTTAAATATAACAATTGTGAAAGCAGGCTAGTGTCGAATGTTTGGCAATGCACTGAAGGACTCAGAACCGAAGGTGCTAAAGCCTTTACTCAAACTAGTAAAAAATTAACAGTAGCTTGCTTAACATGCCAACTACTTTCAAGACTTATGATTTTATTGGACCATACCGTGCACCTAAAATCTTTTATTTTTCTTAAAAATCAAAGATGCGCCTTATGAAAAAGCTGGTTGTGCTTTCTCACCTAGAAACAATTTTGTGGTAAACGGTGCTATATTCAATTGCTAGTTACAGCTTTAACTATGAGCACTGTATGTGTTGGATTTCGAAGACTGGCATTAAGCCACATGACAGTTTTATCCCCTGTCTTAACAGAGGCTTTCATGTGTATTCAAAATCACAATGAGTTTTTTGTAAACAGAAATGATTAAAATTTGAGTTAAAAAATCTGTTTGGATAATTTTTACCCAAATTCAGTTTTTTTGCCATAACTTTGGAATCAAAAGCACTAGAAAGCCAATCAAAGGCTCAAAAGACTAGGATTTTAGCTTAGACTCAACTGAAAACTTGAGTTAAAAAATTCCCTCTGACAATTGTTGCACAAGGCCTGTTTACCTTGGCCAAAAAGGCCTTAACATACCATTTATGACGTCACACACAAAAAACAGAAACTTTCAAAAATATCTTAAATTCAACAGATCTCTAACAATCGTCTGGTGAGTTGTGGAGTTGCTAAGTGATGCTAGGAATGTAGTTCACGTGAACTTTCCCAGCTCCAAAGGTGCTAATAAATACACCGACTCTAATTTAGAAGTGACTGCTTTTATATCACAAGGACCCAGTATTTATTTTGTACATTCTAGCATAAATAGACATGTGCCAATAAATTTCATCATTGCAATCTGCATACCAACTTTGGCCCATATATTTTCATATCTATTAATTTCAGATTTTTGCTGAAACCTAGATTTTGTGTAATACATCCATGTGAGCATTTGCTAACACACATCCAAAAAAGGTTGTTACGCAACTCTTCCCAGCAGGACAGCTAAAACAAAAATTAGCATAATACTTGTAGCATGACATCTTGTCAAACATCTCTATGTGTTTACTGTGCGAATTACTACATTCCAAACAAGCTATATACAGTAGAGTTGGTCAGTGACCACACATGATTTTCAGTGAGAAAAAGCTGTAAGAATAGCAGTATACACATCACATTTTTTATCGTTTTGCTTTTCTTTGTAAATGAAGTGTAACACTGATTCTTATTAACACTTTGAGAGCCGGTCTACGATATATTCGTACTTCGATTTCGGCCTAAAAAACAGCAGTTTTCAGTTGCCTTACCAACGTCCTAGCTCCTCCGCCGATTGCACTAGAGAGCTGTTCAAGGGCTCAAACGGATCGGCCAGTCTAGTAGATTGCACTTGAAAAAAATTTTTTGGTTGGGGGGTGGGGATTTTTTGTGACTGACGTCATAAGTGAAGTAGTTTTAGGGTCATTTTGGCTCATGTTACCTGGCCTAGGGCCTAACTGCTAGGCCAAAGTGTTTCGCTGAAGTTTTCATTGGAAACTAGGCTCGAGTCCGAGTCTTTTAAGCCTTTGATCGACTTTCTAGCGTTTTTGGTTCAAAAGTTATGATCTAAAATAAACAAATTAATGAATTATCTAATTAGTCAAGTATTTTTACCAACTTACATCACAACTTTTGAACCCGAAACCCCAGCAGGTCATCCAAAGTATCAAAAGACTCGGATTGTAGCCT
>JGI24021J15306_10004411_pt1 | contig 16348 bp, 14 predicted proteins | sample Ectturendosymbi1_FD_15306 | JGI IMG/M metagenome (IMG submission 15306) | reverse complement strand
AAATGTTATAATCAAAACAGTATAATTTAGACCTGAAACCACCTGGCTTTATATGACGCCAGGGAATTCATGCCTTGCAGCAGCCTAGATTTTGTCTAGATCAGTGCTCTTCAACCTTTTTGTCAACGCGGAACCCCCCCTTGCGTACGCCCTTGGATGCAGCTGCAATGGTACTTTATGCGCTTCTGGAAGCCCCGCGCCATGGTGTTTGCCGTGCGGGCAGATTGTTCATTTCTTTCAAATATTCCTTGCGCTTAACAATTCAGTAGAAACCGCCTACAATGGCGTACGCAACGGGGGGTTGGGGTTACCCCCCCTTGAGCTTGATATTTTACGAAAACTTTATTACCTGCACAAAGGAAATTAATTGTTTTCGCATACTTTTTGCTCGTTAATTTGTCGACTTAGTGGAAATACCACGGAATGAATTTGCATGCAAATTTCAAGGTTCATTGTAAATGGGCCAAAAAGTAATAATTAGGTTTTGATGGAAATCTGGGTTATCGTCTGCATCCAGAAACAATCTCACCACTTTTTGCAGACATTTCGTCCACCACGCATGTATAAGATTGTTTTAGGCGATAGTTCACTTTATCGGAAACAATTGTCGGCTATGCCTGAGCAGCGCATGTGCTGACTGCATTAGCTACATTACCAATTTCTGCAGCATGATAAAACTGTTGCACGAGCTCAGAAACAGCAGTTGTTAAAATAGAAGCATCCAGGCATTTGATTATGCATCAGCAGGGAAAAAGGAAAACTAAAAGTTTGCTGGACTTCTATACATAACAAAAATCAAATGTTTGCTTGCCTACTTTATGCGCATTCTCAATTCTTGTGTAGTTTAGCAAGATTCGATCTTGCAAACCGGGGTGTGCGTCGGCCAGTTCGGCCACGCGCCTTCCGCTCTCCCCTGCTCGTATTCGACAAGACCTCAGTGCAGCCTCATTTTGCAGTTGTAAATTGCTCTGACGCAGTGATGAGGGTGTTTTACTCCCCTGTTTTAACGCGCAGCCTCATATTTTTGCAGTTATGAACTGTTGTATGTCGTAACGTTGAGTGTATTTTCCTCCGATAGCGTAACCTGGAGCGCTGACAGTTTATATTCAGTTCAATGACACATAAATTAAGAGGAGTGCGTGTGGACGAATATGCATATTATATCAATAAACTTCGCCAAAGCGTTGGTTTGGAGACATGAATATGACGTCATATTGTGACGTCACAAACAGCGCACACCAAATACAAATGACCAACATATGGCACTGAATCAAACCCCCCATGAAAATTTTCTGCGTACGCCACTGGCCGCTTATACTGTAAATCTCATTGTGAGCAAACAATGATGTCGTGAAAACGAACGATTAATTTCCGCCATTATCAAAGGTTATCAAAGTTGCTGAATACTCTCGTGCTAGGGCTTTATGTCTGCGCGTTACCATGCCCCACTCTCTATGGATGGAACTTGGTTGTTAGTAGTGCTAGTTAAGACTGCAGTTGGCTTACAGCCAATGTGTGTAGTGATTCAGCTCGCAATGAATAGGGCGAGACAAGTGTCTGCCGTATTATCTTTGAAGGCAATTCTGCTAACGTAACGCTGTTCAGTTCTCTAAAGATCTTTCTGTATTGAAAAGTGTTTGGTTGGTAGCGGATCATCTGCATTTTGGCAAAGGCCTGCAGTTTTTTTCATGTCAGATTTTAACATAGATTACTAATAGATTACTTATTCTAATATTTTGTCAAAATAAAATTAACTCAACTGCACTGACACAAACGACAAAAGATGACAGGTTGAACCCATAGATGCAGACCTCCTATTCGAGTCCGAAAACTCCAGCGTTTGGCCATTCAACCAACAGCAACATGTGTTTTATTTTGCATTTTTCGGCTTGGTCAGTACTGGACACTGAACCGTGTCACCCTGTCTGGGCAGCATGTCAATAGCTGCTGAGTAGCAACGCTATTTGTGCCAAAACTATTTTTATTCGTGGTTCTGATACAGTTGCAAGCTATAGGACCTTCGCTTTGATAAAAATGTATGGTGCGCCACGATTTGGTTGTAGAATTTATATTGACTGTTCCCTCAAACTTCTTCATTTGTTATAGACTAAAACTCTTTTAAATCGCAATCCACATTAAACGGTTGTTATGCCTCTGTGCATTACTGCTGGCGGCAATGCTTCTCCCCGGTCAGAAACTTGCACGAAGTTACTCGAGACAAAGCTTGAAATCCCATCTAATCGCAAATGATGTATTCAATGCCTTCAAACGCCAATCAAGCCTGATGCAAAAAAATCTGCAAAACTGATGTTTATTTTATTTGCTGTCAGGCGACTTTGTTGAAATGACTAATAAATATTGTTTAAAAAAACTTAGACGTTCTACATTACAAAAACGTTCCGAAAAGAAAGCGTGACCTATGTAGAACCTACCGTAGTGACAACGAAAAGAAGATAAAAGCAGCGAAGGAAAGTGAAATAATTCGTGTCAGCAGAGAAATTTATATAAAGAAATTTATCGTTAAGAAAAATAGTACTGAGATCGAGAAATCAGATAATGAGTCACTAGTTCCTTAAAGGATCAAGATATATTCACAATCTTCCTGTATCTCCTGTGCAACCTGCTGAACAAGCTACATCATCTTCTACCTTGCGCCAGCAGTGTCATTCAGATTCCGAGAGGAAAAACGACCGCCATATTGTAAGCTTGATCGAAAATTGCGAGCATACTGCGTCTTGGCCCAAAAGTCTTTCAACAGCTCAGCGATGTTTTCCAATCGCAAAAGGTCCACATACTGTAAGTTAGATTTGAATTATGAATTTCCCAAATATGCAGCAGACAGGAAATTTTCAAATTGTTATTTACAAAGTAAATTATCCAATGGAGAGGTGATGCAAAGAAAATGGCTGGTGTACGCAGCTGGAAAAATCAGACATTTTACTTTTGTTGTGCCGCGTTATCCGTTGATGGTTTTTCTGACTGGTCCGGTGTTAGTGTGCGCTTAGCTGGGCATGAAATGTCCAGCTGTCACTTACATGCAAGTGTTCAATGGTTTGAGCCTGTGCAAAGACTAACAAAGGATTGCTCGCTGGATTCAGCTCATCACTTTTATCATTTGCCACTCCACTAATCTTTCATTGTGTTTTGCCTATTTGCGAGCGCAAACAGGTAGAAAACCCACTACTTCAAAGCCAGATACATAAATGTAAAGCGCACTTGAAGCTGCACTGCGGCTTAATTAGGCAAGGCAAAATTTGTGAATGTCATCCAGCATACTCCTTCCTGTTAATTATTATGTTGGGCGGCTATATGCTTGTACTTCATCAATCAACAGTGAGCATTTATATATTGTACATTACATTTCTAATTCGTAAAGAGCAGTTTGGATTGGTATCCAGTCCATGCATTAAGAATATTAAGAATAACTATAAAATTGGGCTTTTGGAGAATTTGGACGGATGTATGGATAGTTGATCGTGCGCCCAGACGTTACCTTCATGCAAGAACGCGTCTGCACTTGTGGTTAGTGAAAGCGAGAAAGGTAATGAGTTGATGTTAGAAGTTTTCTCCAAGTCAGTTGTTCTTCGAACGAAAGTTCCGCTCAACAAGAGTGATGCAATTGCTTTGTAGGTTCAATTCGCTGTTCAGTTCAATTTGATTTGACGTAACTTTGCACTTGCGCTCACCTTTCAGATCTCTATTGCAGTGCTTCCTTTAGAACTTTTGGNTTANTGACGAGTGGTAGCGGAACACTGTCTAATACCCACCACAACAGCATTATACTGGTCATAAACCTGAACCTTTTGTTTGGAGTGCTATTCCCACGCCCCTCCAACAGGCCCGTGGCCAGGATTTCACAGTAGGGGTGGCCAAATGTGACAAGGTGGGGCCTCATTTTTTAAATACAATATTGGATTATGCAGCAACCGCCACGAAAAAAGTCGCTTGCGACATGCAAACTTTATTCACAATTAACTCGACTCAGAAAGTTATACAGATGAGAACCGGCCGAGCACCGTCATTTACTCGATGTGTCAAGCAAAAACAGGCAACATTGAAAGTGACAAACTAGGCACAGAGCATCCAAATGCACAGAGGATATACAGAGTACACAACTTACGCCAAGGTATAATGCGGATAAAATTTAGTCATCAAAATAAAAAAGGTGTTTTCTGACCTGTGTTCAAAACCTAGTGAGACCCAGGAGCTTAAGATCCAGTTTTAAGAGACAGCCATGCTTCTGCATACTGAATTAACTTATTTCCAATGTTTGTATTTACTGATGGTTCAAAAAAATTGAGTGGAGCAGATTCTAGTGACATATGTGTGTGACATTTTTAAATATTTAATAGGTTGTCAAACATTTTGGACAATCGTTTTTATGGAAAGAGTGAGCGATTGTATTTGAGGTAAATCTTATCATATTACCCAATATTACAGTTTGAAGAGATTTGTACAAACCTGATGCTGGAGACAGTTGATAACTGTGAGCCATCAGTAGAACGCTTTTATTCTGTAGGATTTCGATCTGTTTCAGTGATGTTTCAGAGGCATTACTCCAACACAACAGCATATACGAACCATGGCGATGAACCAGAGCATAGTAGGCCTACACGCTTTTAAAAGCGGAGATGTGTGTCAAGTCTATCAACTTAAGTAGAGCGTATAAAGCACTTGCAGGTTTTTTTGCAGACATGATCTACCGTATGTGCTTCATGCCATTTTGGTTGTTTATCGATACAAACTCCAAGGTATTTAAACTTAGTTCAATTGCTCCAACGTCAATGACAACATTAATCGTATTTTGTTTATATTCTTGGCGCTTGATGAGTGCCATAAATTTAGTTTTATTGCAATTTGAGGTCAAATTTATTTGATACCAGCCTGGATTTAAAAAAAAAAGCACGTGTCCTCTGCGAGTAGTACAGTTTGGAAAGCAGAGGCTCGAGGTAAAACATTTATGTATACGAAAAGCAGAGGGCCATTTCTATGTAAATAATTTTTTCCATGTTGCGTGGAATGAGCTGTTCGAAAAACTAGCCGAAAGTTTGAAAGGATATTGTATTTTTCGGGAAGGGAGGAAATTCTAGCATGCACCTCTCTTTCAAAGACTTGTTTAATGTGCGACTGTAAAGATATTGGACGATAATTGTTGCAGATGAACTTATCACCAGCTTTAAACAATGGAGTAACTCGGGCCACTTTAAGAACATCTGGAAAACTTAAGTTCAAAACACTCATTTATCAATTTTGCTAACCAGGGTGCTACTATGAACCTACAATTCGTTCAATTTGTTAATACCACAGCCGGAATGTTGTCCGAACCTGTAATTTTTTGAATATCCAAGTTAAGGATTTCGTCTTCACAGATTGGTTGAACAATAAAGAATTTGCACCAGTTGATGTCAGACATGTAATGCGAAAAATTAGTTTGGTAAAGGTAGTCTAACCGCCATTTGTGGTGCAATAGACGCAAAAACTCGTTTAACTCTTAACTTATACTTGCTGTGTGTGTTATATTATGGTTGTCTTAATTCAGAACCGCCGCCAGAAAAATTTCAATAGGGGTTTTCTACGTTTGTGCGGGGGGGCTTGACATTCTGGAATTTTTATAAAATTCTGCTGATTTATAGTATTCATATTTTAATTTGATGGGCTTCGAGGTTTTTTGGGGAGCTAAGCCCACCAAAGCCTCTCTCCCCGTGGCGATGGGACTGTCTTGATTTACTACAACTTTTGGTATTGTTGAGCACGTCTTTTTACCAATTATATCTGTATAGTTGCCCATATCTTTCTAGAATTCTTGTGATAGGCAGAGCAAGGATGTTGGTAATAGTTTTGCTTAGCTTTGGATTTTATCCTTGTGAGTAAATTTCAGTATTTCTTGCATAAAACCGTAGCAGAAGGGTTGTAGTTGTTACAGATTGTTGAGAAGAACCTGTTTTTATGAGGAATTGAAACCATGATCGCCTTACTGATCCAAGGTTTTTGCGCAAGTTTTCATTCACGTCTGAACTGCCTGATAAGAGGTGCATGTTTATCCAGTACTTTTTTAAAGTACTGACACGCGCATCAAATTTTTGATGTACACTCATGTCATTGCGGGAAAGTTTACTTTGTAGAATGTTCTATAATTCATTGTTGACTTGCTCATAGTAAATTTTGTTTAAAAGGCCTTCGAAATTTATACGGTGCCGGTGTGTACAGAGGCAAATTTATACGGTGCCGGTGTGTACAGAGGCATGCAGGAACGAATCAACACAAATGTTGGAAGGTGATCACTGATATCGCTTTCTAGAATTTCACTCGTAATGGGAGTTATGAAGTTATTTGTATAAAAGTGATCAAGCAAGGTAGCTGACGATTCACCCAATCGTGTAGGCTTATTGATCAAACAAATTGAACCACAGCTAGTAATAAAATTTAGGTAGGATGCAGTCTTAAGGCTTAAATTGCAACTAATTTATATCATATTCATAGTCACTACAAACATAGAATACTTTGTTGTTTTTGTTTATTTTGAAAATATTTTCTTGGAATGCACCCTGGAAATCACCATGATCATGTTGAGGATGTCTGTAAACTACACCAATGATGATATGCGTGTTTTTTGCCTAGCTGATTGATTTCAATCCAAAGATTTACACATGCAGCCACAGACATCCCGGGATCATGTCTGATCTCATAATTCAACGTAGATTTTGTGAGAAAATCCACGCCAACCGCACAGGTTAGCGAGTCTGCTCGCAAGCAACCATATCCCAGTGGGTTGGAATAGAACACCCTGTTCACGTGTAGTTTTGTTTCAGTAATGACAATAATTTCGGGTGGAAATCTCATAGTGCCTATAATGTCAATAAGGTAATCTTCGTTCATAACAACACTTCTAATGTTTACGAGGAATAGGAGCAAATCTCGTTCCGTTTTAGTACGAAATTCGTTGTTTCGTGTTTCCGCGTTGTAGTAATTACGACTGTAATGCGTTGCTAAGTCAGCATAAGAGGAACGTAAGCTACCAAATATTTGGTTGCTCTGAGAAAAATTACTGTTCGGGTTTGGTACACATTTATCTACATGGCACGAATTACACGCCATAACTGGAAGTTTTCAATTAGCAAGAGCAACAAAAGTAGTTTATTGGTGATACAAGAAATTACCAAACACAATGAGCTGATGTAAACATGGAGTGTGCCGTTACATAAGGTTCTCACTGCCTTTACGAAGAGATGAACTGAAACGTTGAAAATGTTTCATCTTTGTTTATTATTGCTGTCCGGAGATTTGTTGCGTCGATTAGGCATTGATCGCGCTTCCGGTTTTACCCGCTCGACATCCGCCTATAGGCAATGATCCGTGTCAGTATCTTTCCATTAAATTTTCTTTCCTGCTGTGAATAACATTTTTGCACGGGCTAGAAGACTTTTCTTTGTCCCTGCATTGAGATAGGAAGATGTCTCGTAATCCCGCAATGGAACTGCCGCGCTCGAGGAGCCAACTACAAAACCTCAACCTTGTTTTTCATAATGCGGGACTTGACCACTACTGGGGTCGGTCTCTTGCTTGCAGAATTCGAAATATTGTTTGCATCAGTGCATCTGGGCACGTTGGAAAATTTCATGCTAAATACTAAAGAAGAAGGTGCAAATTGGAGTTTTTCGGTCATAAACGAGCGAAAGATGTGGCCACTGATATCTTGGATTTCGGACGTTTTCGTCATTTGTATTCCATGAAATAAGTCGTATTCCTTCGATCTAAATTCGTCCTACATCCGATATTTTTCCACTTGTCTATGTGACTCATGCAGATAGCTGTTTTTTAGATCAGAGACTTCAAAATCAATTGAACCAATTTTAGCACATGCAAATTCCAAGCTGTCTTCTACTGCTACGACTCATTGATCAAGGTCGTTCTCTTTAGGCGTCGGTCAACTGCTTACAGAAAAAATTTAGAAATCTGGAAGCGTTGGCTGCTTATATATTTCGGTCATACTTGTCAATATACGGTTTTGTCAAACTGCATTGTTCTACACTAGATCTGTCATCATTCGCTTTCAAATGAAACTACAAGCTGGTTTTACTTTGATAGTATGTAATTTTATGTGCATAGTAGCCTTTCCTATAATAGCTGTTCAATTTGCTGCTCGTTTCATGATTTCTACTGCCTGCTGCTCTTCAGCTCAGAATGTCTTTCTTCCACGACGGTCAAAACGGACTATCTCAATTTAAAAAAATTACAGGTACAACTAAAGCAATCAAATCTTATTTTTAAATTTCGTTTGTACAAAGAAAAACATTCGAGCAATGCTTAAATTCAAATTTTTTGTTTTGTGTTTGCAGCCAATGCTGCTTACCTCGAAGAGGAGTGCAGGGTGACGTATGAGAACATTCTGTCGCTCCTTGAACAATGCTGGCCACGGTCAGTAAAAGTAATAGAAGAATGTTTAATTTCATAATTGCTAACCTGTTGTAGCAGTTAAACACAATTCACCTGCAGACAAGTATATTCGATTTCAAATCATTGATTCATTCATCCATTTTCATACCCGCTTTTCCTCTGGAGAGGGCCGCGTGGCAGCAGGCCTAAGAGGACTCGAAATAGCTCACGCTCAGCAGCAAGGTAATTCTGCTGCTCTACAACAAGACGGGACCAAGCAATGTCGGAGATGTAGTCACTCTACCCGACCTGGTTTCAAACCACCTGAATGAATATTTAGTGGCTTTGTAGACGCTGTCAAGCAAATATTTGTTTAAGAACGAAAAGTATGGTTATAGTTTGCTGTAGGTTTGTCGGTTGCTTTTCTACCAGAAGAATATTTATGTTTGCGGGGTTTGTTTCCTTTCACGACAACATTTCAAATTTTTATCTTTGTTTTTTTTTCAGATAAAATCAATAAAAGAATAAGAACTGTCGGACCTGTGACACTTACATTTGGCTTTGACTGAAATCGAAAATTGACCTCTCGCATTGCGTGACGTTTGCACTGAAAGAATAGAAAGGTATCAGCAATCTTTGGAAATAGAAGACATGCTGCTTTTGAAGGCTGGTCTGGACCACAGCCAAGCTCTACCGAGCTGGATCCGATGAGCCCATACTTGTTGCTATACATTTAGACGATTTATCCATTGAACTAAACAGCATTTAAGCTGGGTGTTATATTGGTGAAGTCCTATTGAACCACTTGATGTTCGCTGATGATGTATTTTGTCCAAGTGTACGTGAGTTGCAAAAAGTATACTAGATGTGCGTCAGTCTCATGTAAAATCGCATGGAATTATTTTCATCTGCAACAAGATTGTTGCGCAAAAAGCAGGCTCATCCCATTTCTGACAATGGGTAAACAAAGTGTAAATGCTGTTAACCACTAAAAATATTTGGGGATTTTACTAGATACTGAGCTCTCAGATGACAAAGACATTCAGAGTTAACTGTGATATCAATATTGGGCAGAAAACAAGCTGTGAGCTTTCTTTGCCAATGTTCAAATGCAGTAAAAAATGTACTTTCTCGTTCCCTCTGTACATCCATGTATGCATCACAATTATGGTGTAATTTCAGGAAGGCGTGTATGCAGATATTGCATGTGGCCTATAGTTTTAGGTGCAGGGTTCTGTACAATCCGCCGTGGCGAGCGAGTGTTAATAGTTAACACGTTCAATGTAACATTCCAACCTTTGAGGCCTCTTTAAGAAAAAAATGTGTACCTGTTTCTTGAAAGATGCAGAAAGTCTAACAACGTATGGTTGCGCGCTTTGATGCAGTCAGATTGTTTATATTCGTCCTTATTCTTTGAACACTACAACCGCATTTTACTTTGTAACTGAGTGCTCCTGCTCGGACGTTATTGTGTTTGTTTGAGGGTGGCTGCATGTCACAACGCATTCGTACTTTACATGGCCTTGACCAGGGTTGGACTCAGTGTACTACTCTGGATGAAGTGTTGTATCAAGTGTTACGGATTAGCGAAAAATCGTCTTACGAAAGCGTCTGTAAACCTGTAGTTCTACCTTCAACGCGGTTGTTAAACGTTCTATGTGTCTGTTTTTATCAATCTGCGTTGTGCAGACAATGTGTGCTTGTACTCAGTGGACTTCGTGTCTGTTTGAAAATTAAATTGAATTGATATGCTTTTTTATTCTTTAACCGATCAAAGCTACTGCACCCTAACAGCGTGCATAACGTTTTGAAGTGTTTCTTAACTTTCTGCAATCAACATTGATTCGTTGTTATGATGACACAAAGTGTTCTTGTATAGACCTAAATATAACCTAAACCTAAGAGCATTTGGACACCTGATAAGCTAGCTTGATGAGAATAGCAAGCACCAGCAAAAATGGAAATTTCAAAGACCACAGTTTGTGAGGGAGAGTAAACATATCTTCCTGATGTTTTTTTTACAAAACTTGTACGATGTGTGTTGTTTTAGTTAGCATGCAACAATTTTTCATCAAAAATTTTGCAAATGTAACTCACGTGCCATGTAAGTGGCCATTTTGTTACGCACACTATTAGGGTGCAGTAGTCACGAACTGGTATATCTATCTGCTGCAACTATAGCATATACTGCTTTTACTTTGGGCACATAACCGGGTGGCATATTCACAAAATGTAACCTTATTCACGTAATAAGAGGTTTTCAGCCAATCACAGCTCGGATAACGTTCCGAATTATTAATGAAGCCCGTCTAGCAACAATTTACTTGTATGAAGCTGGCTTAGTGTAAAGCAGCGACGTTTGAAAAATGCTTTTAGCGTGGTCACGGTTGAAACCAACTTATAAGGCCAATATTACCGAAATTTACCCACTGGGCGGCACTGAAATTTTGTACTGCACTTCAGAACTTTTCTAAATTTCTGGCTAAACCTGAAAACCTTTGTACGTGTGTTAGTCCAGAAGTCACGCATTCCTTCAAACTGAGGCCGGCACGTAAACCTGCCTTCGCCCCACACACCCTCCCAACCAGCGCCCGCCCCGCACTGTTTCCCTCCCAAATCTGCTCTTGTCACTGTGTATCTGAAATCCGTTAAATAGTCATGCAACGTGTTTCGTCGCTGGTGGAAATTTGTTCAGTGTTTTTTTCATAGCAAGCAGAAGTTCTTCAAAAACACTGTAAAATAAGATGTCAAGACATTTTGACCAAGCTTCAGCGCTTCTTTCTCAACTTTAGGAGTACTGTTGAAAAAGTGTATGCTGTTCATGGACGAACTGCTTAAAGTTGCTCGTCCGCTATTCAAGACATGACCACCTGTACTAAGTACTACTTCATTAGCAGCGCTAGTTGCTATCCATGATAACGTAGAATTATGCAAGATCGCTGAGATCTGGAAACTCCAATCTGTGGTCTCACCACCACTCGAGATTGTCGCTACACCTTTGCACCACAATCTCTCTACAGCATTGAATTTCTTGCTCAAGTCACTGTCACATGCGTTGGGTCACCATTCAGTTACCCGCACAACCTACGCCCGCCCGCACCAAGTTCAACCCGCGTCCGCACCACACGCATGGATCTGCGGGTATCCCCAACCCGCGCGGGTTAACCCACCACGGGCGGGTCTCTAATACCTATCAGTATTTTGTATACTGCGAAACTCACAAATTGGAGGCGATGGATCTTCGTTTACAGTACAAATGAAATCAAAATTTTATATATTTCTCGTAATAGTGACAATTAAATCGCAATTTCGTTTTACGTTAATGATCACTTAGGTTTGTTGTTTGCAGCTTATATGCCCTTTCAGGCATATGAGGATTAGTACTCAATTTATTATTATCAATGAACGTATCCATTTTACTACTGATTTAGCCAGCATGTTTTTGACTAAACTGTTAACAAATTTGATAACTTAAGAAGTTGTAATAAAACCTCTCAAGACGAAGAAAACCGCAGATCTACAGATGCTAAAGTCAAGGCAGACTAAAATATGAAAACTTTCTTCCAAAGCACATCCCGCAAACTGCCCGTATCCTAACCTCGACATAAAAATGTTAACTAAGTTGCAACAAATCCTTAGGACATGCATCCCAGCGAAATGTACGTAACATGGGCAGTGTCCTGTTGTCCTTCGGTCTGTTCACAGTTCTCTAGTTATAAAAAAGCTAAGCATGAATCACGTTCCAACCAATCTAATTGCTTATGTCGTAATCCAGCAAACAAAACTTGCGTATTTTGCAATTACTTTACACCCGCAAGCATGATTTGCCAGATCCAATCTCTCATGGAAACCCCCATGAAAAAGAGCCAATCTCTAAGGCGATGGTTCTTAAATGGGGTCATCGGTGAAAAATGCTCTAAAAGCAAAGGGCCAAGAAAAGCGTCAACCAAGTTTTTGCCAATTTATCAGGAGTTATAATGTTATCTGGACGCAGTGGCTTACGCAGATAATTTTCATGGCGGTTTCCAGTCAGTGGCATACGGTAGTCATTTGTATCAGGTGTGCGCTGTTTGCGACGTCACAATTTGCATCACATTCATGTTCCCAAACCAACATTTTGGTGATGTTTGTTGACACAATACGCATATTCTTCCACACGCACTCATGTGTTATTGCACTGAATATAAACTATCAGCGCTCCAAGGTAGGATATTGGAGGAAAATACGCTCAACACTATGACACAGCAGTTCATAACTGCAAAAGTATCAGGATGGACGTTAAAACAAGGGAGTGAAACACACTCATCATTACGTCAGATCAATTTACAACTGCCATTTTTGCATTAAGTCGACAAATTAACAAACAAAAAGTGTGCGAAAACAATTAATCTCCTTTGCGCAGGTAATAATTTTTTGTAACATATCAAACTCAAGTGGGGGGTAACCCCAACCCCCCCCCTTGCGTACGCTATTGTTTGAACGCATATATAGCAATGTACTAATTAGCAGTGTGCCTCAATCACAGTTGGAGCTCCATAAAAAAAATTGATACAGGATGATAAAAATTGATACCGAGTTAATTTCCACGTGCAAAAAATGCAGAGACAAATTACCGATTAATCAGATTGGTGTTTATCAGCATATGCCGTTTGCGAGTGACTGTCCACTTTTTTTAACTTCGCTGTCTCTGTGCGTGAGGCAACTGGAGACACTTTCAACTGTCTCCAATTGCCTCATTAACAGGTATAAGTTAACGCCAAAAAGAGCAGAAGTGATAGACGCTGTTCTTTCGCTTAAGTATCTTCTTAAGATGTACAAACATTTACAAGTGGGTATATCTGCGCACTCATCAAATATTACGTCAACGCAAAATTTTTGTTGCGTAAATCATCACTCAAATCTTCTTTTAAAGAGGTTACGTTCTTAGCTAATCAAACAACTACATTTTTTCCGTGCAAACGTAAAGCTGTAAACTGCTTTGCCCGTGTTCAATTACTACCTCACCTAAATAGCATACTGCTTTGATCGCAGAATCGCATGTCATTCCCACACAAATTTGCGATTCTGCAAGTTTAACTTTTCGTTCCAGTTTATTTTGCAAGGCTCTGATTTGCGTAATAGTTATAAACGACACAATTTTCTTTTGTTGTTTTAATGAAACCATTGGCCAGGTACTTTTTCGTTTTCTCGGTCCTTTCTATGCTTCTGAACTTTAGAAGAATAATAGTGACATAATTTGCAGAAAAAATTGTCTGCTCTATCTGAAGTTTTCCTTGGCCTTGGAAAAGTTTTTCTCCAAATTGCTATTTCTCCCATACTCATGCATTGCTTTCCATCTCTTCATCATCCTCGATTAATGAAAAAGCGATCAGCAACAACGTAACTTCAACAAAGATGTACACATGAACAAAGCACACCTGACCATACTCGATAACGTTACAGTCAATTTGCTTAAAATATTTTCACATCAAACTAAGATTTTTCAAACAAAATTTGGAATACACCTTCAAAACGCTCGAATTTGGTCAAAAGGTTCGGTTAATATGGTCAAAAATTAATCAAAAATGAATTTAATGAAAAATGTGGTTCATCAGAGTTGCCAAATATACTTTTTGAAAGAGGCCAAATCTAACCTATAGAAGGGCCAAAAAGAGCCATTGAGCCAAATTTTAAAAAGTGTATAAAACTTGGTGTTGTTTTGGAAAAATGTACAAAATCTCTTTTCATTTGTTATTGACTGTTGTATAAAGAAAAGTTATTATTTAATCTATTTGTAGATAAACTAACTTAACTGTCCTGTACATTTCACAGTTTGCCAAGCTCATATACTGTTGTGTGTACAGAAGCTTAGGTGGACCATCGTAAATTTCGCTAAACACCGACTTTCCCTTTCTCCTCGTTCGCTTTGTTATCATTGCTCACATTCATATTTTCCCAAACGTGCACACGTTCTGTGGAATGACTTGACTTTGAGCAACTGCACAGTGCTTTCGAGCTATTAGGAGTTTGTGCTCCCTGTAGCAGACAGTTTAACTGGTTGTCTTACAAGAAATAGGTTGAGAAGGGTTTGTAAATGCAGTGCTTTTGCTAGTGATAACTTGACTACATGAACTGCGTGTTCCAACACACAAGAAAATAAAGGTTTGGATGTATGGTGCCAACCTGTATGAGCAACCATGTCCTGCCTCAAACAACGACTACACCTTTGCAAAAAACAGCTACAGCTGTATCATCAAACAAACCTCTAGTTTAGCTTTAGTCTTTCATTATTTCACCAATCAGATTTTGCTTGCAATCTACAGAACAGGAGATACGTAAATTACGTGAAATCGATTTCCTAGTAAAACACTTTGAGAAGTGATTCGACTGCCTCATCCTTGCGGAGACTTTGCTGAAATGTGGATATGTGCAAGTCCGAATCATCATAAAGGTATGCATGCAGAGCATGGCATACACATTCCTCAAAAGCTCATAGCAAACCTAGAGCCTTCAATTCTCTCCACTTTAGTTTTTTACTTTGCAAAATTGTTTTAAAAAAACAAAAGCTTTATTATTGTTGTGACCGGTGTCAAGCGAAATTTCTGACTTCGCGCCATGCGTGCATACGCAGATTGATATTCTGCATATCAAATACGCAGAGAAAACTGATGATTAGGGCTTAGGGTTTAGTATTTCGGTAAGTGTGTCGGCTTAGGTTTAGAAAAAGAAAAATAATTGAGGTCTATGGCTAAGCCCAATGTTTTTCGGTGGTTATACTTATTCCCGTGCCGTAGCTTATTGTGGGTGTCTGATATCTCACTAAAAAGTTTTAATTTACACAACACACATCAAAAAACTAAATGCCAAATTTAAATTCTTTACTCTGAGAAGCAAAATAACTGACAAACAAAAATAGGTCAGAAATTTCGCAGAGATCCGAAATTTCGCTTGACACCGGAACACCCAAGAAGCAGCAAGTCCACAAGTAGAAAATAAGTTTTCTTGTCTACTGATCACTAAAGTGAAAAGTATCGCTAAAAGCATTGTCACACCTCCAAATGACCATTAACTGCGTTGTTTCTTTTTGTTTCTCACTCCTGATTTCATCTTTGTCCTGGACACGTAATGAAACGAAACGCAAGTGCGCTTGAATTAACACCAGCATTTCGTACCACTTGACAAACGAATGTAATGTAGAGCATCTCGGGGCCAAGCAAATGGCAAGTACTTCGTGTTGAAGGACTGGGCAAATATTTTTTGTAACAGCAAATGGAAAGATCCTTTGCATTTTGTTAATGTGTGACTTTGATGAAACTTAGATGTCCAATCGTGCAAAACTGCAGCGTTGCCATTTGCAAAACTCTTGAGCAAACATATTTCGTAATCGCAATGTATCATATTGGCTGGTACATGCAAGCCCTGAATGTCGAGCCATTTTTTGAGTAGAGAGACCCCAGAAGCACTGTTTCTCCCCTGCTGGCCAGCCCCACGGGAAAGCGAAAACCGGCCACATGGCACGATTGTAGCTCCTACCTGGCTTTCATTGCCTTAGGTTGGAGTTTCCAGAGCGAGCAGCATCAGAGGCTGCTGAAAACGGAAACGCATTGATTTTTACAAAACTGTCGAAAAAGTGATGCAAGAGCAAAAAATTTTGTGTATGCAGGCTGCAGCTTGCGCATCATAGCAGAACCACAACGGCTGCATGCACCTTTGTTGACGCAATATATTTCTTTTTACTACAGTAAATCAAAAATTGATATTTACGACATAGAAATGAGGTGGGTCAAGCATTGCTTTGTCCTGTATAATGGTTTGTGCTGTTGTTCTCTTCAAACAAACGCAACTATTGTTACTGTATAATTGATGCACCTCTTTAAGTCCAAAGCGTGAGCCACATCAATGTTGAGGATCATCAACTTGGTTTCCATGCTTAACGTCGCTCTACGCCGCACCTGCAACTTCAGTTGACACCAGGAGGGTGGTGGGCCTCTACGTT
>JGI24021J15306_10004408_pt1 | contig 16351 bp, 10 predicted proteins | sample Ectturendosymbi1_FD_15306 | JGI IMG/M metagenome (IMG submission 15306) | reverse complement strand
GGTGAAACTGAACGTTAACCGATTACGCTAGCGCTCTTGCTACTCATGAAGGGGACCCATCTCTTCCCGATAAATGCATACGAGCAGCATAGGCAGGCATGCGTCGCCATCGTCTCGTTGCTGGAAATTACAAGATATTTTAGCTGCTGACGACAGGAACTGCGCGCGTCAAATAGCACTCATTCGCTGACTGAAACGCTCTTGTAATGACCACTACTTGACAACTCTGCCCCGAGCGCGTACCCTATCCGAAGTCCGGACGCGAATAAGCATTGCACAAGACGCGTGGCTCTCCAAGCGACCTCGCGAGCATGCCGTCGGGCATGTAATGCCCGTGATGGAACAGGAAATGCAGTGGCACCTCGACATTTCTATTTTAGCTGGCTGAGCGGCAGTGTTTATTCGTCGTTGACCAGGTATTCGCTCCAACTGCCCAAGCAAGGGTGAAAGGAAAGAGAGAAAGGTGATGCTCTGTGAAAACACAAGTGCGCTGTTGCCGAGGCGAAGCGATTCGAATATGTTTATTGTAGTTCAGGACTGACATTATTCCCGATGTGCTCAGCTTTATGGTCTGTGGTCGGTCAGTTTGCTCTAAATAGACTTGGCGCGCTGAACTGTTCAAGCCTGCCAGACCCACCTAGAAAAACCACTAGTCTATTGTTCTCATTCGTTTGATACCTACCTCGATTTTTTGCTTGACGCTTTACATGGGGAAAAATATGCAGCAGGGTTGCCAGGATGTTCAACCCAGAATACACAAGGCGTCTTTCGACTTTCTCACCAACCAATTAACAATGTCAAATTTTGATGGCACAATGTAGGATGTAGGTCATGCGACCTCGCAATAATTGCCGGCTGTGAAACTCGACGATGGTTTGAAAACACGGTTCTCGCGCATAATTACGAGTTCGGGTCCACACAGCTGGAACTACACATTACTCGCGCGAGCTGAGCCTGTCATGTTTGGATGCATTAGACAACAGACAAAAGCTGCCAAGTCGCTTTGAGTACGCAGTGACAGTACCCGGTGGCCGGGGTAAGATGGTCAAAGCTTTTAATCTAAAAACCAGACAGTCAAGTTTACCTTGAACATCGCCGAATTTCGCTGAATCGATGATTCCTCAAGAAAATCACAGCGTTTTGTAGGAAACAGTTCGTCTTCAAGCATTTTTTTCGCGTCGAATCGAGCATCCGTTTCGTTTGACCCAAAGAAAATCTCGAAAACAGTGCAGCGCAGAACCGGCCTTGCACAGCAACAGCACTTTGCTGTTCAGCCGATTGCAAGGCTGCGGGTGAAAACTGAGTGGAGAGAGCAAGCAACTCTTGCTTTCATTGCGCTCACTCAAAGCAGTCTGTTAATCAATCACAGTGACGATGCGAAGGAGCACACAGAGAATATACACAGACCACCACGGGTAGGGAAATCTTACAGAATGAAGGCAAATGCCGCAGCAGTTGATAGTGAAACTGTCTTCTTACTCAGCGACCAACACAAAGCAGCGCAATACAAAAGGTCGGAATAGCTATAACCAACAACTTCTCATTGCCGCAGCCTCTCGCGCGCGCGCGCGCTATTTCCACGGACAGTGACCGCGGAAAGGCGACGTCGGCCAGGGCGGCGCGAACAGGAACCCTTGGTTAGGGCAATACACAGTCAGCTGAACCGACGCGTAACGGGCGGTCTCGCATTCCTACGGTCAGGCTCTGGGGATGGACAGAATGGACCCGACAACACACGCAGTTGAGAGAAGAGAGGAGCTCCAGAGCAAAGCGGCAATGTTGTTCTGTGCGGCCGTCATGCCCAGGTGCATGTCAGGAAGGCGTGTAGCCGGGGCCGAAAGGGTTCTTAAAGGACGCATCCAAATGCAGCGCGAGAGGTCGCACGTCCACGAGCCTCGGTGTCCGAGTCGTTGATGCTAGTCGCTCACGAGGCCACGCAAACGAACTAGTTACTGAAGCACAAACAAAATCTTATGGAACTCGCCCCAAATGCACTGACCTCTTCACACGATTTCGCAGATCAAAATAACAAAATTTCCACGCTGAGATTTTGACAATGTGACAAGCGCTGGGCGTTTCAGCAAAAGGCTGTGTGATGTAATGTTTTTGAAAATACNCGCAGTAGTGACAGCGTCGAAACATTTTGCTGTGCCTCGCACATATATTATACGGGGAGTTGTCGGGTAGCTGTGAGATAGAAAACAGGCTTTGCTGAACCAAATGCGTACTCATTTGTTGTTCTTTTGCGCACAAGCGTACCGGGGAAGCAGGTGTGAGCAACAGATTTTAAACCGTATCGTTTCGATCCGCTTCAATTTCGACTGGGGAAAAGGGCTAGAAACTGACACAGCACTCTCGTTACGCTTGGCACAAGTGCACATTTCAGAACGATAAAAACAAATTCGGGTTTGCAAGTAGGAATGTGACAATGTGGCAACTGTGTGGTGTCAAAATTTAAAAAATTCTCTGCGCCAAGGTACAGGCGCTCTAGGATCTTTGCGTTGATACAATACAATAAAATAAACCTGCCATTCCCATTCCATAAAAACAAGATCTGGTGAGTTTCCAAGTTGGTCACTGAATGACATAGGTGTTACTGGAGACTTGCTATCGGCATTGCAATCTGTCCTATGGTAACAGCTAAGCATACAACATAGCATTTCAAATTTCGTCTCCGTCTTATGCCAAGCGTAAGAACTTGGTTGAAAACAAAACGAAGGTGAAAATTCAATTTAAACTTTTCCGAGACACTGACTTTGCATCCAGGCAAGCTAAACGACAACTACAAACCAAGCGTAGCACACACGGCTGTGGAAGCGCTGATGAAAATGGTTTCTGTGCGTCTAGTATCAGTCAGGTCAAAAGTAGTAGGCAACTGCCATGTTTCAAGAAACACCACGTACAGAACAAAGTCGTAAAGCCTTGTATTCTTCGCTTCTAACAACATATCAAAAAACAAAAACTTGAACAAGGTATCAGTTATTCCTTAACATTTGCCGGAGCATTATGGGAGTTGTTCATCAGCACGAAAACTACTTCATTTGATTCAAACCGGAGTACTGCTGCAGTTCGAAGCTGCTTCAACTCAGGGAACATACCATTTGTCCCGGTTAGTAGCATTTGTTCAGCACAGTGGTTTATTCAACGCATTTCCACTCACGCTGCTCAGCTGCAGAGTTTCAAGTGAAAATGCTGAATGGGTTTGCAGATGACCGACAGTCTTTGCAGTTGCGTGTTCGAACGGCACCCACAGTGTTGTCTGATCTAGTTGCCGCACTTTGAAGTGAGCTTTATACCATATGCCTCACCTGTGTGTCCATTCCTAACGTAATTTGACGAACAGCAAAAGCTTAATGGAAATATATGGTGAAAAAGTAAGATTATCTAAAATTCGTTGATCGTTGTCCGGTGATTGATTCGTCCTCCAGCGTTAAATATAGCGTGTTGCAATGTAAAGATCTAGTCGGTACAAGAACTACCAGCAATTCTGATATCGGTATTTTAACAAATCACGAAGCACAGACGAAGCCGTTAGTTAGCAGTCAAAGACAAAAAAGAAAATAACTCTGAGATTGACTGACACGTGACTGCGTCTAAGCAAAGTGTGACGCAGCTGTTTCAAAATGTCGAAGACCCAGATATTTCCACTTCCAACACAAATTCCACGAGTACCGAACGGACTCAGACCTGTTTGTTTTTCGCTGAGACATTTGGGTCATTTGTCCCGTAACAGAGTAGCACGAGAACTCGCAGTATTCATTATCGTACTTCTTCGGAAATTATGACCGAATCGACTTAGCTTTTTCGGTCATTGCAAAAAAATTCGGTATATGACCGAAAAAAAACAACCGCAGACGCCAGATTTAGAATACCGGTAGAAACGATAACAGGAGCTTGGAAGAAATTGCATCCGAGCACCTCGCCCTAATGCAAACACAACTGTCAAAAAATTAAATTAATCTCTCTACTTCAAGAACACATTTGTCAAAAGTCGCCTAATTTAAAAACACATTTGTCAAAAAATTAAATTGATATAAAGAGCGTGGCATGGTTGCTGATAGTTACCAGGAGTCGTGAAATGCAGTAATATTGCACACAATCTACGAGATGTACTGCACCAAAATTTTGTTGAAGTGGTCAACGCTGAAAAGCCGTGCAGACCACAGTTTCACCACAATTCGCCATTTCCAGGTAAGGTGTGTTTGCACATTGTGCACAACTTGTTGCCAATCCAATCGAAAGGTTAGTTGACACTTGTGTCATTACGACGATTCAGGAATCAATTGCAGATCTGCTTTAATGACAGTCTGTTGATGCGCTAAACCTGACGCAACTGTCGTGCAGCCAACCGACCGAGCCCACAAAGCTGAAGCTGCTGAAACGAACAGTATCCGAAGTGGGGAGCGCGAAGTTGCAATGGCGCAAGCCGGAGATTTTTGTCGAGCTACTTTTAACGTTTAACCACAACGTCTTTAAGTCGTTTTACGAAGCAGTCTCAAAATCTTTAGGCCGTTTCACAATCATGTATTAAACACGGGTTGATCTGCCCGGCACTATCGGCAACACACAAAATAACAAGGAACGGTCTGCCACCGTGGCGACTGCTTTTGAGCATTACGTAAACATAATGTGTTTTTACGATTGATGCTCGGCACGAAACTGACAAAGCTGACACACCGATTCGTCCTATTTTGACATCGATTAAAGGTGAGTAAATGTTTCTCAACGCAAAAGACTAAGAGCTGACTGGCAAACAAGGAGCCGAAAATGACAAACGGAAGAGGCAAGCAATTCCAAAAACAAAACTTGCGCAACTTTCAAAGCAAATGCCGAATTTGCTTTAAGTGGTGGCAGCTGAGGGAAATCTTGTTGTTTCGAGCAGCTGCGTCGTTAGTTGATTAACACGAAATGAATCAGTTAAGCGCGTGGCGCCTGGTCATGTTCACCGCATCGAACGCGAATGGCCCTTGCTGCGGAAGGCGCCGACGCGAGCAACACTGAGCGGCAATGGCCAAAGACGGCCGAGAGGCGGTCGGGGCCGAAAACAACCAACCGCTCGCAAGAGCACTGTGCAGCGGGGATCAAGCACGAGATTGACCGCATCCCACTTGCAATATGCGTGAACCGCTAGCAGCTTGTACATTCGGATCGCGTCATCATGCGGTGACAGCGAACAAAACATCGAGTGCGCGTCGACCACGTTTGTTTATCGCGAGGTTGCCACGTGGCGGCGTCAAGTTTAGCAAAGCGGTGAGCAATATCAGAATTGGACTTCCTTTTTTGAAGTCTGTCGACAAACATGAAGCTTCGCACGTCGTCGCACCGGACAAGAGTTCCCAAGATTCCTTCGAGATGTTACTCTATTCATATGCATCCCTAAACGCATACTCGCTTCACAAAACAGCTTTCTTTTCTATCAAAAATCAATATCGACGAAAAGTTTTCCAGAGCAAGCATCACCAAAAAAGCGCGCTGCCTTTGGGGCAAATCGCGGGCGTGGACGAAAGTGCGGCTGTGTATCGCACCGAACGATGTTAATCAAGAAGTATTTAACGGGATCTCAAAAAGTTAGTCAATATTTACTAGTTGCATGTCCGGAAGAGTGCAGTGGTTTGTTGATAGATGGAGCCGCAAACACGACGCTTCACATCGCCATAAAGCGGATAATCGGGTAGATACCCAGTTCATCCAATCTGCCGTTTAATCGGCAAGGTCTCTGGCAGAACCCTGCCATCAAACGTAAGACTCGCCAAAAGCACCCAAGCGCTGACTTTGATAGGATACATTTTAGACCCGCGCTCACGACGAGAAAAAAGGCGCTTTGGCATTCCAGAAAGAAGAGGGTTAAAAACGGAGTGATGGTTGTGTTGTCGCACTGCGTTGAAGTTGCCACAACCAAGTCATGGGACGTGAAACCCAAGCCGCGATGCGCGACGCCAAACAATTCGAAGCCACTTCAGCCCAGCCCAAGACCTGCAGTGCGTCATGTCACAGTTCAGGGGCAGCATGCAAGCCACGCGCCCCAGCGCTGAACAAAACTCAGCTCACGACCCGCGGTCATCGCGTTTGCGAGCAGTGAGCAAGACGCCGGCGTTGTCCATTCGGATTTCCCTCTCGGCTTACGCTGCTGGACAGCGAAGGGGCAGTGATAATTATACGGCATCCTGGCGGAACCTGGCCAGACGAACGGCTAACAGCAAGTGACGGAGATTAGTCTCACTGTGATCGCACGCCCAACAAACATTAACTGTGACGCGCGCACGCAGCAAGTTAGTCATGTTACAGGTTTCCGAATTCCGTCCTTATGCTTTTTACGACTTATCCGCTTTGGTCCGGTGCCCACGACGGAAAATACAAAATTTGACCGCGGCATTCGCACATCAAACGGCGACTTCCAGAAAAGGAAAAACAACACTGCAAAACAAGCACACACACTAAACGAACCAGACAGAACGTCGAGCGAAGCTGCATCGCAGAGATCGTTAAACTTTATCAAAGGAGCGCAATTTTGCAACAGCAAATATCGTGGAGTTGAATGAAGGCCAGTCGTGGACGAAAGGCAATGTAATCCCCCAGATCGAAACATTCCAAATGCGACGAAACTCTGCCGATCAAGAGGCTGTCACAACCACAGAACGCTAGCGGCGCTGTGTAATGCATTTTTTACTCCACAGCATAATGACAATGATTTCTGCAAATATCGTAGCAGCATTTCTGCAAATTTCACTGAAAACTTGTTCTTGTTCAAGTTGTACACGCAACATATGACAATTAGCTGTTCACGCACAACGCACCAAAAAATGTGTTCTTGTTTTGTTTGTTTTTTTGAAATTGTGTATTTTTTCAATAATAGCCAATCGTAGACGATCACTGAGAAGAACTTTTGTTTGTAAAAAACTGTCATGAAGTATCGGTTGGACGACTGTTAGTTTGTTTGTTAGTTAGTTACACTTCAGGTATCTTTTACCTTTAGAAAATAAAGATGATATGTTGAAATCGCAAATTCGTATTTCGGGCTTATGCTATCCCGAGCGCTCAGAAACAAACGAACTTTAAACTTTTCGCTCTAACCGACTGCTTCCATTCTGCAGCATACCAGGCACAAAAAAAGAAAACAACATTGCAAGTGTGCTTGCAAGTCCTGTTCGAGCGATTTTACAAAATATGAAGTCCTAGTCGAGCAGCAACGACACAGGTGCTATTTCCGGTCATATCGGCGTCTGCGAAAACAACCGCCCGAATATTCCTTGGAGCTTCGCTTCACCGCCCAAGCAACCACCTGAAAATAATTGCGCGCAAACAACAAAACCAAACTTGGGATTTGCGTCACCAGTGACGTCAGATAGCGGACTGGCAGTGACCATGGTTTGGGTGAAAAACATCCATGCACTCAATTAGCGGTGCAAATTGCGGAGTCAACTGCGAACAGCGCCGTTGAGCGATATTTGCCGAAAGAACGCAAGGAGCAATGAAGGAGAAGGAGAGCTTTTGCCGAACGGCAGCTTTTTGACTGAACGTTTGCGGAGGGAAAGCGCGACAGGATAATAAACGTACCCGACCGCATAAATATACTGGCTCGTTTCGGCGTCATACCTCGCGGGATTACAGTCAGATCACCACTTTTGGAGAAGTGTCTTTCGCGGTCGTCGAATCATGCAACGGTGCCGAAGACCGTTATTTATTTAAAAGTCACCAGCTTAACCAGACATTAAACAAAAAAACTGACGCAGAAGATTTTTATTGTTGTACAAATTACGCCAAACTTCGTTTCCGCTTTTCCTAAAAGGATTTACTCGTAGCGGCGATGTGTGGGATGGAAACTATCGCTCGGCGTTGATTGAAATCTGGATCGATGAGCCAGCTTCACAAACTAGGCGGCACAACTTGAATCACATGGCTCTTCACATAAAACTGAAATTTTTACGGTCCCTCAAAAAAATTGTTTCTTGGTGGCTGTCTAGCACACTTTCTTGAGAAACGGTGCTTTAGTATAGCTTTCAGTATTGTATAACACTATACTTCAGTTTCAGTGGAAGTAATTAATTGGAAATTGCGCATTTTCCAGTTTTTTACTTGTCTCAGCTTGTGTTTTGGTTTGTTCATTTGAGTATTGAGATTGCTTTCTCTCCTCTCGCTTTAGCCTTTCAGCTTTTCACCCGTAAGCATTGCTTGCAGATTCCAGGACTGAGGATGGATAGAGTTATTACGTGAAATCGATTTCCTATTTATAAAAATTGCTGATTGATCAACTTCCTCGCCTTTGTGGAGACAAGCTAGTAGCGACTATACTTCAGTGTAATATATCAACAGTATATAGCATACGTCGATAGTAGCCAAATCTTGCAGGCCTTCAAGTTAGTTTCAAGAAGTCCACCAACAAGAAAGACACGGGTATTAAGCGAAAAACTTAAGCACATTGAAATGAGTTCGAAAGTCAAAAAGTGCAACGTCGATCACTCCTGAGATACCAGTGAGACTAAAATCTTGTGACAACCCCTGTAACTGCTTCCCTTTGGCTAAACAACTACACACGAAATTGTCAAAGCGAGTTAAAGCGTTGGTCGGAACAAGTGATTCGTGCAACGCACTAAAATAACAGCTGTTAGCAGCCAACAACATTTCTAGAATGACAAATTCGGTGGCATTCACCTGCAATGCGACAGATGACGAGCACTAGCGTCTTTCCAAGTGTGTTCACAAAATCTTGCGCTTATGGTTGTGAGTCTAAAGCCGGGGAAGCAAGGGGTCTTTCCGCGAAACAGCCTAACCACAAAGAATAACAATTTAACCGAAGAATTTGCGATTTGAACAAGATTGAATGCAAACCTGACCGCAAGCTCCAGTCCGCACGCATCAGGTGTGGCAAGCCCGCGTGTTAGGCCAAACATCACGGCACGTGAAAAGAGCTCTCTATTTTCTCTCGACACAAGGATTACTTTGTGCGCACCGTTTTTTCCGGATTTTCGAGCTGAAGGCGAACGGTGGTAACGGAACAACATGCACACCATGTTGTTTTTCAGGGTAAGGAACATTGCTGAAGTTGCCGATTAGCCTGAAGCGACACTCGAACGATGACGTCAATGTGCATCGAAACGCGACCGTAAGTAGTTGCACGGAAAAAGCAAATGTCTCATATTTCGGCTCAGCTTCGACAGTGCAGCCAACACAACACAAAAACAATTGGGTTCTTCGCCCTTGATTACAAAACCGATGTCATGATATTTTACACAAACTTTCGCACTTTTTCAAGTCAATTAACGTCATTTGGGCCCAAAACACGGCAAAACTTCCCAATTAATTGCAGTATTGAGCAGGGAGAGTGATTTGCTGTTTCCGCGGCCGTTCAGTCTAGCTTCAAACATCGCTTGCATCCCATCACCACATAAAACCACAGCTAAGCTTACGAAATGACTAAAAAGATGAGGTTGCCTTTACTTTAAACAAATGCATTTTTTATTTTAGTTCACAAGTTAAACACCTCGAAGTGATGGAAAACATATCCACCGTCAGAGGTATTCTTAAGGTTCATATTGCTTGATATGAATTGTGATCTTGATTGAGCCTGCTTATTAACTCGAGGTCGGTGTAACTTTGCACAGAGCTGAATGTCCCATAACATTACTTTACAGTGGGACCACCATTTGGTCCAAAATGTTTGGCCACATTGTAAGCACTTTAATTTTCCTAGTTCAAGCAGCTGTACAACTGGCACGCAACGACCTCAAATAACATCGACCAGAATGAAACAATCACCAAGAGTGTGTCGTTGGTGAGACGTTATATCGAAAACTGTGTTTTAAAACCTGAAGAAAGAACTATTTCTATGTTGTAGATAAAGCTGTAACAACAACAGGAATTGTTGGAAAATTACAATTAAATAAAATAACGCAATCGAACACGTTCGTATAAACAGAACAAAAGTGTGCGCAAGTCTGCACTGAGAGAACAGTCCAAATAGTTCGTTCGCAAGGAGTCTGACAGGCAAGGAAATTAGGTCACGTCACGCTAAGCAGGGAAACCGCAAGCCGAAACCACACGACGATACAAAGGATGGTGAAGCTCTAACCACCGCAACACGTTGTCATGTACAGATTCCTGAAAATCGGCCAACCATTGGCCAAGTAAATTCCAAGACGGCAGCTGCAATCATGCACGCAATCGGTGAAAACATCCCGCCTCTTCAGCGACCCATCCTAATCAGCAAATGGTTTGAACATAACAGCGCTGGTATCAAAAAGTTGCTGTACCGCTGGTACTAATGTAAGGGTGATCTTTGGAAGAAATCTGCTTCCACAACCGCAAGGAACGCTTACCTTTCGATCACACACGATCCCAGGAAGGCATTTTCCGAGAAATCGCTCGTGCAATGTCTAACAAGTCGGCACACGGACATCAACACAAGCAGCAAAATAAGACGCGGGGAGCGGTTTTATGCCACCAAATTGACCTGCCAGTCGACCCGGATCAACCGGTAACTTGCAATTTCTACTTTCTACCACTCATCGACGAAGGACGTCAAACCACCAACATTTACGCGCGGCTGACCACACAGCGTCAGCAAAAGTAATCTGCAGGAATCAGTGAAGCGAGCAGGGGCTTCGCGGTGAGGCAAAAACCAACCTCGACCCTTGATTTCTTCACGCGCGTGCGAAAACAAAACTTAAAGGATAAAGCCCACTTCAGCAGTTGGATTCACAGGAAAATGAAAACGCAGCCGATGTAGTTTGCTGCATGTTGCATGAAGCGGCCGGCTCTTTTACGGGAAACGCGCGGCAGAACTTGGCCAGACCCGGCTCAAATAACAAGCTTGCTTCCTACGTTCGCGGTACACAAAACGACCAAGAAGTAAATGTTCACTGACATAATCTAACCATTACATGTCCTCCAACACAAATCAGCGCGCTGTTTACACGCTGCGAAAACGAAACCGTTCCGCGCAGGAAAGATCGCTAGAAGAGACCGTTTTGCAATGTAATGTATCGCCAAGCGTCATGTCTACAGGCGCGATTCGCTGCAGAAGCTTTGCACGTAACAAGGCGACTCACAATGCCACAAAATGAGTATGAGTATCAAATCAGTAAAAAACGATTCTGGAGCTGATGGAAAGATGAGCAATTGGCCACTTTGAGTAAAGTAAGCCATTCCAGACATTCGGGTGTTAGATGACGTAGCATGCACCTGACCACACCGGTATAGGTGGATGTGGAGTTACGTCGCCAGCTTCGGCTCAAGAATCCCAACTTAAAAAAAATATCTTCCGACGTGGTTACAGCAATATGTGACGCGGTAAAATCACGTCTGGAACTGATACGGTGGTTATACTACACTGACAGTCAGTTAAGTGCCGCAAATCAGATGCGTTTTGCGACTACGGAAAGAGCGATAGTGTTCTCGTGCAAGATGAGCAGGGTCATCGCAAAGAAACAAAATCGCACCTTACAAGTGACTGGTTCAAGTAGTGATTCGCGATCTAATGTTCTTTGAAGAAATCACGCCATGAGAATCGTCTTTAACAGAACGCATAACGCGTTCTTTCAAACACTAGATTTTGCCGCCAATGGAAGCAATCAGATACTTTGGCGGACGTTGCAATGCTACAGGCTGCAAATATATTAAAAATCAGTGGAAATTGTGCTGGTACGGGCACAAAATTACTCGAAATAGCAGTTTAGCCGCCAAGTGATGGTCTAACGTCAGATTGACACGTTTTTTCACCTTTGAACCTAACATGGCAGTTTTAGAAATTCAAGAACGCTTAAAGCCTTCAAGGCGAGTTAGAGTGGCCAGTCAGGAAACCGATCTCTTGCTTGCATGATTGTGAGTGCTTGCGAAATATATCGCTGTCATAGTAATTTTCTATTTCTTTTCTTTCCAGACAGGAAACGTACTTTCATATATAACTCTACACTTTTCACCTCTAATTTTCAGTTCAGGTCGTCTTTAAAAATCGCTTCAGCAGCCATAACTTACCAGCTTGTTCTGTTGAAATTCACTCCACTTCAGAGTAGACACCATCGTTATGATGGTCAAAAAGCCACATACCGTTTTCAAATTTCGCTGGTCAGAATACATTTTGCTGTTCAATTCCTTGCGTCACATTCGAATGGTTAGCTTACATTACGAAGAAAGCGTTGTCTCAACGAATTAATTATTCGAAGCGCATACTCTGTACGCATGAAGATATTTTATTCTTAACGTTTCTGAGTTACAAACGAATGATGTTGGGTTAAAGAATGGGATGGTGTCAGTAGAGATGGGCTTATAAGAATTTCGAATCCGAATCTCAGAATATTCGAATCCGAAACGTTAATTTATTCCGAATATTTGGAACCGAAATGATTAAAATCACCAACAGAGTTAAAAATAAAACATATCCAAACGCATCTCTTGCCACATTTCAGCACGTTGTTGCGTAGAAACGTTTAGTAGCTGTAGCGCTGAGCCCCGTTCTTTTCCTGCACTGCTTGACGGTCCCGTTTGACAAGAAAACATTTGCAAATCCTCAACATTCTGTACTACAATACAACAAGCTACGAACTTCATTCCACTGATCATGTCTTCAAGCCATGTGACGCATTTTTGTTAAATAAATACAAAAAAATGAGCTTATGAGCTTCACATTTAAGAAGTCTGGAAAACTTATTCTGGAACGGATTAAAAACTTTGGATTCAATTTTCATTATTCTAGACCTGTTCTATAATAATGAAACACTTAACCATTTTGGACTGCCCATCCTAGCCCATAGATGAAAGGTAAAACTTCAAAAAGATAGGCAATTGCAGAAACAACCTCATCAAACAATCAAAACACCAATTCACAAACTGCATCTTATATGCAATCTTACGATTGTGTTGGTGTTGCTTCATGGTTTAAGAAAAGCCAGTTTGGAAAGGTCTGTAATACGCACTTGAGAGTAGAGGGAGATTTTGCATTCGCGTTCGCGGCTAGGCTGGAAGCAACCGACAAAACCATATGCGACTTCTGACTTCGGTACAATTACCATTACCAACAATCGCCCAAAACGCTAACAGTTTTTTTCTTTAAGGTTCAAAAGTTCAAAGTGTATATCGCTTGTTTCAAAATATTGTACCGCAGGATGTTGCAAAACACCTGCGGACGTATACGACAAAAGAACTGAACATTCTTTAGGCATTTTCAAAAACTTTAATGTCGTGGTGAAGTGCAGTCAGCCTGTAGTTGCTTTGCTCGTGGCGGATGATAACAAGCATTTTTCAAAACGAAGTTGATTGTAGTGGAATAGACATTCATTTAGCATCTTCGGGCGACACCACTAAATATTTACTTTCATACTGAAGAGGCCAAAACAACGCATGAATCCAATAGGAGAAAACAGTAACCAGTACAAGTTACGCCATCGCGGCTTCCGGCGTACTTCAACTTTTACAGGCTTTTTTGTCAGCATACAAAACCTAGTATTTATTTCAAGAACACGTTTTCTTTAGCAGTCCCAAGGAATTCAGATTAATTAGCAACAGCACACTACCACAGCTGTAAATTTTTAACAGAAGCAAGAAAGTAAGCCTAACTGAAAACATACGATCCCCAACACCTGATCAACGTACCATGGCCTTCAGTAATAATTTGCCACAATACAAACTGCAGTGCAAGTTACCCGTCATTACATGAGGGAAACACAATCACGGAAGGAGAGCGCCAGTCATCGGGACCATGCAATTCTGAATTACACAAGTTTCTTTCTGAAGTGACATACAGAAAATTAATTGGCTGCCACATAGGCTACAGTGACACTGCTATCACCACAAAAAATTCCTGCAATTATTACGACACGAATTTGTTTGTTGTTGGATGTTCGAATGCTCGGAAGTACACCTTCTCTACTCTTTACCGCTTTATTTGCCGGAAGGCAGAAGTGACAAATTGCTGCACTTCTGCCATGACGAAGATGACAGATCAGAACGATGTAGCGGTACACACGTTGGACAAACCAATAATTTATCGAGCGAACAAACGACCGACTTGGGACCGGTTTCGACTTTTGAAGTTTAGCAAATCCGCTGACATGCCAACAAGATGCGTTACACAATTAAAACCAAGTGAATATCAGAACCCGTCCACGTGCGAAAAGAAATCCAAAGTCGGTGCCTGACCTGAGCGCTTTGTCTGTATGACGACCGCCTCACGTGGCGGTTCGAGCCACCGCGGCCAGGCTCGATAACGATCTTTTGACGCACAAGGCAGCAGAAAAACTTTCGCGATGCTCCTGCAACGGCTGCGATGCTACTCACCGACAGTCATCTGCGAAGCGTACGCGACAAACTCGAACACGCCGTCGTGCTTCATCTTGCGGATGATGTAATCAACATCGAGGTGCTTGTGCGTGATCACCTCCTGATGCAGATCGACGATGTCGCGCCAGCACGCGAGCGGAATGCGCACCTTGATTTTTGGCACGGTTCGTTGCGTGTGGTAAACGCTGTACAGGGTGTAAAGCGCCCCGACGCGCACCTGCAAAAAAACAGCGGGAGTTGTTGCTGAAGAACACACACAATCGCCGTGGTTTAGGCGATGGAATAACACGTATGTAGAAAACCTGAACGGCTTTTGCATGGGTGCACGCGCAGGTTGCTGGGGAACGATCCGATAGACCCCACAGGTTTATTGTCTCAAACCGCCGGTGGATGGCAATGGCTCGTCTTGTTTCAGCCGCCACCTCAAATTTATGTCACAGTAAAGATAGTAAAAATCAGCTAACCAGTGTGCAGGTAGTATAAGGTTTTATTAACAGTTTGAAGAAAGTGTTCGTTATTGGCCTTGCCTCATTTGAAAACAACTAAATTGAAATATTCACTCTTTGCACAACAGGGACACAAGGTGAAGGGCGTAAGTAATTCAAAAAGTTGAAACCAAAGTGACGGGCGACAACGGTAAGTGCACAGAAGGGGAAAAATTTAAACTGGAAATGGTAACTCGGTAACACTGGTGTTCTGAACAGCAGGTAAATGAGATTCCATAAGCGAGGGAACGACAGCAGCATATGTCTCCCTCGTCAAGGACAAACAGTCACAGTGATTGAGCAGCAACCGGCTGTTAACAAGAATTTGCGTCCGTAGCAATTAAGGCAAATGTTGAATGGACAAGCAAGCCTAAGAGAAGTGCCACTCAAGTGGGCTCAACTCCGACGACGTTAAACCCGATCTGTTATGAACACTGCGCAAACCAAGCGATTAATCAGACTCATGTCCATTCAATTTCTGCACGCAAGATTGCAATCGGTTGGATAGTGCGCCAGTACAAAACGAAAACTAAGCAGTTTTCAAGACACGATGGTATCAGGTAAACGTGCGGAGAAAAAAACCTTTATCAGTTTCGGGTAACTGGGTGCAGAACTTCAGCCGATGGTGTTCGACTAGTGCGGTTTTCTGAATATGATTATCAAGTTACACGATGTTAGCTCTACTAAATTTTTCGAATACAGTATATATGATCTGCGCAACAAGGAGTCGAAAAAAACGATCGCTCTTTCCTGTTGTTCTCGTAGCGAATAACAGAATTGCTTAAGTAGCAACGGAACATCGCATAAAACTGAACGAACAGAGGCGGGGAATTTTTAATGAAGTGTGACGTTTGTAGGTTTTTACAAGCATCAGTGTGCGAAAAGGCTTATGAACATGCGAGTCAGAGTTAACTGAACCACCACAGATTTACATGTGGAGCAACATTGGCCATAAACAGCAACACCTAAATATATTCAGAATGTAGTTTTGCATATATATAGAGAGAGAGACCAAACCATTTCGCATGAACACAGCATTGCCTGAGCACTTTGATTTTATCTGGCCGAAGAACAGGGCAAATTCATTTATTTTGGAGCCTGGAAAATCCACAAATACATTACTAAAGAACCCCGTTTATCACAGAGCATTACATTAAAGTTTAGTCTTGAAAATTGGTATAACCGCTTAACTGCAATGCGATTCATCCACGTGTCACATGCAACCGAGTTCAATTGTATTTTCTGCTGTTTTTGTGATGTTATGAACATCCGCTTTTGTGTTTTGGTAAAGCTTACTAGTAGTCATCCCGAAACAAAGCATTGAATAATTGAATAAAGACATAAATAAATTACGAGAGTAAAATTAGGGTTCAAAACGCCAGGTTAGATTTGACTGCGAAATTGTCTGGTCATTTAAGCCTGTGGATACCACAAAAAACAGAAATGGTATTATGCAATAATGATGTATTAAGCAGAGCTAAACTAAAAAGTAATATATGAAAACTATCAAATTGAATAGCGTTTCAAGGTTTCGTATCGTTGTGGTAGTGAGGTTGGTTTGGTGTGTGTGTGTGTGTGTGTGTGTGTGTGTGTGT
>JGI24021J15306_10004407_pt1 | contig 16352 bp, 10 predicted proteins | sample Ectturendosymbi1_FD_15306 | JGI IMG/M metagenome (IMG submission 15306) | reverse complement strand
CCCCCGCCGCGATTCACGACGCGTGGCCGTGTGTTTTACGTCCAGCGAACTTGACTAATAACCCAGAGACTGCCGCGAGCCCCGTTGTTTTGCCGTGACTGGCGAAGTGCAGACTGGCCTCTCCACAATCTGCCTCTATTTTTTTCAAAGCGAGCCCGGGTAAGGGTTATGGAGGGGCACCGAGTTTCCCAGCCATCAGCAGACCAAACTTTGTATCTCCTAGAATCTAGATGTTCCCAAGGAAAGGCGTGGACAGTACTTTGAGGTTAGGTTCAGCTATAGGGGCTGACAGAGTGAGAAAATACTTCCCACCTTCCTATCAGTTGCACTTAGACTGATTGCTTCGCATGGTTAAAGAACTCAGTCCGGCGACTAGTTGATCCATAGGTGGAACCTTGTCACCACTCCAGGACATATTGGACCTGGGAATAATGATGGCTAAAGGGTATTCCATTTTCCGCAAAACTGCAGAATTCCCGAATTGTAACCCCATCCAATAAAAAGTGATGTATTAAAAGATGGGAAAGTAAACAACTTTAGATTAATATTTTTTTGTACCTGTCATCATTTGGTATACCTGTGAAAAAAGGCCGTTGCATATAACACAAAACGCAATCATGCACTCTGGGATCAATTGGAGTCATCAGACAGATGGAGAAAGAAGGTTAGAATACTTTGGGGCTTCTACAATTTCAATTATTCTGAGATGTGCCAGTTCAGCTATTTATCGTAATGGATAAAAAATACATGCAGTTTGATCTTACGTGTTCAATTATTCGCTTTCCAAATGGTCTTCTCTCAGCACCTCGTTTTATCATCATTTCCATGCAGCGTTCAGCTAAACCTAAAAGCGTGAAGATGCAAATTGAAAGAACAACAGTTGAAATTTCACTTTTCGTAGAAAATATCTACTTAAATGTGCTGTCCATTTTGGGAAATTCCGCAATGTATGCTTATATTTAACCGTTGTTTGTGCTCCACCAAGAGATCCAGTCATTTCTGGAATTATCAACGAATCCCTTTTCAGTATCGTAGTAATTCAAATCAGCATGGCTAGTACAAAGTCTTTTCCTGAGAAGTACCGAAATGCTATAATCAATTTTTCTAATGGAGCCAACTGCTCTGTTTACACGGTATCTGCAGCTAAACAGAGACCACTGCCACCTTATACCCTAGACCTAGGTTAAAAATTCAGCTCTTTTTCAGTATTTTCATTTCTTGCATGGCAAAAGCACATGTACCTCCGAGTCACTCAAAGCAGCGACTATCTAAAACAGCGATTACCATTACACGGCACACGCTACAAAGATCCTGACAAATCTGCAAGATGTTGAACCACGCTATAATCAATTTGCAGATTTTGCATTAAAAATTTCAGTTCACACCAATAACTAGTACAGGGGCGGGCAATTAATTGTGCTCGGGGGCCACTTTTGGAAGGCCGCATTTAGCGGGAGCCGTACCTTCTAATGGAAATATAAGCAAGTCTCTGACAAGTTAGCCTCAGCACTAAGTTGGAGAAAATCTTAGATTTGAAGATTTTTTCTGAATGCTGCCGCGGGCTACTGAAACCGCTGCTGCGGGCCACATGTGGCCCGCGGGCCGCTAATTTCCCACCCCTGAACTAGTAGAGAGAAGCTGGTTTGTAAGAGGACAAGTTTTTGAAGCAACATTTTCGTGTTTCGACGTGCACTGATTTCATTACTGTTTTTCTCTTGTTGTTGACCACGCGAACAAATCGACGAAAATAATAAGCTTACCAATTGACCTCATACAATGGTGAATTCTCCCGGGACCCAAACGTCCTTGAGCGATTTCGAAACCGCGACCTTCGCCCAGAATGAGGTTTTCTGCTGGAACTCGAACTTGTTTGAACTCCATCTCAGCATGACCGTAAGGAGCATCTGTATTTAAACAAGTAGTCAACAATAATCACAACAATAAGGTCAAGTCAAAAAGGTTCGCATTAGTAAGACTCAGTTAAAGATTTCATCACATAGACCAAAGGTCGGCAACCTATGGTCTGCTGGCCGGATGCGGCCCGCCAAGCAAAACCATCCGGCCCGCAGCCCCTTTGCAAATTGCAGTAACTTTATGACCCGCCTAGTGGTACTACATTGTATGACTCTGCCCTTCCGTGCAACTCCTTGTATTGCATTCCTGAGGAACTAATCATGCGAAACCGCACAGTGCTATAAATGTACTGTATGGCATACTTTCGGTCGTTATGAGCTGTGAAAATCAGGAGTTAATCTGATTAAAATTCCATAAATATCCAAGTTTGATCAACATCATAAACAGCAAAATGAACGGAATTGTTGGTGGAAAATTAGTACGGCCCGCCATACCTTGCATAGTTTGTTTTTAGCCCGCGACTAGGGGAAGGTTGTCGACCCCTGTTATAGACCCTGCTAAAAGAAATAAGCATGGCTGACCTGATGACGATGTTGTAATAATCAAGTCTGCTTAGAACCGAATGAGTGATCAGTGGGACAATGGGTTGAGCACGTCATTAAAGCTGTAGACTACGTTCGGTTCCCAGTCGGGTCATGACAAAGAGTTGAAAAACGGTAGGTTGCTTTTGTGGCCTGGCCAGCCGCCTACTCGGCGTTAATAATGGATGGATGCAAGAAAAAGGCTCACGCGCGGTGCCGGGAATGACTCGGCAACAATTCAACATTATCTGCGAAAGTAGCGGCGTGGTTCCTGGCGCAAGCAAGCGGAGGTGGGCGCCGCTGACCACTCGTGGCACTAGAGCAGTCGTTCAAACTTTCCAACCCCGGGAACCCCTGTTCCTGAAGATATTGGCTTGTGGACCCCTCGTCTGCGTTATGCCATTAGTCAAAGTGATGGTCGTTGTTGTTTGTGCATCTGAGGGTTAAAAGAAAACACTTTGGCATTCCTTCTGGTGACCCCAGGTTTTTCACCCGGACCCGGTTAAGAACCACTGACCTAGAGGGACTACAAAGCGAACACATTGAAACTTAACTGAAGTCTTTTTGCAGTACTGTAGGTAACTGAGAGCAACCTATTTTTCCAGTTTTTTATTTTTTTTGGAAGAGTTGCGGAAGACTTGAGGTTAAGAATGGGTTTATGTTCATGAACCGTCGACTGGCTCAAATTAATATTGACATAAATTCATAGTAGGTTATTTCACACTTTAGGCATTTTTACAGCATCAACAAAACTTGAGAGGTTGCAAACTATACAGTGTCAGGTCAAACGTCTCCAAACTACTGCCCGCGAAGCCATTTCATTCGGCCGTTATGACAGTTTGTCAATAATGAAAAAGAAATATATTTAAGAAACATTTGTTGATTTGGAAAATGCAACGTATCCCGAAACAATCACACAATCACATGACGTAAGATGCTCGGCCCTCAAAGTGTTGCGTAGCAGCTTATGTGGCTTACTGGCAAGAAAGTTTGGAGACCCTGGGTCAGGTAATGGCCAACCGATGGTATTTTTCGGTATATGCACAACCATGTATGCTGCGATTTAGAAGTGTCGTAGCCATCACATCTTTTCATGTAGCATTTCATTTTGGTTCAAAATTCCGTAAACTTACATTTATTTTTTCATTCAGTACAGAGCTACGCACGACGGTATCATGAACATTGCCACAAAACATGCAAGAAAAACTTTGAACAAAATTGGAAATTTTTCAGTTTGTGAAAATGGAGCTTCAGCTTCAGGCAAAGTAAGATCTGAATTGATGGTTATTCGAAACTGATCTGAAGTCAAAATGTTGAACTTCCAGTCGTTTGTAGATTAAACTAAAAAATCAATAGGTGTTAAAATCGCGAAATTGCGGTGGCCCACCAACGAAATGTAACTTCTAGCCGTATGAGAACAAAAACTTTTTCAACAGCAAATCAATTTTTTATGACTACAGTATTAATTTCGCATTTGTCACACTGATTTTGCTTGAATTTTGCCAGTATTTTTTAATGAGCCAGCCACTAAAAGCGTCATCATCACACTTCCGTACAGCATTCTGAGCAATTTTGTTCTAGTTTCACATTTTTAAAACCGTTTTTAAAAGCTTTTTGAAGTTTCGAAAAATATTTTCCCAAGGTTTTTATTTTTGCCTTTTGACCGTATTTTTACATTGTTCAAACATCGGAAAAATGATTGCCTTTCTTGAGCACTGCGTCCTACAGCAATGATTCCCATCAAAAATTTATTTTTGCAAAGATCAAAGCAGATGTCTAATATTCTTTGCCGGTACAGCTTCAACTTCATTTCAAAACTTCAAATTAAATTTGCTCACTTGTTTTCTTATATAAAATAAATGTACTTACGGTCGTATCCAAAAACTTCCAAAGCTCGAACTCTCCGCACACCGGGTGTGTCAAAAGGAACAATGATCATGCTGTGGCGCTTGTGGCGCTGAGCAGAGGGGTTGCCGGTCCTACCCATGACTATTCCGAAGGTACATCGAGGATTGCAAGCTCCTGGTTAAAAATGGTTGAAAGTGAAAGCCCTTTGATACAATGCTTGGCGTTTTATTCACAAACGATGCAGTTTGATCGTCATGCAGTTCACTGAAACTGACGAGTTTATTGTTACATCCACAACTGATATCAATACATGTGCAGTAGCGCACTTATGTGCATTTTGTTTAAATGTTCTCCACCCAACCTGAACTCCACCACTTTCGGCCGTTAACGATGTAACGATCTCCTTCCCGTTCGATTGTCAACTCCATGTTCGTCGCATCACTGGAAGCTACTTGTGGTTCTGTGATTGTCAATTAAAACTACAATTTTACGACATATGGTGATAATAAATTAATTGCTAGCATTCAATATCAGCTCAATACGTTCGGTTGATTTGTTTGTGAACACACCACTGCTGAACAACAGTACAAGATTGATCGTTGAACAAAAATCGACGGGTGCTTGCGAAAAATACCTGAAATAATAAGCAAACCTTTCAAGTTCGTTTGAGCAGTTTACTTCGCATGGGATTACAACGTTTTTAATATGACTGTTTGTGTAATTTTTGTCAAACAATAAAAATAAAAATGCCATAAGATAAAAGTAAAAATTTTAGATATAAAAGCATTTAAGAAACAATGCCATTTGACGCTTTCATTCCTATTCACACGGAAAAATACTATTTCTAAGACCTAATGATCTCATGTAAATCAACTACTAAATGTGCAATCGTATAACGTCAAACATTGGCTGATATTTTCAAAAACATCGGCTACAGCATTCCTAGTTCTTGAACATGTTGTAGTAACTGCGTTCCCACAAACCAGAAAGCTTTGAAAACCTGCCGTGTGGCAAGCATAAACACCACTGACCTGTCATGCAAAACGCAGATCTGATCTCTCCGTTCATGAGAGGCTTCAGCCATTTTTCTTTCTGATATTCGCTGCCATACTTGTGAAGCACTTCCATGTTACCAGTGTCTGAGCAGAAGACTATCAAATTAAGTTTCATATTTGTTGAATCCTTGCACAACGGATCGGTTCATCGACGTTCTTACATTTTGTTGAAAGTACAAAAATGGCTGCTGCGACCAGAGTTAAGACGAATAAATGCTGTTGGAGGTAACTTCTCATGCATCACTATGGCATTTTTATATATTTCAATTCACGGGAGGCTGTTGCAAAACGGTTGCGAGGAGCAAGTAATATCCCAACTTGCGGTTTGCATTGTGTTTTCCACTTACAGTCAAAAATGACAAAACGAAGAGTTTTGATGGTTAAACTTGAAATTCCTCCTATGGCTACATATAGGTCCTAACTAAACGTTGCGCATTAGTTCAAGATTTCTGATTTATTGTCGATTTGACCTGAATCCGCTCTACGTGTACTTTCTAAGCACCAAACTGGGCAAAACTTGTAGCTCATGCGTTGTCCAAAGTTAACTTGAGAGGTAATTGCCAAGCAGTTGGGCGAAATGACTTCCTAAAATACGGAATCACCTAAAAGCGTATATACATCGAGAAGAAATGCAAATTGACTGACGTTGATTTTTCAAAAACATTTAATAAGTTTTCCACAAGTTTACTTTGCTTCCTTGCAGTTTTGAGAAAATTTATACGAACCTGGAGCATTGCAGTTAAAGATCTGTGGATAAATGTGTGACCGCCCAAGCTGCTCTGCAATGTGTGCGTAGTCCACGTTACTAAGGCCACTAATGTCTGGAAGAAATAAGTTCCACAGGCCCGCTTGTTTCGCTTTCGCCTGAAGAGCAAGCAAAATCATGTACTTCTTCAACCTTCCTCGCGAAGATTCTAGAAAAATCACTTGAAACAAATCAATCGTACAATCCTAACATGTGAACTGTTTGTGTACTTGTGACTGGAAACGTAAAAAGTAAACGTACCAAGCTTTTTATCGCGATAGCAATTGTTCACGAAAAGTGACAATATAAATATGATACTCATCCTACTTTCAACTCTTCCATGATTGGAACCATGCAGAACTTGTCCTCTTGAGATGAGATGTAATCAACGCATTCCTGGTGTTGTAAAGTGCAGTTGGTTTTTAAAAATTATTTGAGTTTTACAGTACAACTTACAACTTTATCCTATTTTGTGAAATTAAGAACACAGAGAAAGCTCTGCTCAAAGGTACATTGCAACTTACGCTAGGTCTTTATTTTAATATAAAAGCGACACAGTATGCGTCAAGGCCCATAGCCTACAGTCAGTCACGACGTGAATCAAGAAAAAGTGTTTAAAAAAGCATTAAAGTGAAAGGGAAAACTAGTACATTAGAAGCTTTTTTGTGCAGTGTGTTTGTCTACGTCAGGAGTGGCCAACCTTTTGCACACTATGCGCCAATTTTTCCAAACGTGAGTGGGGATGCGCCATAACGTCGGATATTTCTTGTAACATGTTACTTCGCATCATTAGTGATTTACCAGGTAATATAATAAAGTACAAGTTGAACATCTGGTAAAGCAGCCAGGGCCGGATTAAGGGGGGGCAACGGGGGCAATTGCCCCGGGCCCCCCGAAGCAAGGGGGCCCCCCGTCATGAAATTAATATGTTTCAAATAAAATACTCGTTTGAAAAATTTTCGTGATTCACAAGCGACACTGGAATACAGCTCGATATTATATTCCTCTGTTGCGTTAAGTAACAAGGACCCCCAACAGCAACTGACTTTTCTACAAGTTTGACCGTCTACCACTTTTAGTAATCGCTGCTGAAAAACCTGTAAGTATTTTCGGTTTTGTTTAGTACAAATATATTTGATTTCGCTGGTAACGTTTTCCTAATAATCGTTTCTTTTGGCATGGGTATGACTCTGTACTCGTGCATTACACTGATTGCACAAATGCAGGGCCGGATTTACCCATAGGCTATAGGATTAAGCCTAGGGACTCAAGATCCAAGGGGGCCTCCAACAAACTGTGGTACGCATAGAGGCAATGGCCGGTATATGATCATTTAGATTAAACTTCGTCAAAATTTTATGTCTTAATTATTCTTCACGAAATTTACTTTTTGAACGTAAAACCCCTTATTGACGACTTTCTAGCGACGGTTCTGTTAAAACCACTGCTTTAATGTTGCTGCTTGAAATTTTGCTGGAAAAAGCGATTCAGTCGCGGCGTTATTGCTAACACTGCCAGATCCTTGCGTTTTTTCTTGTTAGAAGCTTTGCGCTTTTCATAGCTCCTGATGGCATTACAGGTTTCGATATCGCGCTAGCTAAACACTGCAATCTCGTTTTCTGTTCTTTCGTTCTACGAATCGACTGATTAAAACTTTTTCTGACGGACCACCCAATAACATGTGGTGTAAATGGCTTGAATACCTTAACGATAGTAACCATCGGAAGAAAAGTGCTTTTCCACCACGTGTTACCCTTTATGACGAAACAAAGGTGCAGTTCGGCTGCGGCGACTTCGAGACTGCACCAGAAGTTCGGGATCATTGACATACATATAACTTTGAGTGAATTTTCTTAGGTCTGGGAAATTTTCACAAGGTAAGGATCGCCAGAAATTAATCACGTCGTAAGCACCAGGGACTGAAGAAAGCGCATCGAATTTCGTTTTCAATATTAAGTTTGTTTTGAAATCAAGAAGTTCCATTTGTGTATTACTTGGCATTTTCATTATCTTTTGTTCACTAACTGAGAATGGTTTATAAATGCGAAAATGCAATCTACTTCTTTAGCAAATTCACAAAAGCGGTTTTCAAATGAGTCTCGCAATAGCTTGATCTTTATAGTGCATTTTCTCATACAATATCAGCAGCGCATTCAATCTGCTCCTTTAAATACGGAGACTAGCTGATATCATCATCTTCTGACGGCGAATGGAAGTTTTAATATTGTCTTGAATGTTTGTTTCAAGATGATAACAGGCATCTCATGCAGGATTTGTACGAAAAAAATCGATAAAAAATTGGAAAGGCTTACTATCTTACTTTATGACGATTACAGGTATACAGTGCGCCACTTCACTTCATCCAGTGCACCAAATTTGGCGCATGCGCCATAGGTTGGCCACCCCTGGTCTACGTGGTGGCTGTGTTACTGTCATTTGCCAGTACCACGCATATATAGCAGTCCCTTGCTTGCTTAGAAGTTATTTTTCCAGCAATGGAACTACTGAGGAATTGTTTTTCTACGCTTCTTTTTTAATTGTCTTTAAAAAGTAATTGCGAGAAAAGTATCAAGTTTATCAACAAGAAAAGATTTTGCCCAGTTGGACTGGACAGAGCAGCAACCCAGTATTGTTTCTGTTATATGTAAAGTTTGAACTCAACAAAATTTTTGGCTTTACCTTGTGGATCATTAAAAGCGATTCACGTCATTTTTATAGTTTCTGTAAGGATTACGATAAAAATCATATCATGTTGATAAAAACAATTGCAAGCGCGCATTGTAGCTTGCACTTGAAAGCTGAAAGACAGTCAAAAGCCAATTATTCACGCCAGTTTTCACTATTTTCTCTTACGATTATGACAAAAACCATGCAATATAGGCGGACTCTGCTCATGCAGCCATTTATTTCTTCTTGAAGAGGCACAAATTGCACCCAAAAATTCGCCTTGGAAACAAGTCGTCTTTGTATTTCTTGCATGATTGGTTTATCCATTAAAATCGTTAACCCGATACCTTTACATGTTTGAATTATATATCTTTTAGCTCAACGTTTTGAGTAAACCTTTAAATAATGCATCCAAGCATTGCAAGTATACTTGCCTTTTCGCGCGGTTCCACTTGTTCGGAAATGAAAAGCTTCACTTTGTCCAACACAACCTGCCCCTTCGTTGACAGAGATAGTGTTAAAGTTTCCTGGGATTGCGATGACATTTTCTTTTACGCATAAAGTGGGAACCAAATCGTAACCAACAAAACCATCCTCCCTTATGAGAGGCACAACAGAGTCGAACACATAAAGTGATACTGGTTATTTTGTATTTGACATTGAAATACTGACTGATTAAAAATAAAAATTAAAACGCAGCAACCGATCGCCCATCTTATACCTATATGACGCTTTAATCTTTTTCAATGCAAAAAGCAACTTAGCTGTATTATCTGTCTGGCTGTAACAGCAGGCAAATACATTGTGGCAAAAAACTAACAAAGTGACTCTTGATTACTATACATTTTTTTAAACCACTAAACGCGTGAAATTCAGATATTTTGCAGCATCGTTATTAAAAGTCACACAGCGCCAGCAATACGAAGAGCGAAATTTTGAATGTCCTTTGTGGACATTAGAGTAGCTCTGTCCAACCCGCGGCCCGCGGGCCCATGCGGTCCAGTTGAGGGTTTTGTGCGGCCCAGTGTAGGTTTTCGCTGTTGTAAAAGTAAACTATACATGCTGACAACCTGTCCTTGTTTTGATAATTTTCAATTTGACATTTTTGATGCAGGTGGCCCTCAGGGCCATTTTATCACGTCTGTTACCATTGCTATAGGCGTAGCCAAGGGGGGGCCAACGGGGTCATGCCCCCCCAAATTCATTTTGTGCTTTGAGAGGCGGTATCCCAAACAAAGTAGTGTTATTCCCCTAAAATCAAACATTTTGCCCCCCCAAATTTTTTGCCCTCCTAAATTTTTGGACTGGCTTCGCTACTGGCCATTGCAGTTAGGATTCGAACACTTTCAGTATATTCGTTTAAGCTAAATTTAGTTTGCTAAGATCAAAGCAAATCATGCAATGTGCGGCCCCAGTAATATGTCATTCAATGTGCGGCCCTGGTCAAGATAGTGACATACCTTTTGGCTCAGTAAGCCATTTGGATTGGACATGGCTGCGCATATTTTACGCAATGAAGCATACACGGAAAACCTAATCAAAACCTTGGAAGTCGCATTACTATACGTGAGAACTCCCACGCTGAATGAAAGTTGCCGGGGATGTCGAACCAGTGTCGTAACGAACGTCCGCTGTGCATCCGGGAAGAAAGATTTGCTTGGCGAGCCCAAGCGTGAATTTTTTGACTGCCCAAATTTTTATCCGTAGGACAAGCATCTCGATTTGCTCTCCTCGCTTGTATTTCTGGCATCGAGGAACAGGTCTGCTTCCACAGCCGTTGCCTCCTGCAGCTAAAAAGCTGTAAAATTTTGGCAAAATTTTTTCGAATGTTTGTGAATTCCTGTAAAATTTTGAACTTTTTCGAAATTTCCCAAGAGCTGGGCCAAGTTTATTGATGACTTCTTAGTCGTTTCGAAAATTTCGCTTCCCTGTCGTCATGAGCGTCCCCCAACACTATGCTAAATAACATTTCCTTCGTTTTAGCTTTTTGGAATGTTCCAACCCCTGCATTGGGGGAACCATCCCCCTCTGCCCCACGTGACATCATTGCGTCAAACCAAAGTTCTGGAGCAGGGAGCAGTTTTCCTCAAGCAATCTGAATTGAAACACCTTGCACTAAATCCATGGACAAGCTGAATTATTCCAAAATGTTTTTGTAGTGATGTGAACAAAGTTTTGTTGCAATTTGTTAGTCAAGTAAGTCCAAATTTAGTAGCTGGATGGCTTCCATCATTCGTTGAATAAAATAAATATGATGAGGTCTGCAATCACATAGAAATAGGGCATTGAACTGAGTAAAACTGCTTCACCTGATTCTTAGTCAGACAGCTCAGTAAATGATTTGCATTTTCTATCGGTTCCTGGGATTTCAGCATTAATGCAGACTGTTTTTCGATGTTAAAAAATAAAGCCTAGTTTCTTATTAATCTTAAGCAATTACTGTATGTTTTTTATGTCTACATTTCCTTATGATTTCAAACATACTGTAGGGCCAGCTAAGGATGATATTGACTTTTGTGTATGACTGATTGTTATACTTTCTCAAGTTATCTGCTGTTATTTATTTCTATATTTATCCCATCAATTTAAGAAGTCTTGTAGTGAGCTTTGCGGAGCACAGGAAAACAGCAAAAAATTTTGTTTGTTAAGTGGTAATTTCCATTAAACTTACATGCCTGGAGGGTTTCGAATTTTTTCAAATCAAGTCAATCTTCGCTTTAAATTGTAAGATCTAAACACTTTATTTTGTGATCACTATCATTAGCGAATAATGATTCTGGCTGAAAGACAGCAAGGTCCACAAGGTAGTCCAGTCCAATAGCAAGTACTTCCCATTGCTGAAGTCAAACACACAAATTCACGATTTGCACAACGAAAAACCAGAAAAACGCTTTATCATGTTTGCATTTACAGTCGGTACCATTTCACTTCACAGTTGTTAATACAAGATCATGAATAAAACGATAATGCAATCACTCTTCTTGAAAATCTGTAAACGTTTCATTCAATAATGTAACATTGATACTTAATCATGAGATTGTATGAGTTCCAATGAAAACTTTCGTAATGAAAACAAAAACGTTGAAAGCTGTGGTATTTCTCAGCGTTTTTGCTTGACCAAGCATTCTTTTTTAATCACCGACAGAAAATCTGTTATAGATAAACAAAAGCAAACCTGACGTTTCTAACCAACGCACAGAAAGCTATCTTTCTGAAGCTTTGTGCATAATCTTTGCTGCCGCACGGCATTATGTTGACCTAAACCTTTTGCGCACCAGTAGTTAATTATTGTCAAACTTTGCTCCACTCATGTGAGGCATAAAGTCGTTATCAGTCTTAACAGGTACCAACAAACGCTCAAACACAACAGTTTACCTGCACAACTCTCCATTAGTGGATTTATACTTTTATTGTTCCACGGCCCACAATACCGTTAGTCGGTCTTAAAGTTTACAGGTGCTGAACAGAACTGTGCACATCGAATAAGGAAATGCTGTAAAACCAAAAACGTATTGGAGCATCCGTGACAAACACAACACCTGCTTTGCGTACATTCCTGAACTGAACAGGTGTGCTGCAAAGCTTTCCTTGTGCTCTCTGCTTTTTTGTTCATTGGAAAATTGTTTGGGTTCAATGAAAAGTACAATAATGGAAAGGGTGGAATTTAAAAAGTAAAGTCAAGTGTTAACTTTTGCAACAAACTGAAACACAGTTAAATCACATTAGGCCTGGAAAATTTGGCAACTTATTTATTTTCCTATTTATTTATGTTTTCAAAGCTCTACCTGAAAAATTTACCACAATGTCTTTTCGCACAAGAACATTAACACATTCAGTCAAATCGCAGTTTGCAAATTTTCTGTGAAGATACTCGCCTGTTGTTTTCTTCACAATACAGTGTGTAGCAAAAGAAATCGTTTTTAGCAGACACAAGAAGTCAAAGAAATGGAAATATGCACAGATTCAATCTAAACACGTGTAATAACACAAAGTGGATGAGTTGTACAGGAGTGGATTAAAAATCAGAGAGCATGAGAAAGCGAAAAGTTTCTTTTATGACACGTTTTCATTTTTGTAACAATGAACCTCAAAGAATTTACACTTTGCATTAATCCAAGGAGATGTACCATCATAAATATGAATAGAGGTTGTTGTACAGTACAGTGGATCTACAGGAGTTTGGAATTTGATAGTATCTCCCATTACATCCAGACGTTTTGTTCGGAAAAGATTTAAGCCATCTATGCCAACCCAAACGGCTTACTGAGCCAAAAATTATGTCCCTGTCTTAACCAGAGCCGCACACTGAGCGGCATATTAATGAGAGCCGTACATTCAGTGGTTTTCTTTGATCTTAGCAAATTTAATTTAGCTTAAGCTAATGTACTGAAAACGTTGAATCCTCACTGCAATGGTGACAGACGTGACAAAGTGGCACTGAAGACGACTTGCATCACAAATATCAAATTCAAGATTATCAAAATACGGACATTTTGTCAGTATATAGGATACTTTTACTACAGCGAAAAATCTAAAATGGGCCGCACAAAACCTTCGACTGCGCCACATGCGGCCCTCGGGCCGCGGGTTGGACACAGCTGATTTAAGCTTTTACTTTGAATGTCAATCTAGTAAGTTTCCCAGAAAGTTAGAAAGAAGCCCGAAGTTTCTCAAGCAAAGTAAATGTATGGTCCAGGTGGGATTTGCTGACTTCCGCTGGGCATATTGAAGCTCCTTATAACTCTGTACAATGCAATGCCTCAACTGAAACGGACTCATGCTCCCCAGTATTGCTCATGTGTAAGTGCTCACCAACACGTCTCTTCTGTGCTGTGTACGGGGCATAAGTGGTTTTTGGTATTTTTGTTACACTAAAAATAGAACGTGCGACGTGAACCTTGAGTCAGAAACAAGCAAACGAGCTGTGAGGTTTTCACGATATGTACAGTTCATTTTCAAGTCCAAAACACCTGGAAAAAATGCGTTTGAATTTCTGGTGCTTCACGGAAAATCTTTATAAGTCAGTGCTAAGTTTCTCAACTTCGCGCTATACGCTATAGCAGGGGTGGGCAATTAATTTAGTTCGCGGGCCACTTTGAGAAGGCCGCGTTAAGAGGAGGGCTGTACCTTCTGATGGAAACAGAAGCAAGCATCGGTTCAAGTAAGCCTCAACACTCATATTTACTTAACGTGTGAGGAATTTCCAAATTTGAAGGTTTTTCCTGCGATAATTGCTTCCACGGGCTACGGAAAACGTTGTGGCGGCCCACATGTGGCCAGCGGGCCGCTAATATCCCGACATTATAAGGATCGGCAGCCTTTTGCAAATGGTGCGCCGACTTAAAGGTTTCAAATCATTCAGTGTGCCAGCAGCATGCGTATTTTTATACAAGTCAAGGTGAATATACCTTCTGTGTGAATCATAACAAAATCGATATGTGAAACATGGAGCTTCTGCATACCATTGGAAATTGCTTGGCGTGCCAAGTGTGGCAGGCGTGCCGTAAGTTGCCGACTCTTGCATTATAAATAGTGGCGTAACTGACGCTTGGCAGACGGGCGAATCGCCCCTCTTGACAGGCTAAATGTAAAAACCGAATCCCCACAGTTACTTAGCTTATATTTCGGTTTTAGTATTCTTTTGATTTTCAGTAGTTTGTTATCTTTTGTGCATTTTTCGGGTTTTCCGGTGAGTTAGAGTTTTAGTGCTGTATAGCCATCCTCATCCCGATTCACCATCATTTCTCAAATTTTTGTTCTGAGTGTTGGCTAGTGCGCCTCTTTCAGTTTAGTTTCCTTCCCTGGCTAAAACCTCTCCAACTTCTAGTTACGCCACTGATTATAAACGAGGTAAAACAATCTTGCGTTTTTTCAGCTTTCACAACTGAAGGAATTCCAACAGAATAGAAAGCAGGACTGCGGATCCGTCGTAAAAATGGCACTGCTGCGGCTCCTGAGCTCTCTTTTGCATAGCATGCAGTGGCGGTTCTAGGGGAGGGCCTGGATGGACCATGCCCCTCCCAGATTTTTGGCTGGCCCCCTGCTTGGCCCCTCAGTTTTGTGCTTAATTTCACGTTCAAGTTCGTTTGACTAACATACACAGCAGATAACTTTCACCCAGTAAAATTTTAAACAATAATTTAGAAGTCCTCCTGCCTGCATTCAATATTTCCCAAATGCATGATAAGCTGGATTGTTGGTTTTGACGGCCGGGTAATGGGAGTTGTTTATGACGACACACATCAGTGGTTGCTCGAATCCTGCGTGATTTTTAGTCACACTACGGTTTTGATGGTGAAAGGTTCAGTTCGAAGCTAAGAAACAGTCGTTATAAATGGTAAGATTGATCTACCATGCATTTCAGTGTGAGGCAGAACTAGATTATATTACTGTCAGCAGATTGTTGCTTGTCCCAGTAGGAAAATGCTTGCGACAGCATTATAATTTGGTGTAAGTTAATTTATCCGAATTTATCCTGACTATAGGCCAGTGGCGTGCAGAGGTCTGGTGATGCCTGAGGCGACTGCTTAATTGGATGCCCCCCTACCAAATTCTAGTATTGAGCAGTAGCGTATGGTGATCATTGTTACTGGATATACGCTGTTTGTGACGTCACAATATGACGTCATATTCAGGTTTGCAACCAAGGTTTTGGAGAAGTTTGTTGATGCAACATGCATATTTAGCGACGCCGGAGCAGCGGCAGGGGAGACGTAAAACAGTTCAGGGCAATGGAAACTTATAAAAAACAAAAAAATCGTTACCTATTACGTTTGTTTCTGTTCATCAACAATGTTGACCTCAAAAATAATATCAGAAATTATAAAAAATCATTCTGAATTTTCTGGGAGCTCGAAAAGCTGCAATGATTATGTTTCAAGTAGATCTTGATAAACTACGAAATTACCTATGATACTGTTATGAAAAGCAGTGGTGTTGGAGGTGGGGGTGCAGGAGGTGCAAGCGCACCCCCAAAAGTTTTGATTTGCTGAAAATCTGGGCAACATCCCTGAAAATCCGCGTAAAAATGGCGCCTATAAACGTTGCTTGACTTCAAAAAATGGCGCCCAAGGTTTGCAGAAAAACACATGAAGACCTTCTTTGGACGTCGCACCAAAACAGGCCTTAATGCAGTGGCGATTCTAAGGGGGTGCCTAGGTGGGCCATGGCCCCCGTTTGGCCCCCCCAGGTTTTTTCTTAATTTTCCGTTTAAGTTCGTTTGGTTGACATATGCAGGGTTGCCAAATGCGTTTTGTAAAAATACCGGCCATTTTGTCAACAGCGCCAGATTTGAGCTGTGTCGTAATTCGTAAGCAGCACAGGGAAAACAGAGACAATCAGTATTGTTAAGCCCCAATTAATAATTTGACCTATTTTGGCTGATTCGTTTTATTTCGGTGTGTGTGTGTGTGTGTGTGACGTGACAATCGCACCAAGGATGGCGTCAACAGCAGCAAATAAACTTCGCGGAAGAAACTGTCCTGACAAGATTCACTACAACAGTTATTATGATTTGAGAAATTCTGCGTTAGTTCCTTTTGAATTTACGGCAAATTATTTTATTTTCACAATACCGGCTTCAGACACTGATTTTCAAAATAC
>JGI24021J15306_10004405_pt1 | contig 16356 bp, 9 predicted proteins | sample Ectturendosymbi1_FD_15306 | JGI IMG/M metagenome (IMG submission 15306) | reverse complement strand
TTACTTAGCAGCGAATTTAGTGCTTTGGCTGTGTTCTCCGACTCCGCTTAGTTCTTAACCTGCATTGAATTCTCTGTGTGTTTCTTTGATTAAGCTACTATCGTTCCACGAGGTGTAGACAGCGGTTCAGCAGGTTTAGACAGAGTTGCGGTTGGGTGCTGAGTTAGAAGAGTTCTGCCGCTATTTCGTTAGCTACGTCTCTAGCTGGGCTTTTCCTAGCGTAACCAGGCACCAGTCCAGTATACTGTAGTCTCGCGCAGGGCCACGATCTGCGAACCCGTTAACACGCTCGATCTTTCTTCACGTCAGTGATCTGACACCAAGTACCATGTCAGTTAGGAGAATATAGCAGAAAGGAGCTGCCCTAAGCCTCTACAAGGTAAGGATGCTAAAAAGTGGCAGACTCCACATAAGTTTATGCTGTACTCGTGAGCTAGTTGCTTTCGTGCTCTGTCAAAGCATTGGTACGCCAAGCACGATTGCTAGCCGCAGTTTCAGAAGAACAGTAGCTTCGAGAATCTAATTAATGACGAATTTCCGTCATGAACCTTTGTCGCGTCAGCCGTTCAGGTTTAAACCGTATTCGTGAGTGAGTTCAATTCCAGAAAATAAAGTTCTGTCAGTCTAATTTGCAAATACTGTACTATCATGCTTTTGTCAGGCAAATCGTTCAGACCAAAAATTGTGTTTATAATCAAATTTTATTCATTTGTTAAATTACTATATAAGTCTGAGTCCAGTCATTTGACTTATTTTCTTCAGCCGTTGAAGGTTTTACCTTCTTCTGCTCAGCGCCTCGGGAGGCCGTATAAAGAGTGAGCAATGCTCCTTTTTCTACCGCAGTAGACATTTCTACACTTGGGCGAGAATCCCTTCCTAACACGGGTGTACACCTTGATGTATACCCGTTACTGCTCGGCATGTCGGTTACATCTCTTTGTAGCCCGCCTGGATCGAATCCAGCTTGGCAGTGTCCATTAGAAATCTTGGATCCTTCTTCGGATCAACCCTTCTAACTGAACATACCTTTGATTTATAACTGACTGATTGTAAGCTTTCACCTGCACTACTGTTCCTTGCCTAGTACTTCACCTAGTTGCGAGCTGCGCAACTCGCGGATTGTTAAACAAAAGCATGATGATTTTAAGCTAGCGTTAGACGATTGAGTATGCACTTATACATGAGTATTTTTACAGATAGAAATGCATTGTGACATGAAAAGAAATTGAGTTTTATTTATGATCGTCGATCTCTTATCGCAAATTGCTAAGATGCAGCATTAAAATATGAGAGTTATATAAGCGATGTAATAGGTCGAGAAGTACTTGAACTCCATGGAACAGTATATCTTGGTGAGTATCTTCCTGTGTCATTTGAAATTATGATTCATGGCAAATAAAACTAGTAATGAAAATACAATTCTCAAGTGTGTATCTTTCGATGTGAATTGTTTTATGTATCAGAAATAAATAGGCCTGTTAACCAGACTTGAGTTTCTGCGAGGACGGACCTGGTCTCAGCAATGAGAACCCATGCTTAAAAAGATTCTGCTGATTCCGAATCACAACTTTATCATCCTTATATATCGTAATTTGTGTAACAGAGTTTTGATTTATGCAACACACATCAAAAAATAAACGCCCAACTTTATTCCTTTACTCCGAGAAATAAAATAACTGACAACAAAAATAAGATAGAAATTTCGCAGAGGTCAGAAATTTCGCTTGACACCGGCACACCGGCTCCGTGATCATCTCTGAAAAGCATAGCGTATTAGAACCGTTTTCACTGTGCGTTTCAGCATCACTCAGCTCAATGAATCATTGCTTAGGTCAGTAGTTCTGAAAGTGGTCGATATCGAGCCCTAGGGGTCAATTGCACCATCCAAAGGGTCGATAAACCGTCACGGGGTCGAATGGGGTCACTGAATGGCCAAGGGGTCAAAGAATATCTGCTGGGGTCTACTGGAGCAATGAAGCCTCCACTTCAAAATTATTGGTAATCGGACGAGGAATGCAAACGGCGTTTTTCAACAACTCAATATAAATCAAGAGGGCTGATCAAGTCTCAGCTATTAGTTCAAAAGTACATTCGCTTCGTATAGTTTTTTATTAAATCATCCATTGTGATGACATTATGAAAACTGTTCTGTTTGCTACGTCAAAAACAATATTGTAGTGCAAGTGTCCCAGCTGGGCTGTTGTTAGACTGGTAGACAGCACAGTGGTGCCACTGCTAAAATATTTACATACTAGGTCTAGTGTTTTTTCATTCCATCTAGTGTTCTAGTGTGTTTTTATGGCTATCTAGCGTTTTTTTATGAATGAGCTGAATCTAATTAATTGCAGAAATTTGTTTAATTGTAACTATAATTGAGGCCTTTTGATTTAGCGCGATTGTAATTTGCTAAAAATTCTACTTAATTAAATCTTAAATTACACAAGACAATATTATATGTTTTGAGTTAAACCGCTGCGTTATAACTTAGTCATCTATTAAAAGTTTCAGTGTCCTGTACAAACAAACACAAGCGTTGCTGCCATCTCCCATTTTCATTGTCTCTGCTTTACAATGAGTTGCACAACCTCTATGGTTGACATTACAACGCAATTTCTGGGCACTTTCACTGTGTGTAAGTTTGCTTTTGTAATCTAGTGTTTTTTTGTGAATCTAGTGTTATTTTTTTCATAAAATCTAGTACATTTCCATAGCAACAGAGTGGCAACACTGGTACAGCAGTAGGCTACGCAGTAGGACGGAGAACAATTCCTTGTATTAGTAACTGTTGGGCTAGGCCACGGGGTCTGCAGAAAAATGTATACTTTAATTGGAGGTCAACGTGCAGAAAAGTTTGAGAACCACTGGCTTAGCTCAAACAGGAGTTCATTGACGTGGTTGTTTTGACTCCTGACATCGTTATTACATTTTGGTAGCTCTATTTTCTGGTTAATCAAAATCATTGAAATTTTCCTTCAAATGGAGATGAAATGATTTTCACATGCTTTTCACAAATGTAGTACGCATGAGAAACTTTGAATGGCAAAATTTTCCGTTGCTCCTGCTATTGTTGTTGGAACTTTTCTTTTTACGTCATAAAAATGATCCGCAATGCAGGTAGAGATGGACCAATCACAGCTAGTGAAGCCTGTGGCGGTTCAGCGTTTGTGTCTGACTGGATACAGTGCACAGTACACGCTGAGGAGATCTGTTGATGCCGTTGCTAGTGTTGACGAATTACTGCGGTTAAAGAGTTTGATGGTGCGAACTAGTCGATTCAGATGATGATGGCACGTAGAGTGCTTTGCAGTTGTCCAATGGAACTTATTTTCCGTTTCTTTCAGAGTAATTGTGTTACACAGGCGATCTATCGCTGGTGTGGGCAGAGTTCAAGTTTTATTCCATGGAAGAATTGAAGAGTCAGACTCATTTGATTCGCAGAAAATCAAAATCGCCAGCGAGCCGCAAAATAAGCTTGTATTAAAGAATGCAAATTTTCTATGGAATTACCTGCAGTAATTGAAACACAACAAGCACACCATTCTGGTTTTAGTTTGATTTGCTAGTCCCCAAAATACTACTGTCCAACACGTATGATAAAGCTCTGATAATAAATGTTCACAGCAATATATGTCATGTTGAATACAGAAATGAGTCGTACACTCACTGGTCTTTAATTCTGCGTATTTTCTTTCTGGAACCTGTCACCAGAAGTCAACTGTAGAACGGAATTGACTGAAATTGTTTAGAACCAGATCTTCTTGCATTTCGTTTCGGTCAGTGTCATTTCTATGGCAGATAAGTTTGTGACAAATGTTTGCCAAAAAAGTGAAGGGCCATCACTGATTACATTGATTAATGTTGAATGTATTCACAACAAGGAATTCAAAGCATTGTTTTACCTTCCTGCAAATGTTCAAATCTAGCTTGGAACTTCTCCAGTAGTTTAACTAGTTCTTCAATGCATTTTTCTATTCTTCCACTTTGTGATATCTGCAATCACCTCTTCATAATACTAGGCATTCATTCTGATTCAGACATTGGGAAAATGACAGAATGTTTTTGACTATAGTATATATGTCCTTTTTACAAATTTTAATTGTGTTCTGGAAACTTAAGTAACTTAATTTGAGTTTTAAATGCACTGTTTTTATTACCAAATCATGTAGATTGCCTGTTAGTGGTAACCTTATCTTTATGAACTCATGTGTAAGCACATTGATAAATGAAACAAACGTTAAATATGAGGCAGCTGCACTTGCTATCAATGTTATTAAGCCAGAAAAGCCACAAAAAAAACATCAACATGCATGTGTTGGTGAGCTGCACACACCTTGCAAGTCGCCAGTTTGCACACCATTAAATCTATGCTTCAACCTTGTGCTGCAAAGATTTTTGGATTTAAGTGTAGTCAGTTTCTTTGTCAGACTTATTGCTTCGAGTTCACATATGTGATAATCATTTTACCAAACTCAGTATTTACCAACGCAGCAGAAACTTCCGAAAAATATTTTGTTTTATCTTTAGTCTCCCTGATGTGCAGTCTGCATTCTGGTAGGCTAGTTTAAAATGAAAAAACAAAGCACACGTGATATGGTTTGTTATGATTTGTTTATGCATTTTTGTGACTCAAATCATGAAAGAACACTTAACAGGAAGAAAAAGATTGACATCAAAAAGCAAAAAGTTATTGCAAGCTGGTAAAACTACAAACATCACAAACTTTAGGTTTGGCTAGCAAATGGCAGTGTCTAATTGAATCATTTGAAACCTTGATCAGAACAATTTGCATGTGTCTCTGTACATTCTCATCTGATTTATTTTTTATTTTTAGCTGATTAACTGTTGGCTGATTTCTGTTAGCTGATTAACCAAACTTTAATATTAGAATAATGCCTTCATTTCTCTCCTAGTGCTGAATCCCTGTATGATGATAAGTGGTTGACGCTATGGTTGGGGCATTGTTAAAGTGTTTGCTCATCTCAGTGTTGATTGTCTCGTGTACTAAACACCTATAATGTGCTAGGGCTAATTATTTTTGTGCTGTTGTATTATTCGATAATGCTTGTGATATGGACCATGAGTCTGCATCAAATAAATAATAATAAACGACTCTTTTTAGTTTTCGCTTTGGAAAGACTAAAACAGGTATCTATCAAGTAAAATTGCTGACTTCTGCAAAACATCTGACCATTTTTGCTTATCACTTGCTTTTCAGAATAATGGATTAAAGTGGTGATTACTTTTTTTACACTTTGACGGCCAGTCTATGAATATATCATACCTGGATTTCAGCCTTAAACCAGCAGTTGTCGGTTGCCTTACCAATGCTATAGCTCCTCCACTGATTGCGCTAGAGAGCTGTTCAAGGGTTTAAACGGATCAGCCAGTCTTCTAGTCTGCACTCAAAAAAATTTTCGGTTGGGGGTTGCAGATGCGGATATTTTGTTGTGAGTGATGTCATAAGTAAAGTAGTTTTTGGGTCATTTCGGCTCATGTTACCTGGCCTAGGGCCCAACCGCTAGGCCAAAGTATTTCGCTAAAGTTTTCATTGGAAACTAGGCTCGAGTACGAGTCCTTTGAGCCTTTGATCGACTTTCTAGCATTTCTAGTTCAAAAGTTATGATCTAAAATAAACATATTAATTAGCTAATTAGTCATATTTTTATTACTTAAATCATAACTTTTGAACCCGAAACCTCAGCAGGTCATATAAAGTATCAAAAGACTGATTGCAGCCTGTTTCCAATAGAAACTTCAGTGAAATACTACCATCTAACGATTGGTGCCCAGGGCCAGGTAAAGTGGGCCAAGGTGGCCTAAAAGTCCTCCACTTATGACGTCACTCACAAAAAATCCACATCCCCTAACCAAAAATTTTTTTCGAGTGTGAACTACAGAACTTGCTGCGTCTTTTAAGCCTTTGAACATCTCTCTACCACTTTCGGCACCCAGGTTACGTGCACACAAAGCCGCGTGCAATACGGTTGTTTTGGTGTTAGAATCCCCGCATCCTACCAGACATCAAAGTGTTAACATCTTTGAATCACAAATAAAAGTTGACAGAAGACCGTGTCAGCAATTAGCTGCTCAGCCAGCCTTGCTGCAAGGAAAAATAAATTTTAATTCCAAGAAGATGTTTCTCATGTGATGAAAAAGAAAAGCAGCAGAATGCATCAAATCAAGGTCAGACATAAAGTAAACAAAGCAACCAGGAAAAATCATGCATATGTACAGGGGGTGAGGTAAGAAACTGGAGAGGTAAAACATCAAGGGAAAAGAGGGCATTACAAACAAATTTCAGAAAAATGATAAGCAATAAGCATATGGAATGAAAATCAGGAATGTTGGGAAGATAGCAAGACATTTTTGTATTGATTTCCAAATGAATGAGGTGAGAGACATTTTAAATTTTCGAAATATCAGACCAAATTTAGGAACCAATGAGCTTTAAAGAAAGCTGACCCCGAAACATTTTCACTCAGTGTATATGAAACAAAACATTATGCAATAAACAAAGTTATATATGCAATATAATAATAGGAAACACAATGTACTTGTAAATCAGTTATGTTATGTGGAATTATGAGTGTTGCTGTATACTAAATTATAAGAAATAAATATATGCAGAATTGATAAGTATACATAGGCAAGGAAATGAGTCATGCACATAAGTGAGAGAAATGGATGCCAATGCAATTAGGACATGGAAAGCCATACCAGCATCTGTGACATACTCTGTTTAGGATGTTGGCAATAGAAGTGTATGATAAATAGCAAAAAATGTATTTTTGAAGTACAAACCATGAAGAAATACTCTAACACTTACCCATAGACCATGATGAAGCACCATAGTGCATACTGCATATATAGCCTATCCCACCAAGGATGCAGTGTTACTGGAAGAAGATAGAGACAGGATTGGCATAGTGGTCATATCAACCATATTCCTACATGTTACAAGAAGTAAAATGACAAAATAATCTAATGCTGTGGAGGCGCATGAAAAATAGATGATTACGAAAATATTGAATTACTTTTACAGTTAAACCTTTGTAATCTGCTTGTCCCTTTAACCCTATTTGGGTATACTGTGTCCCCTGCTGGGACATCCATGCAACTGTGGTACTCCATAATGGTACAAGGGTAACTGAATTTCTTCATGATCATGTTTGCTGCATAGCTTTCTGCTTCATAAACTCTGTTGTCACCTCTCTCACTTGTTGTATTGCGTACTTGTTCATCTGTACATTCCTCCTCAACTCTTCATACATTGCTTGCCCGACATCATCTGATCCTTCTTGTCTCCATGTTCTTGGTGGCAGATCTGTTAGACGGAGTTTCTGAAATATGTCTTAGGTAGTATCCTCTCGGTTAGCGTGGCATTGAATGTGCAAATGACCACGAACGAGATATGCTCCAAGAATAACATCCATGTATATGTGTCTTAAACAAGCAATAATAAAGTGATATTGCTGGGTGATCTGTATTGTTGCTTGCTAGTACAGTGTGAAGCATTGCGCTCTTGCCGCTTGGGCATTCCAATCGCAACAAAGTGGTGCTGTGACCTGGAATGTGAAGGTGTGCCAGGTGCAACCTTCACAAAGAACGTGCAATAGGTGGAGTTGGTTGTAAAAATGAGATGTTGTTGCAGCATCTCAGTTAGTGTGGTGTTGAATGTGTGATACACTATGAAGAAGNTGTGCATGAAGAATAACACTGTATATATGTGGCCTGAACAAGTAACNATAGAGTGATGATATCAGGTGATCTCTGTTGTTGCTTGCTGCCACTGAGTGTGATGATGCATTGCACATATGCCGCTTATGTTTTCCAATCACAACAGTCAGATGCATGATCTTTACGTCAAAGAATGTTTCCTCACATTGATTCCAGTATACTCTAGCAGAAATATCCAGCCTTGTGTTGTCAGTGGCATTTGACTTTTATTTCAGATGTGTTTTCAGTAATTTGAAGAAGTGTGGGTTCTATTTGAACATCTTGACAGACTTTTTCTCAGTCTCTTACTGAGTTGCACTCATTGATGTGTATCCACCAGTTTGCATATGAGGCTGTAATCCACAGAGGTAATTTTTCCATAAGCACAGTGATTAGTGCCGTCTATCTTCCTTCCATATCTTATGCCAATAGCGCTGTGATCGGAAAGCCCGAGCGGCAAGAGCGCGAAGCTTCGCACACTGTGACAGCAAGCAACCATAGAGATCGCTCTATTATTGCTTGTTCACACCACATATATGTGGTGTTGTTCTTTGCGCACATTCCGTTCGTGGTGAATCGCACATTCAACACAACGCCGATGAAGAGGTTGCAACAAAGGTATCCACGAGTTTTTGTTTTTTTAATGCATATCCAATAGTTTTGATTGGTATTGCTGATAGCCAAGAAGATACCCTTTTTCCATTCCTCGTTTTAAATGTTTATGTATGGTTGTTCCTGAGGGGTCAGTTATTCACATAGTTCAATAGTTCATCATGGCAATTGTGGTATATTGTGTTCTTCAGTTGTTTTATTCTGCATTTGATGGTACTGGTCTGTTGCCCATCCATAGTGTTACGGAGTTTTTGGTTGTAGATTTGGTCTGTTAGTTTTCCAGAGATCAGGGTAGAGTTAGAGATCAGGGTAGAGTTTTCGTCTTCCAATTTGGCAGACCTAGCCTTCCACACCTAAAGGGGAGAGCTAGAATATTTTTCAGCATCACTGCCAGACCTCCTACAAGAGCAAGAAATATTTGATTTGTGGTAACAGTGTCTAGTGGTTCAAATAGTTCACTTGTATTCAGTAACTGTTCATTTGAAAGTGGATCCACTTGGAGCATGTTCCATTGGTGAAGGCTGAATGTGCTTCTTGAGAATCACCTTCTGCATTGGTGGAGAGCAGCTCAACGTTTGCCATCAGCCTTTTTTTTAATGAGCTGATTCTTGAATGATTGTCCCAATCACTGCTCACACGCTTGCACTGACCTTGTGCAGTGTTTGCTTCCCTCACAGATGATGGTTAACCCTAATTTGGAAAATTTGTTGCAATGTTTTTTGAGAGGTCCGTAACTTTTGTCACGAACTTGGGATGTACTAGGTTCTGTCAGCACATGTTTAAGAGACGCTCCTCTAATCTTTGTACTAATGTAGTTCATGATAGGGACATGACTCCTTGTATTTTTGGCTATATTTTCAGTGGAATGCAGTGCCTGCTGTTAACTTGTTTGCTTCCTTTCAAATCTGAGAGAAATAATATGTAATAGCACATTGTGGAAGTATAGCACTGGAGATTTATTTGTTTCATTAGATCGCATGAAATGTGACCAATTTATGACAAATTGGAGGCAGGCTGAAACCTGGATGTTGCCAAGCTATGGTATTCAGCAACAAAGCTTATTTCAGAAAAATGTTTAAACATGCAGATGTTTAAAAATGTGTCATTTCTGTACTGTACAAAAGCTAAAGTTCCAGAAATAGCGCTAAGGTTTTACTGCCCTAGTACTTCATACTCTACTACAGTGAACATCTGTTGGTTTATACTGTTTGCTATAATCTCCTTTTCAAGGTGCAGATCACGTAGACCACTTGTTTTTTTAAGTTGTAGCATAGTGTGTGCTCAAGTATCTAAGTAAAATATGGTAAGTGGAGTCTTGAATATGATAGGATGTGGTTGTTTCTTATTGGTGGAGTTTATTTACATGTGATTAACAGCTATTGTTAACATGTGTGTTCATGATGCTTTACCCAAGTCCCCAGGATTTTTAAGGCTTGACCTTGCTCACTGCAAACACATTTTGGGAGACTGCAACTATTTTATCTGAATTCCAAGATGGTTGTGAAGCAAGGTTTTAGTATATTTTGATGGTGGTAGTAAACTGAGTTTTAAGGCATTTTTAGAGACGTTGGAAAAAATAGAAAGATTGTTTTGGTCTCTTATAACACCTAAAACAGCTTTGCCCGAATCACAGCCATGAATTGCCCAAAGGTCGTAAACTGATTTAGTGGACAACGTGTGCCTTCCCAGTGACATAGTAATTTGATGGTTTACCAGTAATGTATATATATTGACAATGATTATTTTCTTTGGGATTCTGATAGATAGGAGTATGATGACAATGTTTTTGAGCTAGAATTTCAGTCATGTATTGTGATATTTGCTGGCTGGCAAAGTTGTCTTCAGAAACATCAGAAAGGCTAAACCCTTTTTAGGTGTTCCAAAGACTGGTACTTACGCTAATATCATAAACATTTTGTGCTCACTTACACACACACGCCAAGGTGTTTTGTGGTGTGGGCCTAATGTTATGAAGTTTTTTGATTAGAGGTTATTTTCAAAAAATGTATTTGTTTCATGACATATCATGATGATTGCTAGAATGCAACACACAGACGTGCATTAAAATTCGCCAAAATTGTGAATTTCCCCTGTACAAATATAACGTAATATTAACTCAATGATTTTTGAAAAACCACTTTTATCTTACTGGGCTTTGTTTAAAAAACTTAAAAAGCAAAAGTTTCAAAACGATTGTGTTAAACCACGAAGTATCTGCTCAAGAAAATAGCTTTTTAGATGTATGATAGTATGTGCTTTTGAGTCAAAACGTCCATTAGCTTATGTTTGTGTTTGTGTTTTAGGCAGACCAATTGACGGAGGAACAAATCGCAGGTTTGTATTGTTCTGTTTCTTTGTTCACTCATTGTTATGTCGTAAAGCTGATGTATTTGTAACGTGATGCCTTAACATCAAGTCAATCAAAGTCGGTTCTTATTCGTAAACAGTTTTACTTCATTCTAGAGTTGCGCCAAAGCACGGGCGGAACTAGCCAGTAAGCTGAAGGGGGCGATTTCAGTAATATTGTTAATGAAGTCTCATTACAGGTTCTTAAAGAAAGATGCAGTATACATCACAACACTGCTATGACAAAACAATTAACGGAAAAAATAGTAATATTGCGAATGCTATTTTCCGAATTGCACAAAATCATGGTGAATAAAGTTACTTTCGTAGGTTTTAGGGGGAGGGCGATCGCCACGACCCTGCACCAAAGTGAGCTTATATTCTGTTTTCTAAGCATGTGACATTGTTGCTAACGTATCTTACAGAATTCAAGGAAGCGTTTTCCCTCTTTGACAAAGACGGTGATGGCACTATTACGACCAAGGAATTGGGTACGGTCATGAGATCACTTGGACAGAACCCAACTGAAGCAGAACTTCAGGTTATTTACACAAAGTCAGATGTTGGTGCTTCTGAAAGCGGCTTTTATTGAAAAGCTTGGAGCACATGTTACGTAACGCGCACTCATGGCTGGCTGTCAGATTTTTTTGTTTCAACCTGGTTTTTTATGTTGGGAAAACTCAACCTTTTCTCATTTTGCGTTGATGTTGCAAAAACTGCAACAAGATGAAAATATATTCTACTTAAAAGCATGCTCATTTTTGAAAATATAATATGCTTGGAGGAGTTCTATAGAAAAAACTGACCCCTAGTTGTTTTGTGATGTTCAACAGTACTAAAATATTTGCGTATGTGTTCTTGGAGCTTCTCGTTAGTCTACAGAAACAAGCCTACCCATGCGTGATTAAAAAATTTTCCAACTGCAAAAGTTAGGTTGTTTGAATGGCATTCTCGCTACCATTGGCTTTGTTCGCCCTCTATATTCCACTGCCTAATCGCTCAGATTAGAGATCACTTAGATTTATAATTTAATAGATCATTTATTTTGACCTCAATTTTCTGTGTTTGTAACTGAAGAGAGGAATACAAAGCGTATATTAGAAATCAAATGGATAGGTTAAAAATCTTTATTCGATTGAAATGACACAAATCAAAAGCGTGGAAGATCCAACCAAATATAGGTAACAAACCATGGACGAAATTAATCCAAAAGTCCACGAGAAATATCCAATCTCAATAAATTTATTGTTTCTTGCTTTACCATATCTCTTACTTAATATTCAATCGTCCAGTAGTGGGCAAAACAACATTGTAACGTCAACAGTCCCAACAAATCCATCAATATGTCAGAATTACAACTAAGCTTGCAAAAGCATATCAATATATGTTGTGGTAGCTTCAGTAGAATATCGAAAAAGGAAACTCTGCTGCAAGAAAATTTTTACTTAACAATAAATTTTGACCTTTTTCCTAGTAACTTTTGAGTTGCTCATGATATCAGTGTGAAATTGGTTTGTGGATGTTTCATAAAATTTTAAAAAAGCAGGTAAAAGTTGACTTTTCGTTGCCGTAGTTATGACCAACAGTATTTTATTGCTTGTTTACGCTTGGAAGTAATTTTTAATTTTTACGGTAATGTGTGTTTGCATTTCGTTGAAACGTGGTTGTTTCGTCATGTAGGATATGATAAATGAAGTGGATGCTGATGGCAATGGAACTATCGATTTCCCTGAGTTTTTGACGATGATGGCACGAAAAATGAAAGATACTGACAGTGAAGAAGAAATTAGAGAAGCGTTTAGAGTTTTTGATAAGGTATTTTTCCATTTTGCACAAAGTTCGCAGGTCGTTTGAGTCAACTTACCTGTAGCCCTGCATCAGTGTAAGTCCATCAACACCTGTTTCGTAGTGTTCCTCTGTTTCATATGAAATCTCGCTGTGTTCGTATGCCAGATCAGTTCAGATTTGAAGTACGCTTTCATCATCCCGACAGAATTCAAACCACCCATGATTTGTTTACTATTCGTGGTACTGTATAGTCCAGCTATGTCCAATCGATATGCCTTACTGAGCCAAAAATTATGTCACTATCTTAATCAGGGCTGCACATTGAAGAACATATTAATGAGGGCCGCAGTTTGAATGGCTTACTTTGATCTTATCAAACTAAACTCAGCTTAACCCAAGGTTTTAAGGAAAATGCTAGGTACCCGGTATGTTTGTGTAGGGACGCGATTTCTCCGATTCTAGGGACCCGATACACCTTGAAAAACACTGGCTTAACTGAAATGGTAAGAGACGTGATAAAATGGCTTTGAGGACTACCTGCATCAAAAATGTCATTCAAGATGATCAAAATAAGGACTGGTTGTCAATATGTAGGATACTTTCACTGCAGCTGAAACGTAAACTGGACCGCGCAAAACCTTCGACTGGGCCGCGGATTGGACATAGCTGGTCTAGTCAGTACAAATCGAAAACGAGTTTCCTTGTAAAGCTTGCTGCGTAGGCTGTTGTTTGGTTGAAGCTTGAAGGTGTGTGGGCCACCCATATACCAATAAATCAATTAAAATTGATGCTTCGTTTTCTAAACTGCCAAGTTCGCATACAATGGTGCATAGAAACAAAACCGAAAGCGAATTATTCTTTGCAAGCCGTAATTTCTTATCAACCTTACACGCACCGGGTTGACAAGACCATTAGTTTTACTGTAATTTGGTCCAGCGTGTATTGCGTATTTCGGCAGAGCACATCCCAACCAAGATATCAACAGCTTTGTCCGTCAAAAAAGCAAGCGATAGAAATTGTAGTAGAAGCAACTTTAGTTGGTTGAATTACGTGTTTCTGTCTAGGACGGAAACGGCTTCATCTCTGCTGCTGAGCTTCGTCACGTGATGACCAACCTTGGTGAAAAGCTCACGGACGAAGAAGTTGATGAAATGATCCGAGAGGCTGACGTCGATGGTGACGGTCAAGTTAATTATGAAGGTGGGAAAAGGACGTTTTGTTTTTATCATTTTTGCCCAGTTAGTCACATCTTCGACAATCCCATTGTACTAGTTTCTACATGGCGCTGTGTGCATTACATATTATCCAACCAAATAATTTGAGATGTTACACACAAGGAAAAGAAAATATTTTTAAAGTTTTTAAAAAACACTGCAATTTTATTTGGGCACACTGCAATTTCGAACTGTTTTTCATTAAGTTTGGCTTGTTTTGTTTAAACTCAACAAACTGATGTAACCCGAGCTGCGTCAGGCAATTTACAGAACAATGTCAAATGTTCTTGGCTGAAAACCCACATCAAAACTCAGCGCTGTCTAGTCTTAGAGGAAATACCTGAACTTATATTATGAAGGCAGTGACGTTAGAACTACAACTGGTAAACTCACATTTGCTAATAATCAACGTTCTAAGGTTTTTCACATGGATTATTTGCGATTTTACTGCGTGCTTTTGTTTCAAACGATCGTGTTAACTTCTCGCGCATTCTTTTTCGTTACTAAGTGGTTAGCAATCGGTCTAAACGCAATACCGCTTTATATTCGGCGTTGTGTGTCACGAGCAACTGAACACCACAAAGCATGCTGATGGCAAAATGGAATAACGACCGCCGTTGACTTAATTTTGCTCGTAAAAGGGCCAAGCCAATCTTCTCGGTGAGGGTTTAGTAATATCCGAAAACACACGCGCAGCTCTTCAGTCTGATTTTTTTCCTGATAGTTGTGGTCACAGTACTATTCCTCAGTATATTTATGTTACAGAGTTTGTCAACATGATGACGTCAAAGTGAGCATTCCCCAGATCTTTGCATCATGTGCATTGTGTCGTACGCGGAAACGAAATTATTGCCAGCACTTCTGATATCATTCATTCCATCAACATTTTTAAGCAATCAAGCCGCTTTTATCTGCTTGTCTGGTGCTCTAGAGCTGCAGACTGGTGCCTCTGGAACAAGGCTTTACGTTTCGCGCGCATGTTTGTTTCAAAGACGTCCGAAGCCAAAGGCGTAGTCCGGGCCGGACGCGTTTGGAGACGCGTCGTGATTGCCCATTTCTGTGGCTGACTTTTGTGTTGGTGGATAACTTCGTACTTGCTTGATAATGTCAAACAAAAAGCATTTACGGCTTCGTGAGAGGTCTTGATAGTTTTTCGTGTAATTTTTTTTTCTGTAATTTTCTTTTACACTGTAGCTCCGGAATGGATGCAACGTGATTTCGTTGAAGTACAAATACTCCTACTTGTCCATGTGCGAAGATTTGCCGTCGCCGGGCGCTCTTATACCAGACGCGACCGTGGCTTGTCCATGATCTTTTGGAGTTTGCAACGCAATTTAAATTAATCGGCGGAGTCGGCACGAAAGATTTAGGGTCGCAGACGATCAGCTGTGGCATGAAGTTATCACAGCCCTGATGTTTTACTGTCCCACTAAATCGAGGTGTATCGATTTATGGCTTCATCTCACCTCGTCTAATCCACTGCTTTTCATAGGCGTAGCCAGGGGGCCATGGCACCCCAAATTTTTAGCATATCTAGTCATTTTGTGCTTTGATAAGCGGCGTCCCAGTAATTCTGTGCTTTCATAAGCGGCGTCCCTTCGATAACGTTGAACAGGTCGCTCACGTATCGCCCACACCTTGAGTCACTGCGCAAGAAGCTGACATCACCCGTCGCGCTCCTGAGGCGGCTTGCTGGCTCCGGTTAGGGTGCTGGAGCAACAACTCTGCGAACAGCCATCCTAGCCCTGGTGCATCCAACCGCATAGCACTTTGTTACTGTAGTGCCGCAGTGCTCTTACCCGCCTTATCGCATCAACGACGCCTTGCGAATTGTGACTGGATATCTGCGGTATACACCAGCGGACAAGTTTTCCATCCTCGCAGACATCCAACCTGCTGAGCTTCGTTGCAATGGAGCCACATTATCTCTAGCACAGCGGTTCTCAACAGTTTTATGATCTCTTACCACTTCGGCATTCCGAATTGTTAACTCGTACCACTTGTTCCAGAACAACTAATTTGATCGAATTTTAGTTTATTCAGAAGAATAATATACATTAAAAAACAAAAGACCCCAACTGAACTTAATGAGATTTTTGTTTACCCTCCACCAATTGGTCGACGCGTGAAGCAAATTGGTTAATCGCGCATTGAAAATCAATGATCCGGTACAATAGGAATAGCAGACTACAGGAAAATAAATTTATTTAGAAACAAATCCAGATACGTAAACTAGAAAGCTGTGAATCCAAGCTTTTGTGAAAAAAATGAAAGCTACTCACGTACCACCTAGAAGATCTTTGCTACCAGGCCCCACGAGAAGGGGTTGCAGCCGGGGTCTAAAAGAGTCATGGGGGCGCATGAACCTCATAGTTCAAAATTGAAATAGGCAATACGCACATTGTTTTTATTGCTATAACTTCATTCATACAGTCTTGTGCAGATTAATTGACTAAAGTTAAGTCGATATACAATGTATCGCCATTTTTTTGGTGTGCATTTAGGAATATCTCAATTGCTCCTGTTTCGATGTTAGCCGAATGCGCTTAGTACTGCGTGCAGGGCCGGATGAAGGGGAGGGGGCAATTGCTCCGAGGGGCCCCCTGTGGACATTTATTTGTTTTAAATGAAACATTTGTTTGAAAAATTGTGATTCAAAAGAGATGCAAGAATACAACTC
>JGI24021J15306_10004401_pt1 | contig 16359 bp, 8 predicted proteins | sample Ectturendosymbi1_FD_15306 | JGI IMG/M metagenome (IMG submission 15306) | reverse complement strand
TAATTTTGTTGGACATTCTTTTCGTGTTGAAGGTGAAACTTGGTACTTTTTTGCCAATTCACCGTTATGCACTTTGATTTAACCTCAAATATATTTTTGTGTCGTTATGCAAGTAGAACTCTTAGAATGAAACTTTTGACATGGTGCAGAGTTATAAGTCTTGTCGGGCCAGGCTTAAGTTTGTCAAAATATTTCGGGCCAATGTCGTGCCCGCATACAAAACTTTTTTATAACACTGAGAGTAACGACTTTTTTCTTTCCTGACGCAGATTTGTTGTGCTTACTGCAATAGCTTCTGTGAGTGAAGTGATTTTTCTTCAGCTAATTCTGTTTGCAAACACAGCTGCGTTCTTTTTTCTCTGCTGGGATTAATCTCACATTGTTTTTGCGAAGGCGACAGCGGTGAGGAAATTAGCACGCGATGGCGTTGCGTCGAAAAGATCAATCACTCATGCGATTCTTCGCTTGTTTTAAGCCTATAAGCCGGCTTTTCATATCTATATAGCTATCCTAGAAAGTTTCTTTATGCCTATAGTGCCATCGTAGATAGTTTCGTGATTGTTTCTTTTTTTCTTGAGAAACATTATATTCCGCAGTATTATCGTTGACTAACATGCTACGTTTGTGCCAGATCATGCCAAGCTTTCAGGCCTAAATCGGGCTTCAAAAATAAATATCGGGCTCGAGCCGGGTTTGGGCTTGTGATTTCGGGCTCGGGCCGGGATCAGGCTTCAAAATGAGGCCCTTTCACAACTCTGTATGGGTATGTATGCAGGGGCCAACAAGGGGAGATTGAAAGGATACGTCCTCCAGCCACCAACAGTAAAAATAGATTGAAATCATTTTGTGAAGTAGGCTACGCTGATTTTAGGCCAAATGTTTTTTCTGCTGATAAGAGGATATCAATGGAGATTTTGGTACGGGTTCATGCAATGATGCTCAGTTGCATTAAAAAGATTTGTAGCTTTTTCAAAAAAGGGAAATGTGCAAGAAAAATATTTATCGTCTTTGTGACGTTAAGCGACTTGAACAAAACATCAAATCGCGCTATAACCCACACTTATAAAATGGATGAAAACTGAGGTGTTCTACTGACAGCTCTGATAAAACCCAACTGATGTGTTCTGCAATATTGTTGTGCTTGTTTACCTCCAAATACGATATTAATGGAAACAGGCTGAACTACAGTACCGTGTCCAGCAACAAATTGAAGTATATTAATATTTAAATCATCTGCAAGGACAAAGCGTGCTTAGTGTTGCTCTCAAAACACATCTAAAAAATAAGATTGGGAATCTGTATATAAAAAACGTCACTTCTGCATAGACCCGATGACTATATTGGTTTCACATCAAGTTGTCCCCTCCCACATTTTGCAACAAAATTGCGCCCATGGCTGCATGTAAGCGACACTACACTGCAGGATGTCGAGAAGTTCAAGTATCTTTGAGTGGTATATTCACGAGTGATGGGAGGCATAACAGGGAGGAGGTTGATACACGGATGGTGAAGTAAAGGCAGTTCTACGTGAGCTTTATCGCTCTGTCACTACAAGACAGGAGCTTTCAAACACGGCAAACCTATCAAATTTTAAATCGGTGTTTGTTCCAATCCTCACCTATGGCAATGGATCTCGGGAAATGACTGAAGTGCTATCTTAAGTAGAGATACACAGCAAGAATTCTGTTTCAACAAGTTTCAAAAAAATTGTATCAATTCAACAGAAATTCCCAACTTAGGAGTGTGATGTAACAAAATCATTCCAATTGGACTGCCGGAGCTGGACAAAAAAATCCGACTCCAACTCCGAGTGTTGTTAGAAACCGACACCTTGCGACTCCGACGCCAACTCCGCAACCCTGATCTCAAGTACAAGCGGCAGAGATGGGATGTTTGTTAAGAGTTCACGGCGTGACAGTCCGTGACAAACTGCGTAAGTGTGAAATTCGAAAAGCTCTGAATGTTCAGCCGCTGCTCCAAATAGAGAGATCTCAGCTACGAGGCTTCGGCCACGTGACCAGAATGCCCCAGAAGAGATCGGCGAGGCAAGTCCTGTTGGTTGCACCCACGGGAAAGTGGCCCAGAGGTTGACCAGGGTCCAGGCAGCCGGATCTCCGACCTTGCTTGGTCCCGTCTTGGTGCAGAGCCAGCAGAACTACCTGAAATTGTTGAAAACCGTGAGGTGTTTCGAGTTTTCTTATAGAGCTGCTGGCTCCGCCACCCTACCCAAAGACAAGCGGGTATGTAAATGAATGAATCAATTTATAAAACAGATTGCACACTGCCAACTCAGTAAAAACAGATTGCTATATTGTCTAACAAGTAATGGTCACTATTTATACAAAAAATCCCCCTTGTCGGGGTGTGTTTTTGCAAAATAATAAGGTAAGTGGTCAGTGCTCGTAGACTGGTCTTATTGAGGTGCAAAATTTTCAAGTTCATAAATTCTTCGATCTTAAGCTTTTCCATGGTTAATTCATCGAAGAGCAACCGATATACCGAAATAAACTCCTATTGATTGGGAGTTGAGTAACGTGAATATCGTCAAAAAGCAAATCCGTCCCACAGGTTCCACACTTTCCCCTTGTTCCAAAATGACTGGGCATGAGAGCAGAGTCAATCAGCAACCATTCTCAGTTTTTCTTCAAAAGCTGCAGCAGCTCTAAGTGATGTTCACTGCTGTAACTATTGCTATTCGAAGAACCTGAGTTACGTACGTTTTATGAACACGCATTACGTACGTTTATACTTGATTTCAGGATGGTTTGGAACTTTTGTACCTTTTTCACACTTTTTGTATTTTATAGTTCAAGGATGTGCATGCACGGTAGTCTTAGTTTAGTTTAATGAGTGTTAAGGTAGCCCACTGACTACTGGCAAGTTTGTGGTAGCCATAAGAGGAACTATACAGCCAGTCACGTCACTCCAAGGCCTCTATCGTATGCACATAACGGAGTAAAATAAAAATTCATTGTTAATGTGATGCTTACTCCCTCCGACTTTATGTAAAACTGTTCTCACGCAGCGCAGTAGAGCCTTAAACATTTTCTGGTTTCTCCCTACAAATTTTTTTCTAGTCCGTACCAGGATATGTTACCGTAGACCTTAGCTAGTTTGTCGAGTTGGTTTAACTTACGGACTGTTTGCCATCAGCAAGTCTTCAGACAAATCTTATGCTTTACAGTAATTGGGAAAAACTTCGCCTGTGCTAAACTGTTAACAGACTAATTGAAATTGCTTCCGGTGAATTAAGAAAACAATGACCAGAATTTTCACATGTTCTTTCCACTTGTGCGGCCTTGAACACAATCTTAAACGAGAATATAATGCGTAGCTATCAAGCGTCAAAATCACAATGGAAAGGGAAATAAGAATCTACTCAGATGTTTTTACCTGCTTTTGCATGTTTTGAAGGAAGAAATTAATACCAGATTGCACAGTATTCTGCCAAGAAATCATAATTGTTGTTTTGGACATTTGCATTTGTGATATGCTTTATAGTTAATTTCAAAACTAATAATAAATATGGTAGACTTTTTGAGCGATTTGACATTTAGGCTACACAAGTCATAAACTCTGTTTCTTACACTTGTGAAAAAAAGTTAACATGTGTGTAACTTGATGATCTGACCTATGGTATGGTTATGTTATTGACTGGCGGACTCTAATTGCAATGATGACAAATTTATTACGTTGGAATGAAACTGAAATCCTTGCTTAACCCCCAAATTACATTATGCTAATTTATTCACTGGTAATTTAAATATATGACCCCCGTTTCATGGTTTGGACGCTCGCATATTTTGTTTTCAGTGACATTTACCACCCATATTCACTTCGTAGGTTGTTAATTAACTTCAAACTTTCTGCTTCTTGAAGTTGCATTAACAAACAAACTCTAAAAAGAAAATGTTCCATCAATCAAGTAATTATTTGACAATAGATAATATTTGGACCCTGTTTGGGACTTTAAAAAATTTTGCCCCTCTGCATGTGGAGGTGGTCAAAGCAAAGAGAAAATTTATCTCGATGCATTGTTTCCCTCAGCACCAGTTCCAGGACGGTTAAAAATTCAATGGAAATGCTGACAGTAGGTCGAATGCAAGAAAACCTTTAACCTGCGTAACAGTGATTTCACATCATCGCTGCCAACACCGAAAGCAAATCAAATTACTATTGGCAAAACGTGCAGAACTTCAGAGCGAAGAAACTGTTGAATGGTTTATGAAAGGAAGATCTTTTTCTTAAAACAAAAAAATTTTTATTTTGTCATATACGTAACAAGAAGTGTTTGTCCTAGTGTTTGCTGACCAAGTAAGTGAAGTAAACGTAACTTATTCGAACGCGTGGGCTTAAAAGCCCAAAAGTCCACGTGGTCGAATAAGTTAAAATAATGCCATCGTTGAAAAGCTCGCAAAAAGAAAACTTAAAGCCTTTATGTTTCCAACGTTAATAGCAGGTAAGACTAATCGGGGAACAGTAAAGCAATCGAAGAAAATGCCGAGTTTCATGGCAGGTTGCCTTTGAAAACGCATTGCATCCAAACTAGCCTTAATTTGAGAGGATGACGGACAATGGAATTTTCAAAAGTATAAATTTAACTGTTATGGTGTGTGGTGTTATGCATATGAAATGCAGTTGTTGCGTGTGCGACGTTACTCATATAAAGTTTTCAAAAGCATAAACTACGAAGTTCTGACGTCACGTGCATAACACCAACAGTCGTAGCTACTAGAGTTCTGCGCGGGGCGGGTACCCGGATTTGCGGGGCGAGTGCGGGAACCCGCACTGCTTTACGTGCGGGGCGGGATGAGAAATTCTTCGTGCGGGCAAATGAGTATGGAGCCAAAGCAAATGAACTTAATCAGCTCAAAAATCGCAAAACACGTGGATGTACTGAAGTTGTTTGCCAGCATTGCGCTTAGAACAGTAGGCCCGCAGCAGTTATAACATTATGATGAAACAACGCATTGTTGCGAAACATTAGCTCAGGCTCTTGCTTTGTGGTGGGCGATTTGAATTGACCATTTTCCAATGCAACCGTCGTACGTGGTGAGGAATAATTCAGTCTAGCAGCCCTTGTAAATGGATAAGACAGCGCTTAACGCACAGCTAGTCACAAGTAACAGCTGGACTGAAATGTGCTTTTCTATCACCTCAAATCTGTTGACTGCGGAAGATCAGATCTGTGGAAAAGTTTTGGTTGCCAATGCAAAAATAAATGGCTTGATTTTGCTGCTTGTTGTTACACTTGTCTTCAGGCGTTATAAGTAGGACAAGCTTTTGCAACTTTTTTACAGCTTCCTAAATACGTACTCAGAATGTATGTAGTGCGATGTTTTAAGCTGGTCCAGGAGTTATACATTGCAACTTCTTCCTTTTTCACATGCAACTTTTCATGCAACTTCTATCAAGTATTTTGCAAAGTGTAAAAGTTTGATTTAAAAAACATGCTTTAGAACTATTTCAGTATAGTTCTGTTCTCTTTGATAACCGAATCGAACTGAATAGTGACCGAAAAGCAATTGTAGAAATGACCCGGTCACATATCGGTCCACATCTGCACGCCAAATTGTTTAATTCCCAAGAAACTTCATGCACAGTGGAGTTTGCCAAACAACTTCATGCACAAGTTTTTTTAGCAAATTGCCAAGCAACTTCATGCACAAGTTTTAACATGCCACACAAACTGTTGGTAAAAGATCGACATTTCTCTCTAGGCAATGTTTGGAAATATTTAGCATTGTATGTAAATAAATCGCTGGAGTAAATCATTTTCGTTCGAAGTGGTGCTTGTGCACAAATACAGCTTTTTACTGCAAATTTTGTTAAATTAATGCATACTTCTCACGATTTTATTGCGACAAAAACTTGACCTAGTTGTGAGTTTTTAGTAGTTTTCGGACAGCTGCGGGTTTAAGACCGAAAAAGTGCGGTGCGGGTTGGTCTGCGGGGCGGGTGCGTGTTGGAAGTGTGCGGGCGCGGGTCGGGAGCGGGCAAGATTTCTCAAATTCCTGCGGGTGCGGGGCGGGTTTAAATTTTGCGGGTGCGGGGCGGGAGCGGACAAAAAATTTCAACCCGCGCAGGACTCTAGTAGCTACCCAGCCCACGAGCAATCTCCATACCATAACACCTCCTCCTGGTCGCTCATCACCCTCCTCACTTCTTCTCGACACGTTTCTTGGTATTCCGGGTGCGTTGCAAGACAATAAAAGGCCCACGATAGTCCGCTTGCAGTGGTGTCGTGACCTTCAAAAAGAAATGTGTCCACCTCGTCTCGAACCTCCCGATCGGTCAACCCCTTACCGTCTTCATCCTGCACCCCAAAAAATGTAAAACGATTGCCTTTCTTAAAAATAACACATAGCTGCTCTCAAATGGTGGAGCGGCCAAACAATCCTCATACTCTCTTTTGGGAAAAAAACAAACTTAAGCGCTGACGCAATAAAGTCCGGTGCAACACATTTTTTTACAAAGACATAAAACATGAGAAAGAAAACGTAGTTATTTTGCACCCAACACCCCCTGCAGAAAGAAAAATCATTTTTGCACCTCTTGCATCATTTAGCCGTATTGACTTACATAATCGCTTGCAATCTGCCAGAAGAGTTCGCACTCTCACAAGTCCTGTCTCGCACCCCCAGTAGAGAACCGCTAAACTAAACCTTCAATACAAGCATAGTACGCAACTCCGCAACACACATTCAGAATATACAACGATTTCACAAGCCCACCCTAGTAAGAAGCAGCATGTCTAGAAAGTCCAAGAACTTGTCGTTCTTCAAGCGAATCGATGTTGCCCGCTGGAGGTCGCCAGCACCATGATCTGAATCGCCACCAGCTGAAGGACGGCCATCGCTTTCTTTGCGCAACAACTTTTGCAAAGACATTTTTCTTTCTCGGATCACCTGAGAGATACACACGCTCGTGGGATGTCGTCACTCGTGGTAGTCACGCACAAGAAAGCAATGAACACAACCTTTTCGTCATACTCGTGTACGTAATCGCACGCCGCTTTGAACTTGCGTCCGGATGGACATAAGGAAAAGAGAAAGTCGCTGTGGAAGAAGGGATTGAATATTCGCTTCATAGCGATTGTCGTTAACGTGTAAACCGCCGAAATGTAACGATGCTCCGTACTGCAAAACGAGACAAAGCTGATATTGAACGAACGAAATGTGAACAATATGCAAGCAGTTGTTGTGACATTTAATAAATGCAAACCACGATCTGCAGCCTCCTGAGCTGTGCAACACAAATTTTGATGACAGTAATTAATTTGACCAAGAACTTTTTACCAGTTCTCAGGTCTTCCAATATAACACCAAGCATCAGTATTTACAGTATAACTGCACGTTTGCTTACAATTATCGTCACTCAGTAAGTAGACCCAAACTGACTTTTATTTAAATTAACTGCAAATATCTTTTGCTGGCTTTAGAACTCCAACGTTTAGTTCGTAGAGATACCGGAAGACGGTTTTTCGAAAAGAAACATGAAAATATAAAGACGAGTATTTTTGGTAACAAGAAAAAATAGACTGACTCTTCATTAGGCTTAAAATCAGCTACTTCCTTTCATTATATTTGCTTTGATGTAATAAAAAATGGAAAGAGAAGATGAAATTAATATGCATTCCCCAAGATTGATCTCGATTGAAGTATTGAAAACACTAAAACCGATGATGCGCAAACCCACCAAAGCAACCTTTTGCATCTGGCGTCATGCACATGCAGTTTCAAATAAAACAAGAAGTTGCACGTTTCAGGTCATTGGCTGGGAAATTAAAGGCAATGAGTAGTGAAAACAGGTAGTGGAAACCGCTTAATGGAGCACCCTCGGGAATAGCAAATCCTGCTCTAATAAACGGTTGCTCTCTTGTCCAATGAGAACTTTTTGCAATAAAAATAGGGTGTCATTCACACAAGGGGTTCACCAACACACATATCAATATCAGGGTACTGTATTTTATTCTCGTTGTGAGCACTGTACACAGTATTGTGAAAAGAAAACTTACTGTATTTTTGCAATATTTTTGTCATAATGTATTGCACAGCAGCTGTTGTGGTGGACACTGTTCACTCTTGCCCCTCTTCAGCACAAAAGAACTGGTCGATTTTTGGTTCTTTTACTCCATTTTTGGTTGCTTGGTCTACAAGCTATGGTGCTGTTACACGTCTAACTGCTTTAATAAGCGGTGTGCCTGCTCTAATAAGCGGATAATTTATTAGAGGAAAAAGATAGGATCGTTTTTTTTTCAGCCGGAACTACTCGAATAAGTGGTTTGCTCTGTAAACCGATGTTCTATCAAGCGGTTTCCCCTGTATTAGCTAATCGGAATCAATCTCAAACTTGCAGATGGTATTCATAAATGTGCTGCTTTAATTGAGTTGGAAAATGGAAGTGAATCTAGTTTACCTAACGCCTTGATATGCCCTGCAATCTGCGTGATTCGGAATTAACCTCAGTCACATACCAGCAAAGTGTGAAAAACACATACCCATAACACATCACATCGCTTCGAAAAACGTATACAACTTTGATTTCATTGAGGTGTAACATGCGTCAGCACAGCACATGAGAACGTGCGTTGCACATTGGTGCCAGTTTTCTCTTTAACGAGGTAAACACTACTTTGGAGAAGAATGTTTAACTAACAACTGAACGACTCACCCCTTTGTTTGACAGTCCGTCTTGCATGATATAGCGCACTGCAGCATGCTGTCCAGCGTCATCAAGCTGACATGCTCGAACATTTCTATTTGTTCTTTCTCATCTCGATCTGACCATTTCTCAAGCAAAGTAGTCGTACATGAATTAAATGTTTTGACATAGCTGGAAAAGTAACAACGCATATTTCGTTTGACAAACCCTCATAAAACGTGCCATAAATTATCTTTAGACTGACATCCACTTGCGTGAAAGGCCGCGTGCAAACCTTCAATTGATTACAAATAAGGAGTTGAATACTTTGAACTGGAGTTGAAATATATTTTGTTTGCTAAAGTAGATAGACCTCACGATTGAATATATTTAGAGTTTTGCAAGATCCAATTAAGTCCTTATAACCTGCAGCATGGGTCTTGACAGTTAATTTAACACCAGAGGGCACTTATGCTCAAGGCCCGTATAATATAATTTTAGTTTGTTTCAACAATTTCTTTTGTATAATGCTGCAAATCACCATCCAGTCTATCGACTTAGGTTGATAGTTACAGCATGCCCAGTTAAGTACTCGACTCATCATTAAGCTGGATTTTCTTTCGGTGTTTTTCGATCATTGACATAATTTTTTTGAAATGTCCTAAAAAATTAAGTCTATTCGGTCATAATGCCTTCTACAGTCAAAAAAATATCCAAAAATGAAAAAATGACAACCGCTTTTAGGCTATTTCTTAAACCCAGTTTAAACAATAAATTTTACCAAACTTCAAAAAAATTCGTCTTACTGCTTTAATACGTCAAAATGGAAAGCACGTGTCAGGAGATGTCGATTTCTCTGCCACTTCTTCCCACTGCTAACAAGTAATCCATCACCAATCCACGGCTGAATAAAGCGATACGCCAAATCATCTTTTCTTTCTTGAAACCAAGATAAATGCATTTAGAATTACACATCTGCTGGTTACAACATTATCAAAAGATGCTAGAAACACAAACTTAAAACTTTTTGGTGGCACAGTACAAATTAACAAAATTTAAAAAACTTCGCTTCTGCATGGAATTTCGAAAATTAAGGCGTGTTGTGAAATTTCGAAATTCACGTATTTGGAGAAGCTCTGCAAGCATAATGGCACAAAGTGGGTTTAATACTGCTAATCACCTAGGCAAATTTTTATTGACCAAAAAACTCAAAAATGTTGACTTTGATACTACAATCATTGCAAAACTTTTCATACTGCAATCATTGCAAAACTTTTCATAATCAGTATTAGGGTAACCAACTTGTACTACTCTACATTTCCACAATTTCATGCGACATGTAGGAACAGTGCAATTATCTCTTCATGGGCAGCAGGTTGGACAGAGCTGCTTCAACTTTTGAGCAGAGCGTTTCTTCACACGCGATCGGTTCACACAACGCAAAAGTGTCATCAATGCCAGGTAACTTTTAGAATCATTTATGAGATTATAATGGAAATGCAAGCAAAGTGTTGAGCCTCCATGTCGGAACTATTCGATTTCAACAAAGTTGAAAATAATTTCATATGTTTCATTATTGCACCACAATCGCTTTTGAGACTGTGATACGAAGTAGTAACCTGAACTAATAAGGCAATTATTGCAAACTAAAAAAAGTTGTTGAGTATCAGTTTTTCTCACAAACAGAAAACAAACATTCTGACTAACACTGACAATTACGAAAAATTGACTTTATTGCCCTAAATATAAATATTTACTTATCAGCAAAAAGTTGACATTTTATTAATTTATATCTACAATCTGAAATCCCCTGCTTGTATCCAGAACTCTTAACAAAAACTATGCTGCACAAGTTTACCAACAAGAATTAACTGTCTGAGACTAGCAACAATGCATGCAAACAGGAATAATTACCAGTCTACCTACATAGTATGTAAGAGAAGTGCTAATTAGTAATACTATATTACAAGCAGGTAAAATTGCTGCAGCTTTTGAAGACTAAGGGCACATGTTAACAAAATACTTCTCCATTTTCAGAATAGTAAGTTTTGGCTGAGGTCTTTCACCTAATTAAACATTCTGTTAAGATGCATTCAGTCTCAAATTATTGTTCATTTGAAATATCCTCAAGCTATATGATTTTCTAGAGGTTTAAAAACATACAGTTATAGGTACCTCCGCTCTGCTTGAACGAACTTTTGATTCATGCTAAAAGGCATTTATGTTTATTTTGAACTACACAGACACATTGTTATTTTACATAGTCACCATAATTTATACTAAACCATATGCTGATAAGCATTTTTCCAATCTACTTTGTCATTTCAACTATTTTGGAAAAAAATTTGTATAATTAGGTAGGAACTGTCAATCACGATTATATTACGAAAATTATCTACCACTTTTACATGTCTGAAACAAAACAAGATTATTGTCACTTTTCATCACATTCAAGGAAGTACTCTCCACAATGGGGGTAAGCAAAGAAGCAACTGGCAAATATTTAATAGGAAATTAATTTCATATAAAACTATGTGAAATCGATCCATTGTTAGAATTTTGAGGCTATTCCTGACAGTGAACAACTTAACTTATGAAAAATTACTAGATATTTTAGTATTCTTCCATGGTAGTTTTACATGAAATTGATTTTCTATTAAAAGTTTGCTGTTCGATTCCTGGCTTACCACCCTTGTGGAGAGAGCTTACTTGAATATAAATATTTGAAAATTTTAATCATTGCAAAAAGATATTCAATCAAAGCTCAGTTGGCTGATTCCTTGAAAGCCTGTACAGAAAACCTAGAGCTTTCATTTGTTTTTCATCACATTTGAGAATGTATGTTTGTTCTTAGACTCCATTTTAAACAAGATTTAGTTCTCACATACATTTATTTCAAAACAAAAGCTACAAAAACACACACAACATAAGCTAAACAAAATGACTGGAGAATGGCGTCTTACCAGAAATAGAAAGAACTGGTTTTAAGACATGTGGGTGGTGAAGCATAACATATGACAAGAATGGTCCAAACCAAGCAAGTCCTATCTTTGGATACTCTTTGCATTTTTTGCATATCTCCATAATTGCTTCCTGGTTTGGTTTCAGCTGATAAGAAAAAACAGCTTTCACTTACAGTACATCATTGGTATCATCATGATAGAACAAAATCACAACTATATAAAAATCATTGGCAAAACGCTAAGCTACAACAACAGTTTACCACATTCAGATGTCCAAACAACCAATGGGGTGGAGGGCCATCTATTTCCTGCAATAATTTTCTTCCAATTTTCCTTTCTCTAACAGCAGGAAGCAACAATTTGTACAGTAAATAGGCAGCAACAGGAAGGCACAGAGTGAAAAATACAGAGGAAGTAATACTATACATATTTAACCAATTTTCTGCAAACATTTTACCAGTCATCAGCCAGCATAAATAAAATGTGGGTGGTTTAACTGTTTCCTGTATTTTGTGTGAAACTAATGTCAAAGCTGGAATATTCTTAAATAGCTAACGAAATACTTTCAAAAATCATGTCTGGTCAACCAAATGAGGTCAAAGAATACAAAAAATTCACCTTTCTACAGAAACATGAAATCATGTACTTGCAGGTATTGCAAATCACAAGGCAGTTCCTGACAGTATACAACCTAAAGAATTGTTGTATAAAAATATTCTTCAACTGCTGATTTATTATGTACTGTTGTGATCGAAAAGCCCGAGCAGCATGTGCGCAAAGCTTCACACAGGAAGCAACACTAGAGGTCACTCGAGGAGATCACTATATTATTGCTTGTTCACACCACATATATATGGGTGTTGTTCTTTGCGCACTTCCCGTTCGTGGTGAATCGCACATTCAACACAACACCAATGGAGAGTTTGCAACAACATCCCCTCCTTTTTACAATTAACCGCACCGATCGCACATTCTTTTTGTGAAGGCTGCACCTGGCATGACCTTCACATCCTGGTCACAGCACTATTTTTTGCGATCGAAAAGCCCAAGCGGCATGTGTGCAAAGCTTCACACTGTGGCAGCAAGCAACAACAGAGAACACCTGACAAGATCACTCTATTTTTGCTTGTTCATGCCACATATGGGTGTTGTTCTTCGTGCACATCCCGTTCGTGGTGAATTGCACATTCAATGCAACGTCAGCGGAGAGGTTGCAACAGGAACAGCCTAAGTCTGTTTCCGGAGGCAATATGAAAATATTTGCCATACAAAATATAACTAACTTTTGTCTAGTCCAGGGGTCGGCAACCTTTCCGTAATAGTGGACCAAAAACAAAGTGTGCAAGATATGGCGGGCCATACTAATTTTCCACCAACGGTTCCGTTCCTTTGCTGTTTATAATGTTGTTCTGTTTATGATGTTGTTAAAAATTAGGAATTTATGCAATTTTAATCAGATTAGCTCCTGATTTTCACAGTTCATAAAAAAAGTATATGACATACACTACATTTATAGCATAGTGCAGTTTCTCATAAGTATGCAATACAAGAAGTTGCAAGGAGGGCAGATTCTTAAAACAATACCACTAGGTGGGCCAGTCAGTTAACCTACTACAAGTACAAGTTGACAAGGGCTTGCAGGCCAGATGATTTTCCTTGATGGACCAGATCTGGCCCGCAGGCCGTAGGTTGCCGACCCTGGTCTAGTCATTAGCATGACTATGATGTACCACTTTCATTTTAATAAATATGGGCAATAGACCATTTGTGCCTCACAATTCCAGAAGCAAGGGCTAATGAAGGTTAGTAGAAAATGATCTGTGTAATGTAAATGAAAAATGGTTTGTGAAACCAAAAATAAACCTTCCTATGCAGCAAAACCTCATGAGGTGAAAAGCACTAAGTAACAACTGCACTAACCTTGGACAAAAATAAGCAAATTGTTTGGAATAAAGGTAACTTTTCTAAAAACTGGATGAAAACCATTTTTTCTGTGGTAAGGATCTACAATAAACAGGGAAAAATATTTTCGCTCTGCAAGGTCGAATATAAATGACAGCAATCAGCCTCTCAAGTGTTCAAGGAGCTGAGCAAGGCAGAGAAAATGTAAACCTAGCTAAAATGAAACTCTGCCTGGGTTTCCCTAACCCTTGGCTGTAAAGCTTTCAATTTTCCAATTTAGGCAGTGGTTTTTTTATTCTCTTCATTCACATTTCTGGCTCAGACACATGTTTCATATCACACGGGTTAGTCAAAAGAACACATAATGCTTGGTCATAATATATCACAGGGTAAACAATAGTTCCAGTCAAAAACAAAAGAGGAAAAACACTTAAAAATACAGAAACTAGTGCATTTGCTTTTGTCACATAGTGGGAAAACAACCTACTTGTAAAAGGCTAGACACATTTGTGATAAGCATATGAAAAGTCATATGAAGATCCACATCATTGAACAACAGCACACAAATTGTTTCTGATTAAAGCATTACATAAACGTCCTGGCAAAGCAGTTATCTTGATGCTGATAAAAATGTATATTCTTGGGCATGTTTTTTAAGGCATTTTGAGAGACTGGAATGGACTCTCAAAATACAAAAGAGCTTGCTTTGTGACCACTACCAAAATACACTAAAACCTTGCTTTACACCCATCTTGGTTTTTAGATAAAATAGTTGCAATCTCTTGAAATGTATTGGAGGCCACCAGGTAAGCAAAAATATCCAACATCATATCACCATCAACACTATATACAGCAAAAAAGCACACAATCCACAACAAATATGACGATACATCATGTATGTCAAGTATCGAAAAAGGACAAAGATGAATGGAATTAGGTTTTCCAAATCCAAGTCCAGTCCAACAGTTAACAAGATGAGGTGGCAACATACATTCATTGAGTAACAGTAAAATCAATGGGACAATGTAAACTATAAATGAAAAAATGCAGGTCAAGGTAGAAACAATATACACACATGTCCATTATATAATATGAATGGAATAATAATCCCATGACATTTTAATTGAACAACATGTATTACAGAGTTAAAGGAAAAGTTGGAGTAGGACAAGATGAACACCAGTACAAAACGTTTGGTGACGGATAATGAAAAACACTTGTTCAATATGGTTCAACAACACCAATAAAAAAGCAATAGCAACATCACATACAGCAACAGGATGAAGACATGAAGCAGCAATACAGGAACAAAGGGTGAAGAGTTGAAGTATGTACAGATTACCAGGTGAAGCATGCACATATGTGAAAGAAGCAACAATAAGGGTTATGAAGCAGAGAATTATGCATTAAAACACTACACTGCATTTTAGAAGCAAGTTATTTCATAAAAAAGGCAAATAACAAAGACAGAAAAACAATGTTCATCCACACAGATTGGGAAAAAGTGAAACAATTTCCCATAGACCATAATGGAGTGAGTACCATTGATGAAAGTATGTCCCAAATGTATGACACATGGTGTCACAAGATGAGGTTGAAAAAACATGGCATTGCATTTTCAGCATTATTAGCTCTTCTACCAGTTTTTTTGTCTGTGAAGGATAGCAGTGGTGTTTATACTTGTGTCCTGGGTATGACATAAAACTGCAACCCCGATGGAAAAGGCTTCAGTTTGGGAAAATCTAGAGTTCTGGAGAATGTGGAGTTACCCCTTAATTTACATATAACACCCAGGTTTGCACTGGCCCAAGGCAGTACCATCTGTTAGGGCCTCAGCTATGGGTCAATAACGCTTTCAACAATGCAGTTGCAGGGATAAAGAGCACGTTATGATACAAAGAATGTCATGGTCATCCTGCTGCATCCCCATTCCCCAGACCTTATCCAGTCGTCTTGACCTTGTCTTCAGTTTTGGCAGTGGATCATGCAGCCTAGGATGAGTGAAGCTGGAATCCTGCACAGCCCTCCCTCACTTTAAACAAAATATTGCGCAAGTCATGTTTCTTGTTTCAGCCAGAAGTTCTGTGGTGATAAGAATCGGCGAACCAGATGGTGAGGATATACCCAACATCTGCAGTTGTGAACCTGCACACAGGTGACTCAGGTCATAAAGTTACTCCCCACTATGACTATCACTGAATCCAGGGCGGCAGTGAAGTTTGGCAGTCCCCTGAGTGACCTAGCAGCCCGTTTTCAGGAATGATTTGCTTGTCTCCACAGCCTGAGGATGGGGCTAGAAAAGGTGCCATAAACATGCAGTAGCCTGCTCCATCAAACCTTGATTAGATTTAGCCTGTAGACCGCAGTTAGAGGGGATTGCATTACGTGGTCGAAAAATTAAAATTTGCAACTTCAAAATACTGCATGGAATGTACGAACCTTGCTTGATAACCCAAACTCTAAAACACCCGCATGGAGAACTGCACTTGTGGCCAGGGAGCTACTCTGGTACAACACAGTTATTACTGCTCTACACCTTCTGCAGTGGCTGCAGCGCTGGCTGGTGATCGTCAGGAAGCTGGTGTGGGATTTGCCATCAAAACTCACCACCGACCACCATGTGTAGGATATGACTACTAGACTAGAATACCAATTGGGCTCAACGATTACCTTACAGCAGTGTTTCTCAACCGGGGTTTCGCAGAACCTCAGGGTTCCGAGAGCGGCTGCCAGGGGTTCTGCCTAAACCAGAGGTGGTCAATGGTCAATGGTCAATGGTTTATTGTTTCATATGACTCAGCCAACAAGCAGAAGCATCATAAAAGCCATCGCATGCAGTAAGCCAACCATT
>JGI24021J15306_10004400_pt1 | contig 16359 bp, 12 predicted proteins | sample Ectturendosymbi1_FD_15306 | JGI IMG/M metagenome (IMG submission 15306) | reverse complement strand
GGGGGGGGGGCAATCAAAGAGTTGAGGGCAAGGGAAACGTATAAAAAATAAAAAGATCTTTCCAATTATATTCGTTTTTTTCATCAACATTGTTGACCTCAAAAATAAAATCGTAAAAACATTCTTAAGTTTGTGTTTCAATGTTAGCAGGGACGCCGGAGAAGGGGGACGTGGCCAGGGCATTGCCCTCTACTCTTTCAAAAGGGGGCAACAGGGGTGGAGCTGCCTTTTCATAACAGTATCATAGGTAATTCCATGGCTTGTCAAGATCGAATTGAAACAAATTTATTTCATTTATTCGCGCACCCAGAAAGTTAATTTGATTGAAAGTAGCGTGCTGCTTGCTGTTAGATTTAGATCCATGAATAGCTTGGAGCTGTAGGTTTGAAATAACGCAATCGCCTTATCATGTTATGACGTAAAATGAAGTTACTGGTACATTGTATCAGCTACCGTCATGCCATTGTATCACATACAATGTCAAGTCAGTGATGAGCGATAGGCTGTACGGGACAGCAAAAGTATTGTTGCAACCAGAATGTTGCGTTCCCTTGAGCCAATCAAAGAGAGTGTAGAACCTTCGGCCATCCGCATAACAGCAGTAGAACTTCCCCACTCGACCAGAATCACTCTTCCACTACCGCCACAAACTCAGCGTTATCTGTGGCGAATTCATCTCGCCGTAATACTGCCCCTTTTCAGTGGCTCAAGGCAAACTTTTGAGAATCGAACCAACTAGTTTCAACACAACCGCAGCAGAGTTTCCCAACTCGAGTAGGTTCACTCTCTAACAACAGCAACGAACTCAGCAGTATATGTGTAAGTGGCGCATTCACCTCGCCACAGTAGTACACAATGTAGAACTAAACGTCAAGTTTGAAAGTTTTTACGAACCCTTATAAATCTCTTTGAAGAGAACCAGGCTTATATGGATTAGACAAACAAAGCTGAACGCGTAGAAATAGAATAGGTTCGTTCGGCAACGGGCTCTTGTGATTGTGAAATCAAGCGAATTTGCTCAGCGTAGCGCAGACTGTAAACCTACATGCTTTATAGATGTGAAACTTTACGAAAAGTNAAACTGCGTATAAAACATATTAAAACAGCATGTAAGCATTGCAAACTTAGCTTGGATATATTTTATGTTACATATCATGCAAGTAGCGAAGACCTTCAAAAACACATATATCAATCGACAGTCTTCCTCGTAAGCACATTTGTTATACCTACATTCATACATTAATTCAGAAAAAGGATGCATTGGTGTTTCTTATGCTTGTTTTGTATGAAAACGTTTGGGCAAAGAACTATTTAAATCAAGACATTATAGCAGCTAAAATGTTCACACTAACAATCATAAGAAGTGTTTTGACTTTGAACATTTTCCAAAATTTTTTAAATTACCTCGTTTCATTGCCAGAGCAATTTTTGAATGCCACTCGTGTGAAAACAACAAACCTGAAATAAACTCCAGCATATCTTTACAGTTAAAGGTACTTTTGGAAAACAGCTTAAATGACTATATAGAAGTAATCTTCGTCAGATTTCTACAAAGTGTTTATTTCCCTGTTATTTTTAAATGATAGAGATTGCCAACCTGCACATGGGTATGTAGGAGGAAAAATTAGAATGCGGATGTTTTTCTGTTTTAAGGTAAAACCACAAAAACATATGTATAATTTTCAGCGCTTTTATATAGTTTCATTTTCTAAACGTTCTTTAGAATTTCTGTGCAGCAAGCACGTCTTTTGTGATGTAACAACACCGTGTCGCATAAAGCACGCAGTACTTAACCGCTGCTTCCCATTGCCACTTTATTGGAAGCAGCTCATTTCTTTTACGGCAATTTTTATTCGTTTGAAAAAGCTCTTTTATGTGTCAGGTATTGGGCGATCGTTCGCACCTCGTCTTACGAGAAAGTCTTCAACAAACGAAACTCTTCCGCGATGGTCGTTTTCACCTGGATCTGGGGCAACTTCATTGCCATCCCTGCACTAACGAAACAAGTCGGCATAGTGTAAGCAACCTCTGAAAGTGAAGACGTTAAATTCAGTTTGTAATAACCAAAGCAGCCATCAGGGCTGCACAACGTATTTTTTACATTTTATTTGTATTTACTGCGATGCTGATCATAAAAATAGTCTAAAACGATGTTTCACTAAAATTGTGTATTCTTTGAAAGTAACATGCAACTGTTTTTTCTGAAGTTATTTCCTTATATATTAACTAAACATGCAAGTTAACGAAGTCTTGCTGTGCTGTGGACCGCATGTTACAATCTAAAATATGTTTTATAATCGCTTTTTGTTCGGATGTAAATAGGTTACAGTTGCTGCCTCACTAAATTTCAGACAACAATGAAGGTGATGAAACTGTTTCAAGGGCCGAAAGTTTTTTGACTTGCTTGTAAGTTTAACAGATATATGCCTCAGGTTTAAAAAAAAATTCGTTTAATTTTTGCAGATACGACAGAGTCACAGACATGTGCCTTTGGGATATCTACTCGTCGATGGTATACAACATGTACTTGGTTACAGCAGCAATAACAATCCCTGTAACTCTTGATATTTTTCTTTACTTCAGGTTGTACCAGTAAGTTATTCAGCTCAAGTGTTCTGCCTGAGCCATTACATTGTTTTAGTGCAGTGGTTCGCAACCGCGGTTCTGAGCCGCATGCGACTCCCAAGCACCGTTTGTGCTGCTCTCAGCAATCTTTCATAAGACCTCTAATGTTTGATGTATAAGCTGGTTGATAAATTTCCGATAAAGGTCTTTGGAGGAACAGCTGTTTCTTAGTAAAATAATCTAACTGATTTTTTTTGCACAGATCTGTAAGAAAAAAAGGGCAATGGCTGCGTAGCCTGACATCAGGACATAATACTACGATTCGAAAGGAGAAAAAGTCTTTGAAAGTTGAAATTGAGCTGTTGAAAACCCTTTCCACTACAGTTATAATTTGCATTGCCTGCTGGATGCCATCAGGAGTAATAATCTTAGTCAGAACACCGGGTGATGAAAAATTGATTTATAAGGTACGTACCGTTGAAAACGCACGGGCATGGCATGCTGGGGGGGGGCGTGCAGAGGGGTGCGGGGAAAACGGAGCGACAGCCTCGGGCATCAGTGCCAGGGGGGCATCCAAGGAAAGAAATCAGAAAAATTGCAATGCTGCAACTAGATGCTTCCTTGTATTGAAAGGCTGCTAACACATCCTGCATGGAACTGATGAGAACTTGTCTGAGGGAGGCATGCAAACGTATATTAAGTGACCCTAGAGAGTGATGAAGCACTGCCATTGTTATTGTAAGGCCTTACACCCCCAATCTCTTCCCCACATTTAGGCTTGCCAAAACCTGTTAGACTCTTTTTAATCTGCGACTTGTAGTCTTCAAGATATCTTTCGATTTTCTCCAGAGCCTAGGTTTTTTAACTGGGGGTGTGAAAGGTTCTAAAACGGGGTTACGCGTATGGCAGCGACATATTGTTGAAAACTATCAAAATGCATTGTTTTTAGCATTCGGAAATTTATTATCATTTCACTATAAATGTCATAATCAAAACAAAGCGGACAGTACAGTAAATACTAACCGAGACCTCTTGAAATGCCCGGAATTTTGATTCACCTAGCATGACCGAAGGAGCCATTTTGACTCTCTGCAGGCAGTTTCTTGTGTAACAGTACTGGGATTACAGCTGTGAAGTAGCTTTGTAAGACAACACAGTCAGAGGTATTTTTCTAAAACTGATTTAATTGATCAAAACCAAAGTAACAACAAAACAAATAGGCGAAAAAATACAGAATGCCGGAAAAGGAATCTTCTTATTGTGGGGAATTGCATTTCACGCACAGATGTCGTGTTTCAGTAGTGCACCTTCCGCAAAATGACCTGCTACACTCACGGCAGGTGCCCACTGCGCACTTCCTCATACATTCCCTCTTCATTTGACAGTATGTCGTCATTTTACCATGCCCTTTGTCGGGTGTTTCTTCTTGCAACTGTCTTTGTGTTGCTCGTTTCGCCTTTGTGCTGCTACTTTCGACTATGAGGTTAAGATAGCTCCTCAGCCAACCGCTGAACAAAAACGTTTTGGCGTATGCTGTTCTTTATGACCTCTTTGTGAATGATCCATGCATTTATAGCGGCAGTGTGTTATGGAACAAATGTTGCCTATTGGTCATCTTCTGGTGGAAGTTCTAACTGTGCATTTCCTTGCCATTTGATTGACAATATCAACACCATATTTTTGTCAATGTAAGGTTTTACCCTTTCCGGTATCTTCTTGGAATTATCGGCAACGGTGATGCTTGGGTGAAGGGTGCCGAGGATAATCACATTTTTATTTGCCTTACCTTGGTAAACAGTCATCGTTGCATCACCAGATTTATAGTGTGGTGGAGTGAAGTGGCTGTTTCTTGTGCTTCACCACTGCAGGGACTTCCTTCCGGATTTTGTTTACTGTTCCCGGTAGGTTGGTTTTGTTTTTGGAAAAATTATTTCACCGAGGTGAAAGAATTGTCGGTTGTCACGTTCCTCCCTTTGCTGAGGTAGGCTTCACAAGAGCATGACGACCTGGTCGGAGACGCGTTCATCCCTGGAATGAGTTTCGTCTCTACCACCGTACCGCAACCCATTTACCACCTACTTGCTCTCTTTGTTTGCAGCTAACCAATATTTATGCCCACATTTTTCAGGCTTTGACGCCATGCACTGCGTAAATTGACATTTACATTTGGTGTGGAAAAGCTGTTCATCCACAATGATGAAAAGCCCAGACGTGGAACATGAAATACAGTTCTGTATGAACATCTTCCCCACAACCGAAAAAAGAACAAATTTGTTTGTTTTCAAACTTAGAGATCGATCGGACTTTTTGTCAAAGCGGAGAAAACGTAAAATTTCGCTGAAATGGTTCCTTCATATCGCTTGTTTGCAAAATGACATGCCCCATTTGTCAGTCCAGAAAGTGTGATATGGCATGTCATCTGATCCTGTTACTCCTCGCGCACATAACAGCAATGAAGATTCAGTGATGGTGCTATTCCGGAGGTGTTCGAGTGCAAGCTTCTCAATAACAAATGTCAGGCGCTTGCAGGACTTCCAACCTGTATGTTTCTACGCGCGTAATTCGTAGGGCCTGGACATTGCCTCAGGATTTTGCGACCTGCAAGTCTGCCTGGGGCCTGGTCACTGACTTGTATTTTATTCCATTTAGTGACATCCTTTGCAGTCAACACTGTACCATCGTTCTCATCAGTTTCCAAATAACTTTGCAAATAGCTCCTGGTTGGATCTCGGTTACCTTACACGAAAAAATAAACGCAAGTTGGAAAACACAGAAATAGAGACATGACAACTCCATCCGCATCACAAAGCTCCTGTTCTGTCTTGCGACTCACCTTCACTAGAATAGCTAGTTTCGTCTGCTGCTGGAATGAAATTATCATCTGCATCAATGTTGCTTTCGTCCCGACTGTCAGACATATCCTCAGGAATATCAGTCAGCAAAGATAAAACTTTTTTTGGTGTGAGACTTCGACTTGTGGACATATATAGATATGCTGGCTGCTTAAAGTTGTAAACTAAAGGGCAGCTATGATTTAACTGTGCTTTCAATCAAAACCACGCACAGCAAGTCAAAACAAAGGTGATAATTCACTAACCAGGGCATTTTTGACGCAAATGTCTCAACAAAACAAAATATTCTATGTCACTGGTAAGAAAATGACAAAGGCTTTGAAAAGACACTTGACAGCAATAAAGACCTCAAGTTGTTTCAAAAGCACAATTGGTTTTGTAAATTGAATCTACGCTACAAAGCACAAAAGCACTATCATTACCTGTAGTTCACGAAATATTTTTTAAGCATTTCTATTCAGGGAGTCAAAATGACTCCTCCGGGCATTTGGGGTAAATATTAAAAAAATCATATTTAAAGTTAACATAAACGCACGCCATCCAACCAGGCTATTACGCGTAGGAATGATGAAATATCACGGATGGATTTTCCTTGGAAACAAGCAGGTGGAAAGACACGCACAAGCAAACTTCCCGAAGGAGTCATTCTGACTCCGTTGGGCATTCTTGTGTTAAACGTGCTTGTTCGAATTTGGAATTAAGAGTATAGAACGCTTTATTTTTAGATGGTGTCTAGTCTACTTAGTTACTTTTTTGGTGGTAATGCGATATGTGTCACAAGGATATATCACAAGTGACGATTTGGCGATAGATTCTTCGCTCTCAATTGTTGTAAACAATCAAAATAATACAGTAATTTTTTCAGAAAGAACATCGTTCCGAGCTGTTAAAACACTTTCGGCACCAAGTACTATGTGTTTGAAGACTCACTGTTTTTTATCGAGAAAAGCGCAAGCGTTCTTTCTGAAACGTACTTCGTGTTTTTCTTGCCAAAAGTGCCATGCAAAACTCTGTGCCCATGCACGTACGCGTGTTGCAGCGTTCACCTGTCTTGCTATTATTGCGTAGCGTGGCACGAAAGAGACTCGTTCACCTTTTTCTCTTCTTTCTTATCACATGAGGCAAAGGCTTTGTGGCGCAATCCTTTTGCACGTGGCAAAGGCTTGGGAATGTAGGTTTGCTGCGCCTGTATTTCTCGCAGTCCTTAGTACTGTATATTAGTAGGGGGGGCATACAATCAAGTTTTGTCCCGGGCATCACCCGACCTCTGCACGCCCCTGCCCGCTAGTATAATAAGCCAATGTTTGACCAGTTGTCGCAGAGCAAAGAAACGTGTCGCTCGTTCCATTCATTTTTGGACTAACTGTGCTAAATTTGGTTTGATGAATTTTAATGGCATTTTGTTAATTCTACGGAATTTCACACCTATTTTATGAAGTTTTGTTACTCTGGCGTTTCGCTGAGTTCCATCAAAATCTGACTGACCACAAGAGTTGATTTGACGTACCGTATGTGGCTAAATGGTGCAGTTGGATGAGCAATCAAATAGATTTGCAGATTTCATGATTTTACCTCGCTGAACAGACGAGGTGTTTTTGTACGCAATTACGAGACAGGCTTTAATAAACTGTGGCCAGATTTTGCGGAAGGCTTCTGTCAAGCTTGTTGTGTACTCTATGAAGTATATATTACGTTCAGCGGAAAATATCTTGTAAAGTAAAATTCACATCAATTTAAACTTTCAGTTTTTCTAAAATATAAAAAAAATTGGCAAAGACGTTAGGACGTTTCGAACATTTTAAACTTGAATACAGGTTTGGGTGAAAACCATTAAAACGAAAAATTATAGGACTAAGTTAAGAACTGCTTTAACTGAAAGGACGTAATCTGTATTCTTTAAATATGTATTGTAAATTTTATCGCGGGAAAACTTTCAATTTTCATATTTTGGTTTCGTGAATGGAAATACAGTGGAAAATTGTTTAATTAAATTTTGAACAATTATTACCTTTTTTTAATTGAAGCACATTTTGACAGGTGTTTTAGAATTTTTTTAAAGCACCCCGCTATGGTAGGTAAATAGGCAATCACGTTTACATTTCTTACTTTTTCACTTATCGAGTAACTTGGTTACTGTTTTGAATTAACTGCCAAACAAATCGTAATCACATTAGAAATTGTTTAAAAAAATTTTGAAAAACTTTCAATTATATCAGCATGAGTTTAAATTTTTTTGTGGAAAAAGACGACCGCAAAAATTTAAATTTACTTTAGATTACAAAAATAATTGTTGTTCTCGGGTTATTGTAACAAACTTCGTTTACGTATTGACGACAAAGAAGGCAATACGTGCTTGACAGCGGCTTTTATCCCAAAAATGTGAGAAAAGAAATTTAAGCAGCTTGCTGAAGCTCTATATGCACAAAATCAGATTTGTTTCACAAGGAAAACAAAAAGTGAAGCAATTCGTTTCAAATTTTACATCGAAGTGAATTATGGACCTTTTATTTATGTCAAATGATATGCAAATCATATTCAAACAAACAAAGCTTCTTGAATACCCTTACACTACAAAAATTGTTTCAAAGACATAAGATATCCCAGTTTTTCCTCCAATCATTTGGTAATTCGACCAAAAGAAAATTTTTCCAACTGCAAAGCTTGCGCCTGACGTGCATTTCATTTTATTTCGACTCATTTGCAGTTCTTGACATGGGTGGCTCTTTCCAATTCATCAGCAAACTTCATCATTTACGGTGTCATGAATCCTGGATACAGAAATGGTTACAAATATCTGCTAAAGAGAATTTTCTGCATGAAAAATCAAACAAAGAGGTAGGTATTCCTGCAGATTTGGCAATTTTGGACGTCTTTACCTCAAAAGAACCCACTCTGTGCATGCTAATTTCAGTTCTGATACTACAATCGCTTTTACGGCAAACTACTGCTTGAAGTTAGAAACTTTTCCTTTCAAAGTTAATTTAAGATAATTCTTGCCTCTGTGTTACTGCTTTCCAAAAATTTTGGTGACCATGTTTCCAAGCTTGCTTTATATTTCTTTCAAGTGCGCTTTTCCCATTGGTCTCTCTCACCGTGGCAATGGTACTCTAAAAATTATGAAAAGGTAAATTCCATCTGCCTGAATCGATTGTTCTTACCTTGTCTTAAGAATAAAACAGCAGCTTTAGCTAGAACGATACCATGCACAAATTCCAGAGACTGTCGGTGGACAAAGCTGTTGTTAGTCAACCTTTGTCAAAATGCCTTCGTAGTGGCCTGCCATGTCCTTGTTTAATTTCGATAGTTGTATTGTAGGCTGTTGTCCTCTTGGCAATTGTCTGGTTGGTAGTTCGAGCAATGCAACCGAAAAACACTTTGAGAAGAAAAGCTAGCGATGCTGTGCATCATGAAAGCTTTGTCAGTGGTTGACTTATGCATTTGCCTCGTACTAAATACGAAAACACTGGTTGAGACATCAACTGTTTTAAGCATTTCCAAATAATTTCTCAAGCGTGTTAAAAGTATGGACAACAGATATTGGGTGTTTTAAAAAAACACGCAACTTCGGTTAAATTCAACTTCATCTTCGCAAAGAACTAAAAAAAGTAAGGCATATTTAAAAATCAGCACTAGCAATTGTAAATTTGTCCCACTCTAAACATTATGCCTATACATTGGATTGCAAAGAAAGATCTGTACTAAGCTTCGAGTTGATGCAGTTTGGTCTCATTCATAAGCTACATATTTTGTGCACATGAATTTTCTTAAACATTTCACCAGTTTGATTTAAGTTATTAATTCACTGCATTTGCATTAAATCATGGAACTGGTAGATGTGTTGTGCAGACGATAGAACCAAAACTTTGAAATTGACCAACAAAGTCCTTCGAAAATCACTTTCTAAGTCTTCAACCTGAAGATTGTTGATTTCGGTGAAACGTATCTCACGTGTTGCTTTTCCGCTTTAGCGTGTTACGTTGTTTCCAGCACTGCACCGTCTTTGTCGGAAGTTGTCGACAGTGACTCCACGTGTCGCTGACGCATATCCCGATCGTCTTGCAGTACACAGAAGGGAACAGTTTCCTAGACGACATAAAATAGCAGAAGCTTAATATGCGTTTCCGCTGCCTGCCTTGATCAGCGCAACACCTGCGCGATAAACGTGTAAGAGGAAAATCTGATTCCTCAAGCAGCAACATGCCTGGGAAGAAACGATACATGTTTGGCAACAAAACCGACTCATTTTCATTTATCGTAAGCTTGACACAATGCATGCTCTATACCAAATTATGAAGTGAGTTTATGGCAGGCCTGTTTGAGATTCAAGATATTTTCCAATCGTGATGACAGCGAAACATGCTCAATCAGAACGTTTTTTTCAATGAACAAGTTGTGATCGCCTTTTCTGTCCCGTTCCACCGTTGATTTTAAGTAGAGTTTCCTTTTACAATTAGAATTTTAATCATAATTAATTCAAAGATTGAATAATGTACACCCTGTTGTGAATGCCTGCCCAGAGTTGTAAACGGGCCTCATGTTGAAGCCCGAACATGGCCGAGCCCGAAATTACAAGCCCGAACCCGGCCCGAGCCCGACATTCATTTTTGAAGCCCGATTTAGGCCCGAAAATCAAATTTACCTAATGAGTGAAGATACGCACACCTATGGGGCATCCAAAAACGTAGTGTTCGGGTATAGCTGAAGGTACACTGTTTTATCACACACAAAATAGCAACCATCTTGACCAAAACATTGGCTTAAACAAGCACAATTTTAGCTGGTTATTCACGATAATACTGTGAAATGTAATGTTTCTCAAGAAAAAAAGAAACTTATCACGAAACTATCCAAGTTGGCGCTATCACAGGCATAAATGAAAATATCTAGGACATGACTGTAGGCATGAAAAGCAGGTCGTTTGTAAGCCATCGCGTAAGTGATTGATCTTTTCGAAGCAACGCCATCACGTGCTAGTTTCCTCAGGCTGTCGGCTTCCCAAAAAGAGTGTAAGACTGATCTCAGCAGAAAACAAAAGAACGCAGCTGTGTTTGCAAATAGAATTACCTGAAGAAAACTCACAATCACTTCACTCACGGAAGTCATCCTGGTGAGCACAGCAAATTTATGTCACAAAATAAAAAATCTTGACTTTGAATGTTGCAAAAACGTTTTGCACGCAGGCCCGAAATCGGCCCGTAACATTTTGACAAACTTAAATTCGAGCCCGGTCCGAAACCCGGCCCGACCCGAAAAGCCCGGCCCGGCGTACCACTCTGTGCTTGCCAACTGAACACCTAGTTAATGCCGAAAATGTTCTCTGTTTTGAAGGGATTTACTACCATCATGAATTTATTCGGCTCTATACAGCGTTTGAGCTTATCTGTAAGGCCACGAGACGAACGTTTACACATTATTTGCAAATTTAAAAATATATTATAAAGTATTCACCTTCCCGTCACATATACGACATTGACAATGTTGAAAATGAATATCTAAAAACTCCAAAGAGCTTATTCAATCTTCCTTATGTTTTCAGTTGCCTCGCACTGCTGAATGATTTTCTTTGACAACGTAGCCGACTGCCTACAATACCTGGCGTCGTTGCTCGCCATAAGATTTTCTTTGACAACGTAGCCGACTGCCTACAATACCTGGCGTCGTTGCTCGCCATAAAGACGATACGTCCAAAAAAGTTGGATGCGGTGGCGGTCAAAGCTCAATCATCGCAGACGGTTAACACAGTATCCTTGTAGCACACATCATGATTTAAATCAACGGTATTGGTGCTACGTGTTTTTCAACGACTTTCACAACCTTTTTTGTTTCAGTGTGTTGCAACTGACACACTTACATCATATAAAATAAAAGCCGATGTCTTTGAACCACGAAATAGATGTAAGTTGTATTGTATAACATCTTCTCTCTCACACTCAACGCAGTAGACTTAAATGGCAGTGGCACGAAACGCACAAATGCATGAAAGAACACCAAGATAGATACGTGGTGGTAGCAGAAAAGTGTACGCTTGATGGCGCTAACACAATTACTTTGATGAAACACAATCATACACAGGGGCGGATTCGGCCACTGACAGTAGGGGGGTTTGGTGCGATGTCAGTAAAATTTGGTAGTCAAGTCTCATAAAGGCTTCGCTACTGTAAGAGAGATAAAGTATACTTCACAACACTACGGTGACCAAACATTGGACGACAAAATGGCCTTGTTTCGCAAATCCTGTTTTCCGAATTGCATAAAAACATGGTGAAAAAAGTTACACTCGTAGGTTTCAGAGGGGCGATCGCCCCAATCTCCTCCCTCTGAACCCACTCCTGACCACGCGCATGTGATACTAGCAAAGGTCACGTGCATGGNTGGNGCTACCGCCATCACGGTTATTATAATATAGCGCTGCGACGACTTCCAAGTGCAGCAGCGATTTATAAACTGCATGANGAAGTGGGAGGCTTCGAAGGACCAGGGTTCATTTCAGCTGCAGACCTCCCTAGGGCGGAGATACTTATAGTGTAAAGGGAACAGTTGATAGCAGTGAGTAAAGTCTGTTGCTCTGAGTGTAAGGTTTAATATGCGTATTTGTGTTATATGGTTCATGGAAACAAAATGTTTTGCAGGCAAAGTGATATCACCAGAAAAACTTGGTTGAACCTTGTCACATAAAAAATTTGGTGTTTATAAATATTTTGGAAATATGTGCGAAATTGAGCATTAAAACCTGCAAATAGCCGCGGTACCAGTCAAGATTTCTCATGTAAATATTGCTATACCGCATAAATTAAGGCGGTTTAGGATATACTAAAAGCTTTATTACTTTAACAGTAGAGGTTTATGTTGGACTATATTAATTAAGTGAAAATGCGCTGTACTGAAAGGCTATAATTGTTCTTATTTTTCGCAGAGATTAATCATGTGCTAGGTTATAGGTGTCGCAAGATTTTTACAAAAACGTATTTTTTCCCAGGAACCACATTTTGTTTTGAAAGAAGGTATTTTAATTATAGAATTTAGGCAACTCCGCTTATTTTTGCTTAAAAATCTATTGCCACCTGAAAAACAACACATTTTTAAGAGTTAAAAATCTATTAAAACCTTTTACACATTTTAACTATCCCATTTTTAATTTGACAACCTTTCTGAAAATGTAAAAACTTAATGAAACCTTTTAGCCTGATTTTCAATCGCTTTGCAAGAACACGTTTGCCTCCTCTTCCCCATCACTTATTACTGCCAAAGAAGTACAGTTTTTTCGTGATTGTTGTTCTCGTGCAATCGATGAATTGCTTTGGGATTTTGCCTGACACGAGAGAAGGTTTCTTCGAAACCACTGTGATTTAGTAGTCATTTGGAAAAGATTGTGAACAACACGTTTATAATGTGTGTTGCCATCGTAAAGCGTTACGTTTGTCCTCTATCATGCCAATCAAATTTATATCCCTGATGGTTGTTGTGTATTTGCCTCTACAAAGCATCTTAGTTTGGCATGCTTTTCAGCAGAAGCTTTTATATGCTGTGAGCAGGTTACTCTCACGACGAGACAAATGAAAGTTAGTCGGAATCATTTGATGAATTTTAGCTGTTGAATTTTTTTTGCTGAATAAATAGAGAAACATTCTACATAGACTTTGCTGTATTTTCACAGATATGCAGTATTACAACTTCGATTAGATCTCAAACAAAAACAATAACACCTAAAAGCAATGGTGTTTTTTTGTAATTTCGAATCCTTATATTTGGCTGTGCTTTCCTTTCATGGGCACACAAATATCTTTGATTTTTTTTGGTTGAACACAGTTCAAGCTAAGGCCACAAAATGTTTTTAGAATTCTAAATGCTACTTTCCTATTAAATTCCAAATTCCAGCTGCAAAACACTCTGTACCTCTTATGAGCATGGTTATGTTAGAATTCAATTTTCAAAATTATGATTATTTTGTAGACCATCGCTTCAAACTTCCACACATTTATGAGACGTTTGGAAGTTTGACGGTATCTATCCCTTCTCGTGGACATCGAAGAAGCATTCGTCCTGGAACTACCAGAAAAGATTCTGATAATTTTCCAAAGCTATGGTGTTGGTGGCCACCTTCTACTGACCAATGAAGTCATTGCCTTCCAGCACCGACGTCGGTGCCCTGCTGCCAGCGTTAGCCAAAGTCCTTCGCCGTGGATGTTTGGGCTCCGACAAAGCGTGTTTTCTATCTCCACTCCTCTTAACAATTATAGTGGATGCAGATGTACTTCGATGTTTTGTGCATTCGAAATATATGATTTCAGTCATTCTGTATTCGTCATTCAATGCAGTGTAATTGTTTGCGAACAGTCCAGCCTCCTTTAAACATTCATCACGGCGATTGGTCGCGCTTTCCGGTCGCTATAAGGTTTAACATTAGGTTGGTCTGACTTGACATTCAAGTGTATTGAAAAGTTTGTTTTATATCTGAATATAATCAAAGCAAGAATCAAACTCGAGTGCTACTGGAGAGTTTGTATCGGACAAAGAGATGAGAGCTTTCAATTCGCCTTGCATTGTAATAAATATCACGGCCAAAGCAAACGATACAACTGACATCTTGCAAACGTTTCGATAACTACTGTTATCATCCTCAGTGCATAGCAAAAGGATTGGCTTTGCAACTTCAAGACGTCAGTTCACTCAACTGGAAGACTGATCCGCGCTCCTGCAATAACTATGTTGAGCCCTCAATAGTAGGGATCGTCGTGGAATCGCAAGCTAAAACGCGTTTTTTTGCTACCACCGAAGAGCCCGCGTAGTCTCCTGACTATAGATGGATAAACAGTAAGAGCCGTGTCGACGAGTGTGTCATGTTGGATGCAGGATCAAACGTTTGTTTTTCCCTGGCGATTTAGTACCGCTTGCATCAAATGAACAAAGCCTTCAACACGCACTTGATTACCTTTCAGTTGCGTCCGACCAAGCGGGAATAAGAAGGAGACATGTCTTCCCAGAAAATCAAGGTTGAGCGTGTCAAAAGTAAAAGGCAATATAATCTAATAGATCAAGATGTTCAAGCACCTTGGGGTGCTATACAAACTACGAACATTTGGCGCGATTGCATATCTGACAAGACCTCCTTGTGCTTAGGTGTGGATCCAGCAGAAATACGGAAGATTCCTGAAACTGTGATGTATTTCGAACCCTCCAAGGGCTCGTGCCCTTTCGGAAAAGAGGAGAAGGTTTCAAGGTTTATTCTGCAGAAGCCGAAATTCCCATTTACCACCATCTGTGTTTGTCTATCAGTGGACATTTGCAAATGTAGTTCTACAATAATAAACAGAGAACAATATTGTCAATTGGTCTGAAATGATAAACCGTCATTGGATAACGGATTCAAACCTGCGGAAGAGGGAAGCACGAGTAGCAATCAACAAATGAAAACATTTCAAGATTTTTTCCATGAAACATGAAAGTCGTGAAGTGGAACCTCAGAATTGTTACGTTCAAAAGAAGGACTGTGTAGAAATCTCTGCATGTATCGAAAAACTTAGTAAAAATCTTCTGGAGACTGCAGCATACTTCAAAAGATAGATTGAAAACAATCTTCACTACAAGACGTTATATTACTGGTTCACATGCAGTTGCTGACAGTTGTCTTCGCAATAATTTCATGCAAGGAATCTAGTTCATGGCAATAAAAATCGCAAGAACTTTTTGGTGAAAAATAAAATCTAAGGCATTTGTATCAAAAAACAAACAAAAACTTAAATCACTTTCTTGATTTAAAAAATGACTTATTTTCATTCGGCATCGCCATCAATTAATGAGAGATTTTGTGCTAGTCTTATCCTATTGGCTTTAGTTGATCATAAATTTGCAAGAGCCATAGCAAATATTTCAGTGCTCAAACAGTTTTTCTGAATTTTAAATAGAATTTTCTGAATGGTGGATGGTGCAAAATATTTGACATTTCGTTAAGCTTCGAGGTCCTTAGTTCTCACACCAGAATGGTATACATTTTCAAACTTTTGAAGAACCTGCTACTTCTATTAAAATCTTTTGCTGTAACAAGAAATGCTATTACTATTGAAATTGACAATTTATCATTAGAAGCGGAAAGAGCACAAACCACGGGCCCCGAAAGTTGAAGTACTTTCGCATCCAATGCCAAAACACTCAATACCAGCGTACAAGTTTCGACAGGTATTAATTACAGCTTTGTATTTTGACGAACAAGCTTCCTGTTCGATGCTGCTTTGCAGTGCAGCTGTGCAAATAGCATTCTTTTGACCTTGTCACGATGACCAGCACAGCATGCTTATCAAATTAAAACAATATGATTGATTTTAGTATCTTTTCATTTCTCTGACTAAAATGAGGTCTCAACAAGTTTTTAATTGAAATTAAAATAGCACATCAATGATTAGTTCACCGTGATCAAAATTTAAACAAAAAAATGTTGGAGAAGTGACAAATTAAGTATANGAGCATTGATAGCAAATGAGTACCTGAGCCAATGGTTTAAGAAATAGCCGCCCGAGACAACATTTCACGTTCAACAAAAGTGTACTATGTATCCTAAGTAATGACCCATTAATATTTGAAAACATTTCGCAAGACTGAAAGTGATTAAGAACTAAGGAAAACCTGATATCTAACAACTTAATCTTGACATCGGCGGCGAATATCAACCTGAACATAAAGTTATTTTATTCTAGAATGGCATATCGAGTACCAAAGAGGTTATTTTGTAACTAATTAATTTGATTTAATTTATTTGTTTATAGCAGACATGAAGTCCATAGCATGAATACACACACTCTGCAGAACGCAGGTTGATAAAACAGACAATACAGAACGTAGTACAAGACATTGAAGCCGGCGATATCACAGGGTTACAGACACTTTTTGCATCTGCATTGAAGACAGAACCATAGGGTTACAGACACATTCTTAACACTATTGTTAGCTA
>JGI24021J15306_10004399_pt1 | contig 16360 bp, 8 predicted proteins | sample Ectturendosymbi1_FD_15306 | JGI IMG/M metagenome (IMG submission 15306) | reverse complement strand
CACCAGCGTAGGGTTGTACCACCAGCGTAGGGATGTACCACCAGCGTAGGGTTGATTTAGAAGGCTACTGTTTGTACCTCCAGCGTAGGGAGTTGATTTACAAAGCAACTGTTTGTACCTCCAGCGTAGGGATTGCTTTAGTCTAGAAAGCAACTGATTGTACCTCCAGAGTAGGGATGACTCTGTGCAAACGTTTGAGATGGGCTGTAACGATGTAAAGCGGCCAGTGAAATACCTATAGTATTGCTTTTCACTTGTCGCAAGTTCGCTTTATTTAGGTTGTGAAGGTACAAACACTAACAGTTGCTTTCAAATCAACTCTCTACGCAGGAGGTACAAACAGTTGCTTTCTAAAGGTATCCCTACGCTGAAGGTACAAACAGTTGCTTTCAAATCAACCCCTACGCTGGAGGTACAAACAGTTGCTTTCTGAAGGCATCCCTACATTGGAGGTTATAAACAGTTGCTTTCTAAAGGCATCCTTATGCAAGAGGTACAAACAGTTGCTTCCTAAATCAACCCCTACGCTCGAGATACAAACACTAAACAGGTGCTTTCTAATGGCATCCCTACGCTGGAGGTACAAAAACTGAAATAGTTGCTTTTAGAATCAAGCCCTACACTGGAGGTACAACCCTACACTGGTGGTACATCCCTACGCTGGTGGTACTGACGCCGCTGACCCTTACTCCCTTTTTTAATCCGTAAACAATTGATTATGTGAGTTATTGCTTGAAGATTAGCATCAACACAACGAACAAGTTTTTCTAATATGAGTTTCTTATTGTTTGCAATACGGTGCTGTTCAGTGTTAATTGCTGCAATGAATATTGGCCATGTCAGTTCAGTATTTTCATATCTTAGCAGGAACACTGCAGTGGAAATAATTAATTACATTTTACGTTGATTGCTTCAAATACTCACGACTGGTGTCATTTTATGTTCTTCAAGAAAGCTTGAAGATTTTATTGTTAGTATGAGATTTTTCCAGCTTCAACATGCTCAATTTTTGCAAACTTACAAATGATGTAAAGGTTTTTGGGTAGTAAAGTAAATAAATATATCATTTCAAGCAAAACTGCGAATTTCAACACAAAAAGTTTAAATCTAGTGATTTTTTTCAGATCTAGTGAATTTTTTTTGTGAATCTAGTGATTTTTGTCGACAAGCTTGTGCCAGCACTGGGCTGTGAACACTAGCCAGTAGCCACTTCCTCTTCGGTTCAGCTCTCAACTTGGCTCCAAGGTGGACCCTTTCGTTTTGGTAGTACCTTTCATGGGACCAGTTTTTCTTTACTTTTAAAACTTTCCAAACTTTTTTGTTCAGATTTATGATTTAGGTTTAGGGTTTAGATTTGGGGTTTATCTTTTAGGGTATAAGTTTAGGTTACGGTATGTTTAGGTAGAGTCTTTACATTGAGGGTTTACCTCAGGAGTCACCAGCGTGGGGCCCGCGGGCACCAAGTCGCTCGCAAGGACCATGTAGGTCGCCCGCAAGCCTGTTCTAAAAATAACATATAAGCACTATCAAGGTCTTTACATTAAGGAATATCAATACTAAAATAATTGAAAGTACATTGAACAAAATTTTTATTTCTGAAATGTGTATCAAACTAGTAGCCCTTAACATTAACAAGAAGTAGCTCACAGTTTCAGAAAGGTTGGTGACCCCTGGTTAGTGGTTTACCTTTAAGGTTTGAAAGTAGCTGTAGAACTAGAACTACCCACGGATCTTATTATTTCAAAACTTATTCCACGGTAACGCTTCACATGATGTAGTTCGAATAGAGCGGTCAGTTTGTTACTCAAGTGGCATGGTCCTGGTAGCATAACAGGTTCGTTTCATGTCTGCCATGCCAGTGGTTTTGGGTTTGCCTCTCACCATGGCACCTTACGTTTTCGTAATAGTGACTGCTTACACATTTCAATTCGTGGAACCAGTTTTTCTGTACTTTTTTCAAAACATTCGCATTAGGGGTTAGTGTGAGCTAAGCGTTAAGGTTAGGGTTAGGTTTTGGGTACTTACCTTTTGCATTTACTATGTTTCTACTAGGCTAAGCCTATTGAATTCTTGTGCGTTACTGTCACGTTAGAGAAGGTGGTTGAACAACAACACGGTTTCAAATTTAAAGATCTACTGGCGGTTCTGTAGCCACTGCCTTAAGGCTTAAGTTTAAAGGTTCAGCTTTTAAGGCTTAGGGTTTAGATTTATTACATTTCTACCAAACCTAGAGCAGACTAGTCTGCTGCACACACCTAGTGTGTTACGTCAAGTCACAGGTGGTGGATTAATAAGTTTTCAAGTATGAAGATCCACTGGCGGACCTGTAGCTAATTTAAAAAAAGCTTGCTAAAAACTTTGCCGCAGCGTAAAAGTCGGTCATTTTTATGAATGATTTTGATAATTTTCAAGAAAAGTATACATGATGAAGAAACTTTAATTGGATGGCTGATGACAACAGCAAGTGATGTTTGTCGAAAATTCATCGCTGATGCATTTCTTTCATGAGAAACCCGTTATTGTTTGAGAGCATCTGATTTTCTGATAAGCTTAGTGTAACGTAAAAGTTGGTCATGTTTATGGCCCCAGGGACTGTTCCTAACCAGCTACTTGCAGCCATGAACCATCGTAACTCTCACATAACCATCCAACACATGGATTCAGTGATGGCTCAACTGTCCTTTGGATTAGGTTTTGTGTACACACAAGAAAATATGTGAACCATGTCACCTTACCTTGTTTTGTTTTTTGATTAAATTTAACTTCTTCTGGTTGATTGCAGACCATCTATCTGTTTGTACGTAACTGTGTAATATAATGGCTATGGTTGGAGGATTGAATCAGGCCATGCCTGCTGATGATGATATACAACAAATCTGTGACAAAGTATGATATAAATGGATAGTGGTGCATGTTTTTTTAGTAAGAAACAGTTTTGAAAGACAGTGACAAAATTACCTCACTAGGTCATGATGTTAAAAGTGTACAAGCCAACTAATATCGCGTACACTTAAGTAGTTAAGTTTTTTGGCAACTAATGGTCAAACTGGACTGCTGGTTCTAACCCAGAATACAGGGATAAGTTATTGTGTTGGCAAACAGATTCAGAGATTGCATTTATCAACAAACTGGAAACTACTTCTGGTTTTCAACATGATTTCTGTTTGCCGTACACCAAGGGTCACCAACGTGGTGCCTGCGGGCACCAGGTTGCCCGCAAAGGCCATGTAGGTCGTCCGCGGGCCTTTTCTNAAAATAACATTAGCATGATCAATGTCTTCACATTAACGAATATCAATATCAAACTAATTGAAGGTAAATAGAGCAAAATTTTTATTTCAGATGTGTGTATCAAACTAGTAGCCCTTCGCATTAATCGATAAGCAAGAAGTTGCTTGCAGTTTCAAAAAGGTTGGTGATCCTGCCATACACTGTTTTAGTTTTAAACCGAATTTTTTGAGGTGCATACACTTACAGTGATGCCATTGCTTTATTCCGTGATGTGTAGAACAAGTAACAAATATGTTAAAAATTATTTCTAATATCAGATGCGGAATGCATTTTTCTCAGTTTAAATTAAATTAATTTAATTTTCAGGTAAAACCTGATGTTGAAAAGAAGCTGGATCAAACTTTTTGTGAAATGAAAGCACTACAGTACAAGAGTCAGGTTGTAGCTGGTGTTAATTATTTTATCAAGGTAAGAATAACTTACAAAGTTGTTAATAGATTTTGAAAAAATACAATTTTGAAAACAAAAATTCAAGCATTCCATCAAATGTTTTTAAAGTATGGCTGCTTCCCAACTCCTCTGTTCCACTACCTAACGGCAGTTTCACTTTCATAATTTGTGGCATTTCATGGTTATAATTTGCAGACATACCACTACCTCTGATCAATGGGGTTCATAACCGATGGTAACAAATATAAGAGGTGATGCTGATAAAAGAGGTAGCGACAAATGGCATATGTTGAAACTACGAAATATATGAGGTAGTCAAGAAGAACCGCCGTATAATAAGGTAGCTGGTAACTGAATGGAAGAGGTATTGCATAGTGTAGTAATGTGCTGAAAGTATGATATAAAAGTTGTAAACTCGATAAGAAGAAACATCAGATATTAAGAGGTATTGGTATGCAGCATTGTGAAATAACCAGATGTAAAAGAAAGGTGTTTCATATGGAATTGTCAAAAATTTCATATGGAATTGTGTTCAGAAAATTTGGTGTCATTTGTTATTTCATTTAAACAACACATTCCATGCTGGATAAACCCTATATTGATAAACCCTAAATGTTTTCATATAAATCAGATTTTATATTTATGAATAAATAAATACTATGAAATTCATTTTCATACGAAGCGGAGAACAATTTATTCAGTTAAGTTACAGAAGCTGCTCAGGGTTATTTTAACCCCTTGGGAGCCAGTGTGTCATATACTCATACTTGAAATCCCGCATGAGCTGCAATTTTTGCACCATTTTGCAACTTCATAACTCGCCATCACCAGCCAATTGTGCTAGAGAGCTGTTCCAACCCTCAAAAGATGCGGCGAGTCTTCTTGTTTACATTTAAAAATATGGAAAGTATTGAATATGTTTTTTTTGTGGTAGGTTTTAGGTCATTTTGGTCCAGGTGACTGGGCCCTAAATAACTAAAATTTGGGTAAAAAATATTGCTGGGCATTTTTTACCCAAATTTAGTTTTTTGGCCATAACGTTTGAACCACAAATGATAGAAAGTCAATCAAAGGCTCAAAAGACTCATACTTGGTCTAGTTTCCACTGAAAATTTGGTCAATAATTTTCCTCTGGCACTTGGTGCCTAGGGCTTAATGACCTTGGCCAAAAAGGCCTAAACCCATCCACTTACAATGTCACCCTAAAAAAAACGAAACCCAAATCTTTCAAATTAAAAATTACTTGTTCTCATTTTATGTATTTTTTGTAAAATTAGTGTGGTGATTTACATTTCGTTCATGATATTTGTGATAACAAAAATTCAGTGTAGAAAGCACAAATGGCCTAAATGTTATTAAAAGTTATCATATTTAAGTCAACATGCCAATTACTCTTGACCTAATTTTTTACCTGCCAGCTTTGTTATATATTATGAGCAAAAGTTTTCCCAAAAATAGTATTTTTTAAATTTATAGCTCTTGATAGTAATATCTATTTCAGACAGTTCAATTTAAACTGTTTTTTAAGGCGTTTTAGGGACCCGATTCGGGTCCCTAGAATTTCAAATCGGGTCCCTAAAATCAGAGAAAATCAGGTCCCTAGAATCAAGAGAAATCGGATCCCTACAGATCCATATCGGGTATCTAACATTTTCCTTAAAAAATATACATATGACATAAGAGTGAAGAGTAATTATGAAAATAACATTATATAATGTGCGACTCATTACAAACAATGATAAACTATCACTTCACTGGGATGGAGAACCGTGCAACGTCAAATCTGCACAAACCTAAGTCACTAAAACAGTTGACCATGACGGCATGAACCCTGATGAGTTCGCAAGCAGTCATTTACTTACCCCGCAAAAACCTGCTAGCGAATGTTACGTCGTAGAGCAGTTAATTGGGACGATTGCGGAATGGTCTGTACATGACGCACTACTTGATGCAGTCGGAAGGCTGCGCGCCGTAAGGAACAGTACAGAGAATTTGCATTAATGGATCAGAGACAAAGTAGCAACTTGTGTTTACGAATACTCTGTGCAGAACAACAACGTAGCGGCTTTTATGAGCAAATACTGCCGATATATATCAGCGGATTCGCCGATGTGATACATTGCCTCATTGGCATGCCTGTGTATCTGCCACAGACAGGGCCAGCCTTGGCAAGTGCGAGGCCCGATTTGGAAGCACTTTTGCGGGACCCCATTTAGTGGCGTGTGTAGAAATTTTTAAGGAGGGTCATCAAGTCGTAATGGTAGAAATCATGGAATGATGTGGAAGAGCGAGGCCCGAAGGGATAATGCCAATTTAGGGGTGTCTGGAGGGAGGCATGCCCCCAATTTCACCTCTCCAGCAGAGACTTTCCATGTCCGTTACATGGACATCTCCGTAACACCCAATAAATCCATCAGTTGCTACACTCAATACTTCCTGTATGGCCAGGTACCTACAGCGGGTGCGGCAGGTCGATTGCCTATGTTTTAAATGATATCAACAAAATGCTTGATATGATAAGCCAGCAACATAACTTAGCTACTAAACATCAACAAACGAAAAAGTGTGACAACCAGCCGCTCCTGGATTTTGAAATTTGATATTTTCCTGTTAACTTTTTAGTAGATAAATGTTTGTCTCTTAGTTTCGAGTTCGTCCTACCCCTGGAAAAATGCGTTTGTTCACCACCTGGAAAAATCCACTATTACCTCCACCTGGAAAAAAATCCTTCCGACGTTCATACTTGTTTGTGTGTAGATCAGGGCTTCTCTCACTTTTCTGCACATGCCCCGCTATCCATCAAACGCATAATTTCGCGACACCTCATCTATGCTAATGTACTACTACAATTGTGTTAAAGACAATGTTTGTATAAGACAATGTTTTTCAGTTTTCAATTGACCAAATAATTTTGGATTCGGATCTGGAGCCAAAAACTTTAGATGTCTGGAACTGGAGGCAGAGACCCAGCCTGCAATTTGAGTACCGCCTCCGCAGCCCTGCTTTAGGCTATTGCAGTCTACGATACGGAAACCGCATTTGTTAAGATTAAACCTACTTTTTGTGCTTTAACATTAGCAAAATTCCTCACAGTTTTGTCCAAGTTTCAGCCTAAGCGAGTTCGGATTCAGTGGGATAATCGCCACACTATTTAGGTACGCTTGTTGGATTGATGATCTCAAATAAGTTTTAATTACTTTTAGGTTAGCAAAACTCCTTTTTCCGGATGCCACGGTAACGGTGATAATCAAGTAAATCCTGAGGGCAAGAAACAAATTCGGGAAAGAAGCTGCCTTATCAGATCTCTGTGAAGGAAAATGAATAACGCTATTAAAAGAACGACCAAACAACACATATTTTAAATTACAAACTAAATTTAACCTTCGGAAGCAAGTGGCAGTAACCATAGAAACAGCAACAAATATTGAACCATACCTTGCAGCAACTATTAAAACTTGACCTGCCAAGTACGAAACGCCTGCAACTGGATCAGAAAACAGCGTCAAAACTCAAGCCTTCCCTCCCTAAACTACTGTAGCTGTTATTGAAAAACTAGACCACACATTACCGAAAAACAATTACCACTGTTGCGGTTCCTGGGGATGCCGGAGGGCAGGTGCATGACGGGGGCAACGCAGATGGAAGTGCCTTTTTATAAAAGTATTGTGGTTGATTTTATGGTTTATCAAGATCGAATTGAAACAAATTTATTGCAACTAGTCGCGCACCTAGAAACTTCAGAATGGTTTTCTATAATTGCTGGTATTATTTTTGAGGTCAACATTGTTGCTGAACAGAAACATGTATATGTTTGACCCGATTGTTTTGTTGTTTTTTTTAATTTGCATTGCCCTCAACCTCAACTCTTTACTGCCCTACCGCTGTTCCGGCGTCCCTGATGATTCCAGAACGAATTTTGATGAAAGAGGGTCAAAATCGCGTAGTTCAGTTTGATTGTCATTGGCAATGGATCCCACGCTTAAAAAATACTGAGCCCCGCGCCGGCACTATTGTACGTAATCAGCTTCGTAAGTTTGCGTAGGTTAGTAGGTGTAGCGCGGGACCCCTTCGGAGCGGGGCCCGATTGGGAACAGTCGGCTAATGGCCGGCCCTGGCCACAGATCTAGGGGTCGGTAGCATCGCCGAAAGACACAAAAAAGATATCCAGGTTATCGCGTGTTTTTGGTTTACAGCGCATTCATTACATCACAATAGTTTTTTGTTCCTGTGAACATGGTGCTGAAAAGATAGGTAGCAGCTTGTTGAACAACCAGCAAACATCTACCATACAACAAAGAACTGTGTTTATCCAAACATACATATACTTATAAAAATGATTCTGACAATCACCTGCACTCAGAGGCGCATCTAGGGGGTCTGTTTGGTTGTCATGACAGGCCCCTTTGCACCGCAGGTACTCAGCATTAAAGCCGATAAAATATCAAACGATGTCACTTTAGGTCTCAAATGCGGGTGTTTTGGAACAGACAACAGCCCACATTTCTTTTGTAACGTTGCATAGTACTATTGCAAAACAGCAACGTCCCTGCCTTGTCTAAATAGCGCCTACGCAGTGACATGAAACAATCCACGTTTTTGAACACTTTAAATTGATACTGCGTCCAACTCACGTTTTTTTAAATTTTCTCCTCTGGCAGTGCCAGCTCTGATGCTGTCAGAACCTCATACACTGCCACGCACATGCAGTAGCTGTTTTGCAATAATTTGCTTCATGGCTTGAGGACAGCCTCCAATCACGATCGTTTCGTTTTGCAGTTTCGGGCTAATTTTATCTGCTGTTTACACCTACTAGGTTATGACAAAATTAAGTAAGTTCAGACTTTCCTCAGCGTCACGCCAAGTAACGTGGGTTCGTTTCCACTGAAACTATATTTTTATAAGCAACTTCTCATATTAAAATGTGCGACAGCTAGCCTAAAAAAACTGGCCGCATTATCTGAACAAAATATCAGTCAAGCGTCGTATTTCGAAAATAGCCTTTTTAGAATTGAGCAGTTGACGATGTTGTTTGCTGCGCAAGAAGTCCTATATTGATTTCGAGTAGTTCACTTTTACATTACGATGCAAAGTATTCAGAGCAACTGAAATTCAATCCTTCTTCTCCGCAGTGATTTTGCAAGTATATTTATAACACCGCCATCTTGATAGACAGCGTGCTCCATAGACGCAGTTGTGCAGCTGATTGTCAGCTTCGATTTTATAAGTGTATGTACGTTTGGATAAACAGCTTTCATTGCTGTACGATTGACATTTGCTGAATGTTCGACAAGCTAAGTATCTTTTCAGTACCATATTCGTAGGAACAAACAGCGATTGTGATGTAATAAATGCGCGGTGCCTGAAAGCAATGTTAACTTGGAATTTTGTTTTCTGATGTGTTTTGACAATGAGATCAAACCACTATCTATTCCAAATACAGTCAGACCTGTTTGTCCGAACTCCGATCAACCGGAATCCCCACTATCCGAAACAAATTGTTAGGAACAGATTTCTCCCAACGCATTTCATCCCTTTAATGTATTAAATACTTGTTTCCATTTTTCGATCGTAATTGTCGCTGTCATAGCGAATCTACGAAGATTAATTTGTCTATTTTTAGGTCAAGGTTGGTAACGACGAGTACATCCACATTAAAGTATACAAAGCTTTGCCTCTCGAAGAGTCAGTCCTGGAGCTAACTGGTGTGCAAGCAGGGAAAAAATTGGATGATCCCATTGAATTCATGTGAACCTGGGCTCACACACATGCTTTCGGAAGTTGCAAACAATCATGGCTTGAAATTTTGTTATTGACCGATCATTAGAGCTTAGTACTGTACTACAATGATGATTTGTGCGTGGGTTCACGTGGGAATCTTTTCTTGAATTATGTGTGGTTGGTTTATGTTCATAATAATGTTTTTATGTACGTTTTGCGGTTAATTGAGGAGTGCATGCAGCAGTAGTTAACTTTCAACGTATCTGGTTTATTCTCGTTGAATTTAATACCACCCTTCACCTCTGTGATATTTTATTTGGGTGTTTCTGTCACTGCAGATTCGAACTTGTATGGTTTTGTGCGAATCGTGAAATATAACAGCATCGCTTTGTGGATCGCCATCTCAGCTTCTCAAAATCATCACGCGAGGATTGCGCCGACATAATTAAGATCAGTCTAATGGCCATGCTGGCGCCAATTGAGTTTTCTCCATTTAATGAGCCTGCTCGGATCAGTTAAAGTAGCAGAGGCCTGTTAGTCTGTTCCGCCGTTGCTGTGACTTGCGTGAAAAGAAAACACCGCGCAGTAGGACCAAAGTTCACACTTGCGGACTGCTGATGATTGCGAATCAAAAGTTTGCAATGCTAAGCAGGTTTTGCCTCACGTAATCCAGCTGGCGTAAGCTTTCCTTTCGTTGCCTTAACGATTTTACTTAGTGTTCACCACCGTCGTGTTTTGGCAGTGTTAAACGTTGGGACTATTTTGCAAATGATCGCCAATGCAGACAACTGCCTAAAGCTTGCATGTAAAAAAAACAGTCCTCATTTATCAACGTTTTGGAATCGCTTGAATTTGATGGGCACCCCCACTGTAGTTTATGGCAAGACATGTCGCTATTTGCAACTTAGCAACTTAAAATAATAAACCTACATCAGTATCTCGGCTCCTCGCTCATCGCGTAAAATGACCACTGCCTGCTAATCACACCCGCACTTTATGTATCTGACGTTTATATTTAGTCCGTTTCGATCTTGCGGGTAACGGAAGAAGTGTTATAGGTGATCATCGCGGAGAATCGCAAACGTTTTAAAAATACAATGATGCAGTGTCGTAAAAACGAGTAGCGGAACACTTTCTTATTACAAGACATCCTTTGCTGCAGCCACATACAGTTCAGAGTTTTTCTCTTGAGAATTTTGCAAATGTCGACTGTATTAGATCCTAGGTTTAATTGCTATATCAAAAAATAATGGCACGCCGTTCCCCTTAAGCTGAAGTGGGGAGAGGCTTTCTACCAACTAATTACGGTAAAAACACCTTGATTTTAGCATTTGGAAGAGTTTGTGCTTCGTAGTTTTCATGTGTTGCCACGCAACTGTCGTTTTTATATTTGTGAGCACCTGCAGTAGCCCCCAAAATGCATTAAAAAAAGCAACAGAATGTTGCAGTTTATTGCTGTTGGAGTTGTGTTGCCGTGCTTATTTCAACTATGACGAATATGCACGTTCAATTGGCTTTGTAATTTGTACAGTGCGTGGCCAATGTTCTAGTTTCAATTCCTANAATGGAACTTGTGTTTAAATTGACTTCCATACTCCTATGCAGTAATGAGTCTGAATCTGCTCTGCTAATATTGCTGGTTATCTTGCTGAATTTTTATGGACATGATTGCTATCGTGATATTTCGGTGATTCCTTGCTATATATGCATGTTACTATTCATCATCAGCCTTCACACGTGCCACCGATGTTGCAAATGTAAGTGAAACATCTTAGTTTCTGAATATGAGTTTTAATGCTTCCCATCAGTTCCCCACAGCGACCGAAGCAATAACTTGAGAAGCTTCATTCGGTTTGCTCAGGGAAGAACCTAATTGAATATGAAATATAGTGTAAGGTCATCAGTCTCAAAGTGGTGTTGCGGCCTTCTCTACTACCCTGATTTTTGCATCCTGAAAATTCGTGATTTTCTTGTTTTTCATGATAAACCGTGTGATGATGTAAACTGTTATATCATAACAAACACTGCTTGCCATATGTTGAAGCGTGCGTGTGTAAATATTTTCAAGTGTCTTGCTTTATGGAGCAGCTGGAAGCAACAGCTTTGTTTCTACACCTGTTAACAAATGTGTTCTGTGACTATGGTCAGAGCAAGGGCGTAACGAGGGGTGAAAGAGGGGCACAATTTCCCGGGCGCCGGCAAGTCCCAACAGTGTCACAAGTACTTTCTTCAATACAGTACATTTGCTTCCAAAAGACCCCAGGTTCGAAAATACAGTAAGGGCGCTATTGTGGCAGTCCCCTTCTAAAGAAGAAGACCACTACACGTTTAGGACAATTCAGCGAGAGCACTGATGAATAAGAAGTGTCCATGGCACGCTTAAGTTAACAATTGAGAAACTTAGACCCGCCGGTTTCGCTCGAACCGCTCAGTTTATCACAACAAAATTGTATTCACTCATGGTTTCATTAGTATAACTTTAAGCACTGCGATATTCATCATAACAAGGGTTTATATCAATAATCGTGAATTAAAACATGAAACATAAGTTACTGCAAACATCAGGGGTTAAATACGAATTCAATTCTTTCATGGAGGAAGAGAGTAAGCTTCCCTATTAGACTGACCTGAAACGGTTTGTCTGAAAATTGGTTATAGCCAGAGTTTGTTCAGATCCTAACCGTTCTGGGGTATCAGTCAGCCACAAGCGTGTCCTGGTTCATGAATTTGCCAGACCCCACTCGTTCGCCAACTATTTCTATTGAGTCTTGATCTAACCTATCAGACTACCTGTAGGTTCGATGCTACTCCGAGGACAACCGTGAGCAAGACTGATCTTAGTGGTGCGTTTTGGGTCGCGAGGAAAACACAACAGGTCGCGTTGTGGTCACGTGATGGTACATCGCGCAGTGCGTTCGCGACTCTAGTGATCACGCGTGATCGCGTCAAGTACCAAATCACGGTTACGCTTCAGCGAATATCGTTTTTATCCGTTTGGATCGAAAATACTATTAACATTTTCNTATGGGATATTATTGCAAATAAATTCTATATTATTGCGGGTTACTCTCTTCCTGGATGTGACTTAATAAATGTGCAAAATACAGATTCACAATACATCAANTAGATACACATGACAGTGTTAATATCTTTAGTCGTTGTTTAGTTTTCGACTTCGTTTGGCTCGTCGGTGAACTTCTAGTTTGCGNTCTTCAATTTATTTTTCTTCAGTAATCGAAGTCTTCTTTCGTTGTTGCTTCACGGTCATAAGACGTTTCATGTTGAGGAGCCAAAACGAACTCAACACTATCTGACCTCATTACGCCCCTGGATTATGAACTGAATAGCGGACAACATCCGACAACTTTCGTGACGTTTAATAACGTTTAAACAGTCTTATTAGACAACTAAATACTGAAAAGAAAAGTAACAGAAAGTTAACCAAAGTACATGAAAATCAGCACAACATACCGAGTAGCAATGCGCTCACACCAGCAGACGCAGCAAAGTTTATTTTTTTGGTTTGTTTGGCACTTAGCAGCGCCTAGGCTATGTAGTGCCAGCACAGAGTTTGGGATGTTTTATTAGATAGGTTGCTCTGTTTGTTTTATGTAGGTCCGGATAAAGCGTTGTCAGGCCCGTAACCAAGGGAGGGCGAAGCCCCTTTTGCAAAATTTTTGCCCCCCTGAAAAAATGTGTTGGGCATAGTTTAAAAAATTTGGGGCTCCGAACTCTTCGCCCCACCTGGTGTCCCAAGCTGGTTACGGGCCTGAGCGTTGTGCTCTAGTTGTTCGCAGGAGTGTGATCCAGCCAAATTTTATTTGCAGGTCGCGGATGTTACTTTTTAATTCTGTCCTCTGTTGAATTTCGAGCAACGAATCAAAATGTGTTCAACCGTTTCCGGAGTGCCACACGTATCACAGTAACCGTTCAGATGTAGTCCGAGTTTGTGGAGATGTCCGTTGAGTTGGCAGTGGCTTGTACACAGACGGAAAAATCTTGTCAGTGAGTGGGTGTTGGAGTGTCTTGTCGATATTTGGGAAAAGTAATTTGTAGTGCGTTGCTTTATTGGAAGCTGCATACTGGTCATTCCACAGTTGCCAGCAATGATTTGATATTGATGAGGTGGATTCGGACAGACTTAATTTGGTCAAGGCTTTTTTCATATAAGACATCGGTGGGTGAAGGGCCAATTATGGTGGAGAGTCGCGCCAACGCATCTGCTGTGTCATTGCCTGGACCGTCCCTGTGCGCTGGGATCCATAAATAAACAACTCGTGTTCCTCTTTGAAGAAGGACGTAATTTAAGCAAACCATTTTGTTGACAAAACCATTGCTGCAACCTCTCCGGTGGCGTTGCGTTGAATGTTAGATTCACCACAAACGGGATGTGCGCGAAGAACAACAATATATATACGTGGCGCGAACAATGAATTATAGAGTGATCGCGGCGCGTGAACTCCATTGTTGTTTACTGCTACAGTCGCGGCGCTTTGCGCACATGCCGCTCGGGCTTTTCCGATCGCAACAAAATGGTGCTGTGACCAGGATGTGGAGGTCGTGCTGTGTGAAACCTTTAAAAGAACGTGGGATCGGTGCGGTTCGTTGTGAAAAGGAAGGGATGTTGTTGCAACCTCTCCGGTGGCGTTGCGTTGAATGTTTGATTCACCACAAACGGGATGTGCGCGAAGAACAACAATATATATACGTGGCGCGAACAAGCAATAATAGAGTGATCGCAGCGCGTGAACTCTATTGTTGCTTGCTGCCACATTGTGAAGCTTTACGCACGTGTCGCTCGGGCTTTTCCGATCGCAACACCATGTTTTTTCCAAGTAGCGTGGCGGATGGAATTTATGGCGCTAAGATTGTCGAAGATTATGAGCGCCCCGCGTATGTTGGATAGAGTCAACCAATAGAGAGCAGAGAGAATCGCATAAAGCAGGGGTCGGCAACCTTTTTTGCACAGCGCACCGGTTTGAAACCGAATGTTTTTCGCGGACCGGCCTTCATAAAACCACAAATGTTCAGCAATTAATATTTATTGCAACTCATATAAGTTATTACAACTTTGATTCAATGAGAACCTTGAGCTTGTTTTGCCGCAACGAGACGCTCCCACATAGGAATTATGGAACTTACTGACACCCGCAAGGTGTCCCTCACGTCCAGTCTGTTCTGCGGTTTCGTCTATGTTGCTGCCATCACAGAAAATCCATACTCGCACAAGTAGGATGTCGGAAATGGCAGCAAAGTCTTTAATGCTTTTATGGTAAGGTTAGGGTATCCTGGCAAGACCTTCATCCAAAACATTGATAGAGTCTTTGTATGAAAAATACATTTCAGACTACCGTCATTTCAATGTCCAGTAGTTAGTCGTCTGGTCATGCAGGTAAGGTCGATTCATCTGGTTTGAAAATAAATGGATTACGGATCCATTTCTTTGCAGTTCGAGAGTCTTTAGCGCTTGAACTCTTGTAAAAGAACACGCAAGTGACTGCTCACAAGGTCGGAGAACGCTTGCTCAAGCTCGCTGTCTTTCAAAGTCTCTGCTAATGTTTGAAACATGTCAAATACTCCTTTGTTTACGCGCTGCTCCCACAATTTAAGTTTGCCTTTAAATGCCGCCACTTTATCTGCCAACTTGAATAGAGATTTCATTTTGTTTGAAGTGAAAGATTTAGTTTGAGCAGATTGAAGATATGACACAAGTAGGCAAGTTTGAGAACCCATTTTTCATCACGAAGTTTGTTAACAAGATCTCAATTTTTCTCCAGTGGAAACCTTAGCAGTGGTTCATGTAGTTCAAACACTGTTCAATGATTTTCCTCAGGAGAGCCACCTTACTTCTGTGGGCAAGAGAAGGCATTAGTGCTCTGCGTCCATGTCCTCACGTAGGTGCTCAAACAGCCGGGTGTTAAGTGAATGAGCTTTAATGAGATTGATCATTTTAAAACTATATCATGGAATACACTATGATTATGAAGCTCAGGCGAAATTTTTCGGCTCGCAAGCATTTCCCTGTGGATGACACAATGAGTGGCCCCGCACTTTGGTGCGACCTCCTTAATCTGACAAACTTTCTTGCTTTCAGAAGCACATCCATGATTAAATAATAAATGAAGAAACACGATGACTGCTAATAGGCTGTGTTGCGGCCAGTGGCCCAACTATATGGACAAGCAGATAGCCTGCTTCACACCTAATTTACAGTACTCCGACAGTATAATCACAAAATTGAACTATCTGATAACTTCACTTTTTTTACAATGTTCACTCGCTTATCGCTGCATCACCAAATTTGGGAGTAATTTTAGTAATGCGCAAATCCTATGTTACACTCTAAAAAATTATGATTCAATATTCAATCAAAGTGATTCAATAATGCATCTAATCTTGAATAAACCGTGACTCAAGTCTAACATACTCAAGTTTGATTCACGGTTACTCATTGAATTGATTCAATCGCAGGTTTACTGAAGTTTTACTCAGATAAACATCTCAAAAATGAGTAAATACACTGATTGCATGACCTTTGATTCGATGCCTTTTTAATAATTTATCTGAAGAGAAGCTACATTATCAGTTCGGAACGCGTAGATGGCCAGACGTCTCGCTAACTGCACATTAGCATGTAATTATCAGAAAGACCAGCGACAGCAGTTCTTCACCAACTANCTGCTTTGTCACATTCTCTCAAGTTTATTAAAACGTCATGTATTTAATGGGCGCAAGCGCACGCACCTGCACAGCACGAAATGAATATGCTGGACTGTTCTTGCTGCACTGATGACCGTTATCAATCGTATACATACTTACTTAGCTCAATCAACCGAGCATGGGTCTATTCGTTATAGATCTAACATTTTAAAACGAGAAAGTTTTAAGCCAGCCTAAACCAGATCCTAACTTCCTTGCAAAACACTTAACAATTAGAGATAGCTTTACTAAAGCAATGAAG
>JGI24021J15306_10004398_pt1 | contig 16361 bp, 3 predicted proteins | sample Ectturendosymbi1_FD_15306 | JGI IMG/M metagenome (IMG submission 15306) | reverse complement strand
GGGGGGGGGGGCGCTGCCGGGCCAAGGTAGAAAGTAGGGAGGCCAACACAAATGTCTTTCCCGCATGGTGATTTTCCGTTGCAATGAAGATTGATTTGCTATGATTAACCCTATCAAACCCAACATAGGCTTGTGAATACAGTCCGAACCATTGCCAGAAAGTCTTCAAATCGTTTAAAATTTTGCTGGCTGAACGTTATCTGCTGTATATGTCAATCGAACGAACTTGAATGTGAAATTAAGCACAATACTACGGGGCCAAGCAGGAGGCTAGTCAACAATCTGGGAGGGCCATGGCCTACCCTTAAAACTGCTGCTGCTTCGGTGGGCGTCGCCCCTACAGACAAAGCCACAAGCCCCCAAATTAAAATATGAAACAGGCTACTACAAATCAGTGGAGATTTTAACAAATTTTCAATATCAAGCCTCCCTGCACAAACGTAAAACTCCCCCTAGTAAACACTTTCTGGCCATGGTTCTGGGCGGATTGATCATAACGGTTCATACAAACGCATATCTGTTCTGTCCCCCCAGTAGCAGGGCCGGTGTTAGCAAGTGCGGGGCCCCACGCAAAGGTTTGAGGGCACATCAAGACGTAATGATAGAAATCACAGATGTTACAAAGGCGAGGTCCGAAAGGGTGACACCAAAACCAGCGGAGACTTCAATGGACAGCACCGTTAAACCCATCAAATAATTACAACCCTCATTTGAACTTCTTCTCTGGCCAGGTATCTCCCTGATTAGAAGGGATGTGCGGGTGAAGTATTTGCAGAGAGAAGAGGTATTGAGTGCTGTGCTAGTGGACATCCAGAGCTAATAAATGTGCAGTAATAGCAAATGATTCTTTTTTTCCAGGCCAGGAATTAAAACCATGGATGACCTACCGCTTCACCATTTGATGGTATTTATTTGCAGTGAAACTTAGAAAACTGTGTCCCATCACTCTCGTTTCTGGGGAAAACTTCTATTATGATTCCAGGCGGTCCTATTTGGGCTAAATAGCCCGTGGTAGTCCCTAACATTCAGACGCCGACTCATAAGTAGCAGGATCATTTGTTAACGCAAATTTGGAATTTTCTTCCTTGTATTTCATGATGCAATTTTCATCACAAGAACATCGTGAGGCTTCCTTCTCCTGAACCAAATTGTCACTTCTGGTACCTTGACAATGGCTCAGCTGTAAGTAATCTTCTGTTACTTTTCAAGGAACCGTTTTTTCACACGTGAAACAGTCATCCATAATTAAAACTAGGTTTATTTCAAACGTTTTCGCCAATCTCAGGTTGCCTCATCAAATGTTTACAAGTGGGAAAATAAACAATGCTATGAAAAGACTGATTAAGCAGCACACATTTGCAATTACGAACTCAACGTTAGCTTCAGAAGACAAGTAGTAGTAACTATTGAAATATCAACAGTCAACAATTATCGAATTGTATTTTGAAACAAATATTGAACCTAACCTGCCAAATACGAAACGCTTTCATAAATCCAACTGAAAACAGCTTCAAAATTTCAGCCATCTCTGCTTTAACGAGGTGCAAGTGAAAAAACGTGGCTCCCACACCGCTGAAAACAATGACCATTCTTACTACAGAACATTGATGAGGGCGTTAAAAACCGCCCAGTTCATTTGTATTTCCGCTGGCAACGGATCCAATGCTCACAAAATGCTTTGGGCCCCTCCAGAGTGTTTTTTTAAGTTTTGATTTTGCTCACTGCAAAAACTCTTTGAGTGACTGCAATTTTTCATCTGAATAACAAGATTATTGTAAAGCAAGGTTTTGGTGTACTTTGATGTGGTAGTAAAGCGAGTGCATACTCTATCACGAGAGACCGTAGGAAAAAATTTGAGAACTGGTTTGGTCTCTCAAAACACCTCAAAAAACACTGGGCCCCGTGTCGGCACCATACACAAGCAGCATCTATAGAAAGAGTAAGTTTGTGTTGTTTAGTATGCGTAGCGTGAGCCCCCCTTTGGCGCGGGACCATATCAGAAGAAATCGGTCAAATCGGCTTAAACCGGCCTTGCCCAGTGGTTGTACATATAACAGCTACATAAAAAATCAAGCTGTCGTCCTGTGCATTACCAGACCTCTTCAAGCCACTGACCAAACCTCACTGAAAAAAATGTCCATAAAAAAATTTGAGTGATCTGGCAAACCCTAGCCAGGAGCCCCATACACCCTTAATCTGCCCCTGCTGCACTTACATGCATTGGCGATTCTAGAATGAAAAATCTGGGGGGCCACAGCGGGCCCAAGAAAAAAAGTAGGGGAGCCCACATAAATGTCTCTTCACACCATCCACACCGGCGTAGGAATATATTCGTACCTACGCGTCAGCCGTTGTACACCAGTGTACGAATATATTCGTACCTAGAGTTGCAACGCGATAACTTTTTTGTAGTAGGTCTTTTGCAAAGACAATTCACACAAATGTTCTGTGTAACTATAGGCATCAGCTCTGAAAATTTGAGGCAAATCGAGCAGGAAATTTTTGAGTTGTTTGATTTTTTATGAAATGTCCTCTGCTAGGCGCAGGCTACACCACTTTTTTACAAAGTAGGAAGGTGCAACAGCTGTGGCGTACCACACAATAACTTTTTTCATACCGCGTGTTTTGCAACAAAATTTTTTACGAATGTTCTCTATAACTACAGGCATCCGCTCTGAAGATTTGAGGTTAATTGAACAATAACGTTTTGAGTTACACGATTTTTTATCAAACGTCCTCTGCTTGGAGCAGGCTACGCCATTTTTGTTCAAACTAGGAAGGTGGAATCGCTTGTTGCATAACAGGTAGCCACTTCTTTTGTGCTTGGTCGTTTCTAACGAAATTTTCCATGAATGTTCTCCATACCTTCAGGCACCACATCTGAAAATTTGACGCAAATCGAGCAAGAAAATTTTTAGGTATTTGGTTTTATATTAAAAAGTCTTCTTCTAGGCGTAGGTTAGGCTGCAACTTTTTTTAAACAAGCAAGGGACAAAGGTCCTGCTAGGCGCAGTCGCTTGTTGCATACCACATAATAACTTTTTTGCGACTGGATCTTTTGCAACGAAAATTTCCACGAATGTTCTTTATAACTACAGACATCAGCCCTAAAAATTTGAGACGAATGGAGTAATAACTTTTTGAGTTAAGCGATTTTTTATCAAACGTCCTCTGCTTGGAGCAGGCTACGCCATTTTTGTTCAAACTAGGAAGGTGGACTCACTTCTTGCGTTACAGGTAGCCACATTTTTTCTGCTTGGTCGTTTCCAACGAAAATTTCTACGATAGTTCTTCATACCTACAGGCAGCCCTGAAAATTTGACACAAATCGAGCAAGAACTTTTTGATTTATTTGATTTTTTATCAAATGCCTTCTTCTAAGCTTAGGCTAGGCTGCATCTTTTTTTTGAAACGGTGCAAACGTAAGGTGCAAACGTTCTCTGCTAGGTGCAATCACTTGTTGCGTGCCACATAATAACTTTTTTGAAACTGGGTCTTTTGCAACAAAAAATTACATGAACGTTCTCTATTCCTACAAGCATAAGCCCTGAAAATTCGACGCAAATCGAGCAAGAACTTTTTGAGTTATGTAATTTTTGGTCAAACGTCCTCTGCTAGGCATAGGCTACGCCATCTTTTTCAAACAAGTAAGGTGGAATAAGATGTTGCATACCACGCAACAACTTTTTTGTGCTCTGTATTTTGAAACGAAAAATTTTCATAAATGTTCTCCACACCTACACGAAACAGTCCTGAAAATTTCAGGCAAATCGAGCAAGAACTTTTTGAGTTACGAAGGTTCGCATGGAACATGGCGAGTAGGCTACAATGCTTTTCGAAAAGAGTTAGGTGCATTAGTTTTTGGCTAGAACACCATAACTTTTTTTGCACTGGGTGTTTTGCAGAAAATAATTACAGGAATTTTCTTCGTGCACACAGGCATTAGTCTTGAAAATTTGAAGTCAATCGGGCAAGATTCTCCGAGTTTTCAGGTCCACATCGAACCCTTAGGCTACAATACTTTTTCTTTGCAGATAGTCGCAAGAAGTTTTTGTCGAAACCACAATAACTTCTTTCATACACAGTCTGTTGCCCAGAAAATTCACAAAAGGGTTTGGCTTGTTCACATGCATCTTTCCTAAAATTTTGAGGAAAAACGAGTAAGAAATCACCGAGATATTTAATTTTGAATAAAGTACCATGACGCCCATGTCGCAATTTGTTGAGAGCACGTGTCAAAATGTCACCATGGATATCTCACGCGGTGTAAATCGTTTGGAAATTCAATCGGGCGCACGGTGTGGAAGGTGTTCAACATGGTGATTTTCCGTTACAATGAAGATTGATTTGCTATGATTAAACCTATCAAGCCCAACGTAGGCTTGTGAATATCGTATTCACAAGCCCACCAAAGCCTCCCCGTGGCAACGTGACTGTCCTGCGGCAGTGATACTTTGAATCGAATCAATGCCTCATCTCCAGTCACAAGTTTTAGGGAATCAACACGAGTCGCATTGAGAGACGAGTTTGTCAAGACTCGACTCGAGTCACAATTTTCACCGGATGACTCCACTCGAGACTCGAGTAAGATTCATTTTTACAAAGTCTTCAAGCATCTTGTTGACAAACACAGTTAGTTTGCACACAAAGAAATAAACTTCATTTTCAGTGACGCATGGAGAACCTTGGTGCGAAATTTCCGTTTTTGAGGTGTTATGCTAGATCAGTTGTTTTCAACGTGGGCGAAATCGACCCCCATAGGGAGATTTTATGTGTTGTGAGATGTGAGGGCGATTATGTGACTTACCAAATTGAAGGTAGATTTTAGCCTTTCGGAGACAACTTCTGCACATTAAAACATGCCAAAATTCGATAATTGTTATTTTGGAATGAAATCATTTGATGCACTTTCTACTCCGGGATTCGTAGCAAAGGTTACAAAACACGTGATATCCGACTCTTGACGAACCACATCATCTTGAGTAACGCTTCACTGCACCAACTATCCAAAACCCAGAGATGAGTATTGGACTGGATCCGGGTTATGACAAATTTTGTTGATCTTGGATTGGATTCGGACTGTAAAACGTTTCACAAAGTTTGTTTTTTTAATTCAGGACTGGATCTGGATTGCAAAATTAGACAGTCCACTCATCTCTGCCAAGACCATGGAGATTGTCACTAGCTGGGAGCATTGCGGTTCTCACAAACGTTATGCATAGTGCCAGTGGTGCCACGCTTAGCGTTTTCCCACTAGATCTAGTGTTTTTCCATTGTATCTAGTGTTCTTATGGCTATCTAGTGTTTTTTATGAGTGAGCTGAATGTAACCAATTGCACACTTTTGTGTAATTGTAACTGTAATTGAGACCTTTTGATTTAGGCAATGGCTACGGATACGCCTGTGTCTTGTGACTGTGTGGGTCTTGAAATTAGAGAACTTATTCGATACGCCACCTGTGACGTAACAGTAACGCACGACGAGAGTGCAGTAGGCTTGGCAGAAGGGAACTAAACGTAAAAGATAAACCCTAAACCTAACCTTAATCCTAACCGTAGCCATAACCTAACACTAACCCCTGAAACGTAACACCTAAGCCTGAAAAAAGTAAAGAAGAAAAACAAAACAAAAGTCGGCAAGGTGAGAGTCGAACCGAAAACCATCATTGGCATAGCAGCCGTAACGCGTAACCGTTACGCTATGAGCAGCAAATGGTTTATCTGACAAACTGACTGTTTCATTTGAATTATGTCAGGACAGGCGTTTAGGGTTGCCAACTTTCTGTTTTGCCATTCCGGGGACCTTACTACCAAGAATTCCAAGATTGATGCAATAGATGCTTACGAAGCACGATAGACATCAAGAGCAACAGCGCGTGCTGCGCGTCGTAGATGAAGATTCAGATTGTGCAGCATTGGCCTAATTACCTCTAGGGCCCTAATTAATCATGTCATATAATAGAAGAAACTTGTGAAATGGTGAATCTTTAAGGCATTGTTCGAACGATTTTACACAGTAAAAACTCTACAAGCCTCGTGTATGAATCACAAAGAAAAATTTTTACATCACAAAGAGCTTAATCTGCTCTGCAGTGTACTGTGTAACACTTACAAATGTTACATCAAACAGTTTACAATTATACTCACAGCTCTCAAATTAAGGACTATTTAATTTTCAAAGATATATCAGTCTTAATTTACGAAAATATAGTAATCAATGAACTCTTGCTAAGACAAAGAGCTGTCAGTAACTTCCGGGACAAAAGTGACCCAGCCCAGGACAAGGGATGCCCGATGTCAATAATTGTGGGACTGTCCTGGCCATTCCGGGACGGTTTGAAACCCAACAGGTGTATCCGTAGTCACTTCCTTTGATTTAGTGCAATTGTAGCCTAATAATTTTCTAAAAATTCTACCTAATAATTAAATCTTGAATTGCACAAGACAATATCATTTGTTTTGAGTTAAACCGCTGTGAAGTCACTTGGTCATCTGTTAAAAGTTTCAGTGACCTGTACACACAAACAAACACAAGCGTTGGTGCTATCTCCAATTTTCTCTCTCTCTCTCTCTCTGATAATGAGTTGCACAATGTCTGTGGTTGGCACTGCAATGCATTTTCTGAGCACTTGCACTGTGTGTAAGAATCCTTTGTAATCTAGTGTTTTTTTGTGAATCTAGTGTTTTTTTCATCATGAAATCTTATCTAGTACTTTTATGTAGCAACAGAGTGGCAACACCAGTGATTATACATTTGCAGGCAGTTTGTTGAGTCTGATGTTGAAAGTCATTCGTTGCATTTTTGGCATTTTGCACCCTCAGCCTTTTGTTGCTGTGCTGTCTGCCTCAATGCCGTTAAGTGTGTTTGTAATGCACTTAAAGGAAACATTATCTTATGAAAATGAATTGTGTGTGCTGTAATATGATTCAGTATTTTGTGCGCCCTTCTTGCTTTTGTTTGTATTCGTTGTTCTGTGGCATTGACAATTGTCAATGTTGGGTGCTGGCCCATTTAAAAATTTTTCAAATCAAGTTAGGCAGTTGAGTATCTAATTAAATGACTGTATCCAGTTTTTGGTTTGGAAGGACTCATAGGTGGCGCAACTGGGCAGGCTGGATGGGCTTATGTCTCCCACTTCTTTTTCTGGGGGACGTGGTTCCCACTTTTAAATTTCGAATTTTGCCTAAATAAGTTTAAGTAACACAATTAGTATTAATTAAGTCCATTGTTAAAGTTTAATCTTTAATTACTGTATTTTTCAAACCATAAGGCACACTTAAAATCCTTTGATTTTCTCAAAAATCAAAGGTGTGCCTTATAACGCAGTGCGCCTAATGCATGGATCTGGTTGTGCTTTCTTATCCAGCTAGAACCAATTTTATGTGGTAAACAATGCTATTTATTTAATTGCTAGTCACAATTTTCTTGTAAACAGACCATTGCGTTATGCAATAAACAGCAACAATTGCAATGAGCAGTGTATGTGGTTCTGAGAATAGCTAGCACATGCCACAAATGGTGTTACTGTTACTCCGCAAGGCTCCTGACTTCATTTGTTCACACCGAATCAAACACGTGCACAACTTTTATTTTATTCTAGTCATGTCTAAAGGATTAGGCATGTGTGACAGATCAAACTCCCTGGTATGTACAGTAATCTGGGAGTTGAAACTGTCTGATTAATCTGCCTCATATGTTACCTGAGGTTTGCTTCATTTAATACGCCTTATTATAATCTGGTGTGCCTTATGTATGAAAAAAGAGCAGCTAGCATTCAATTTTGGATAATTTGCCTTATAATCCAGTGGGCCTTATGGTCCAAAAAATACAGTAAAACATTCTGCAGAATTTTTGCAATATCTGTAGTATATGACTTGTAATTTGGCAAGATTTTGTAAATGTTTGGCAGAATACACCATCATCATGCACAATCTCAGTCTGGTCACCCTGCTCAGGCTTGCTGATCGCATCAGTGTTGTCAAAGAGTACTGCCAGATAGTGTAATACAACATCATTTCTTACAAAATGCTGTAGTTTTCGTGCTTGTGTGTAGGAAAAATTTCATGCCACATCATCAAAAAATGGTGTAATTTCAAGCATTTTAACACTACTTGCTAAATCTTATACGCAATATGAAATATTTGACAGATCAATTTCAATTGTGTTTTTGTTTTTGCACTGTCAACACTAAATAGCTGTATTTTATTTTGCAATTTGGCAGTACAATTGGCGTCCTTGCAGACAACTTGCTAGTTGCTACATATGTTTTGTCTTGTCTTTGCATTCCGGTATCTAATGCAGATGTAGAATGAGTATTATTCAGTCATGTTACTTCTGTGTTCTATATGTGGAAAAGCTGTGATATTGAATGTGTTTAAGACAGGTATCAATACTGTGTCATTTTTGCCTGTTTTATTTAAGCTGCATTCATGGTGTTTTTAACAGCCCAGTGGCTATTGTGGCACACAGACTCCTTGTGCTTAGCCAAATTTTTTATTGCGATTTATATTGGAAAAAGCGGGCTTGCTTGCTGTGTATATTTGTGCCACCGCCCACGTTCCCACTTCACTATGTCATTAACTTGGGCTCTTTTCATTGGGCCTTGTCACTGTTCATATATTTTCGTTCCATGTTTAGCCTTTTGCGTTCATGTTGCAGGTGACCTGAATAAAACAATCTCATTTGTAGTAAGTGTTTTCTTGACTTCATTCACTCACACTTTACTCCAGCTCATCCATCAGAGTCTGAGCTGCCCTATGCAATTAAATATTTAAAAAAATGTAATTCATATCAGACTGATTGTTTGTGAAGCAATGGATGTGTATAGAACATTGGATTTGAAGTCCAATCCAATGGACAGTTTCAATTTTAAGAATAAGTTCAAACAAACAGTAAATTGTACAGTAACTTGGGCTAATATGAATGAACCTAGTATGCAGAAGTTTAACTGACGTTATCATTCTTCTATGACATATGTTACGCAAGAATGGACGAGTTCTCATGAGAACATCTCATGCATTGTTACGTAGCTAACGTCTCAGAGCAACGATAGTGCCTCCAGAATGAGATCAAATGGAAATTTCACTGGCGCAAGCGTCGAAGGTTTTCTGATCTTCTTTTTCCTGATGTTCAAATGCAGTTAAAAATGTACTTTTTCATTCCTTTTGTTTGTCCATGTATGCATCACATTCACAATTATGGTGCAATTTCAGAAAGGCATGCATGCAGGGATATCAGGTGGCCTATAATTTTGGATGCAGGGCTCCATACAACCTGCCGTGGTGAGCAAGTGTTAGTAGTCATCAGGTTTCAATGTACATTTCTACCTTTGAGGCCTTGCAAAATAATCTGTACCTCCTTCTTGAACGATGCAGAAAATCTAGCAACGTATGGTTGCGTGCTTTGATGCAGTCAGATTGTTTATACTTGTCCTTATTCTTTGAACACTACAACCGCATTTTACTTCATGACTGAGTGCTTGGACATTACAGTGCATGCCACAATACTTCCGTGCTTTACCTGGCCTTGACCAGAGTTGGACATAGTATCCTACTCTGGATGTAGTGTTGCACCAAGTGTTACGAGTTAGCGAGCAATAGTGTTAAGAAAGTGTCTGTAACCTTGTTGTTTTACCTCCAACAAGGCTATTAATTGTTCTGTTGTGCCTGTTTTATCAATCTTCATTATGCAGGCTGTGCGTGTTTGTACTCTATGCTCTATTGACTTAATGTCTGTTACAAAACCACAAAATAAAAATAAAAAAATATGCAGTCGGTATTAATCATGTGATAAGCCCAGGTGATGCTGTTGACCTGGAGTTGCCCTTGTAACAGCCTATTTGAATTTCAGGTGATTCATTGATACGTTTTCATAGTGATCTAATTTTGTCTAAAATGGTATATTAACTACATCGTATTTGACCTTCATATTGTGTAGTTCATGTCATATTTTAATTTCGCAGTTAATGTTGTCATATTTTAATTAATGATGTCATATTTTAATGTTCGTGACGTCACTATTGCCGATTCAAACCACAAAAATTTTCTGTAGTTTTTTTGGCGTGCACTTGTGCCCCCGACTTTTGAAAATGTTCTGCCACCCACAGAAGGACTACAAAACCGTATGAAGCAAACTTGCTGACCTCTGCAAAATATGTGAACATTTCTTGTATGTTAGTTGCTTCTCAGAGTAAATGATTAAAGCTGCTATTAATTTTTTTTAACCCTAATCTTATACACTAACACTAAACTGTAATCCAAAACCCTAAATCCAAACACATGTGTGTTTTCTGAAAGTTTTTCAGAATGTACATCAATAGTGGTTCTAAAACTTTCAATATACAATATTGTGTGAGAATATCAAAACTGTGTTCTATACTATCAACAAAAACCAACATGATGGTGTTGTGAACGTCTCCAACCCAGTTTTATATCTAGCACAAAATCAGATATGGTTTTCAATGCCGCACACTAGAGATGGCACAGCACGGGCCACCACTTTTGCAGCCTGGCCCACCGGAGCTAACAAGAAACTGCCCAGCCCATCTATGCTAAATCACAACTTATTTTCTGGCCTGGACCAGCCCGTGGCCCATAACATGTCATAACCTCAAAAGCAAAGTAACAACACTTAAGTTTTCAATTCATTGTCTTTTGGACAATAAAACCATGTAGTCTTAATGGCTATAGGTCTGCCAGAGCACTTTTAAAAACTTATTTGTCCGCCACCTGTAACGTGACACTAACACACCACAAGTGTGTGGTAGGCTGCACTACACTTGCTAGTAACGTACTGAACTTAACCCTTTGACGACCGCAATTGGCCGGCCCTTTTTTGGCCATAAATTACCAGCTGCTAAAGCTAGAGAGCTGTTCAAACCCTCTGTGGATTCAACAAGTCTTCTAGTTGACATGCTCATCTATCGAAATGCTGAAGGGGTGCATGGACAGAGAAAGTTTGATAGCACCTGTCCTTAACCTAAACCCAGTCCCGTCGCCATGGGAGAGCTTTGGTGGGCTAAGTCCCCCAAACAAACTCTAATCCCCCCCAAATTGAAACATGAAACACCATAAATCAGTGGGGTTTTTGGCAATTTTTAGAATATCAAGCCACCCCGCACAAACGCAAAGTTCCCCGCAGAAATGCAAAGCCCCCCTATTGAAAACTTTCTGGCGACGGTTCTGCCTAAACCTTGGCGACAGCGCCAGACTATAAATGAAAGTGTTGGTTGCTGGGATTGATTCATAACACGGTTCACTGATTTGCGTGGAAACAAGTGAAACAGAACATTAGCAGAACGGTAAAATGGAGAGAACAGCAGAAAAACATTTCCTTGTTTGATTTTAAAATTTTGCAAAAAGAAAAATTTTCGCCTAATTGGTGAGCAGACCGCAGTGCCCACAGCTGCTCGGAATGACGTTACCACTAAAAGATTGTTAGCGGTCTGCCCGAAGACTGGACTGTTAGCGGCCCGTGCCATATCTACCACACATGTTTTTTAGTCCTTTGACACCAGATATGGTTGTTTAGACACTACATTAAGTTTATGAATGAAAATAAGTTATTGAATGAAAGTATGACAATATTCACTGCTCACCAGCATTAAAAAACACTCATTTCTATGCCTATTGCATGCCAATATATGCTTGCCAATTGTGGAACAAATCTACACAGACTAGTGTGACCAACTGTAGTGCATGAAATGCTTACAGGTTGACTGCAAAATGCCCACTGAATCATGCATTATATACCCAAAAGTGTTCTCCTATACCAGGTTAGGTCTAAGAAAACCACACAAGTTATAAGTTCGTTATCAAGGTTTTGGAAAAGGTGTTCTTGCAAGTCTGTAATTGTCAGGAATGCGGAATGATTATGAAAACCAAATTGTTCCTCATTGAACAATTTGCTTTTGGTAAAATCATTGTGCAGTCTTCCAAACAGCACTTTTTCAAATAATTTTTACATGTGTTGTTAGTGCTGATATCGGTCTGTAATTAGTGGGAATTTCACTATCTCATGATTTAAAAACCCCTTTGTTCCAGGCTAGATGCACCACTATTTCACAGTGGCGCATCTAGCCTGGAACAAAGGGGTTTGTCGCTGAAGGGCAGCTTTTGATATCACTTTTCAGCATGAAACTGCACTTTCTCTTAAGACTAGAAATTGACCGATGAATTTTGCGATGTTGCCAAAGTATTATATCAGCAAAATTCTGCCAATATACAGTATATCAGCAATATTTGCACATAAAAGCTGCAATGATATTTTTCTGCACAGAGTGTTCGGAAACCCAAGTTGCTACTTCGTCTCTGACTAATTAATGCAAATTTTCTGTACTGTTCCTTACGACGCGCAACCCTCCGACTGCATCAAGTAATGTGCAATATTCAGATCACTCCATAATCGTTCTAATAAACAGGCCTATGACGTAACATTCACTCCCAGGTTTTGCGTGGTAAGCAGATGACTGCCTGCGAACAAGGCCATGAGTTTTGACTATCTGAGTAACCCAGGTTTGCGCAGAATTCCATGTTGTACGCTTCTTCATCGCACTGAAGTATTGTCTTTCAACTGTGGTTTAAGTGTTGCATAATATCGGCAATGAAAAATAACAACATCGGTATTGGCCCAAAAAAGCCTTATCGACCGAGCTCTACCTAAAATCCAATCGATCAAAGTTGATTAGTAGGGCTAGCAGCCTAGTGCAACTAACTATTTAGTATAGATAGTGGTATTGACCTCATTGTCAATTTGTTGAGACACACAAGGAAAGATTTCCAAATTATCATTGCTTTTGGTCACAGCGCATTTATTACATCGCAATCGATATTTGTTCCTACGAACATGGTGCTGAAAAGATACTTAGCTTGTGGAACATTCAGAAAATGTCAGCCACACAGCAATGAGAGCTGTTTATCCATATGTACATACACTTGTAAAATTGAAGCTGACAATCAGCTGCACAACTGCGTCTATGGAGCGCTGTCTATCAAAGATGGCAGTGTTACAAATACTGTACACTTGTGAAATCACTGCGGAGAAGACTGATTGGGTTGCAGTTGCTCTGATGATTTTACATCGTAACGTAAAAGTAACTTAATCAATATAGGACATTTTGTGCAAAAAACAACATCGCCCACTGCTCACTTCTAAAAAAGCTATTTTCGAAATACAACGCTTGACTTATATTTTGTTCAGATAATGCGACCACAATTTCTAAGGCTAGCTGTCACGCCTTTCAATATGAGAAATTCCTCTTTTAGTTGCAGCTAAAGTTGAAATGAACCCGCATAACTTGGCGTGACACTGAGTAAGGCCTAAACTTATTTGATTTAGTGGTAACCTAGTAGGTGTAAAAGCAGGTAAAATTTAGGCCGAAACTGCAAAGCAAAACAATCGCGATTGGACACTGTCCTCTCGCCATGAAGCAAAATATTACAAAACATCTCTGTGTGTGCCTGGCAGTGTACAAGCTTCTGACAGCTTTGCTTGCATTGGAGTTGGCACTGCCAGAGGAGGAAATTCCAAAACACGTTTGTTCAACACAATATCAATTTAAAGTGTTCAAAAACGTGAATTGTTTCATGTCATTGCACAGGCACCATTTAGACAAGGCAGGGACTTTGTTGTTTCGTAATAGTATTATGCAACGCTAGAAGGGAAATGTAGGCTGTTGCCTGTTCCAAACCACCCGCATTAGAGACCTGCACTGACAGCGTTTGACATTTTATCATTGGCTTTAATGCTAAGTAGCTTATCTGTGGTACAAAGGGTCTGTCATGACAGCCAAACAGACCCCCTAGTTGCACCCCTGCTACTTCATCAATTTTTAGTTTTTCCGAAAAGACACTGTCACATATGCATTCGTTTACAAACCAATAGATGTATCTAAATATTGCTGTTTTCTGTTATCATTTGTTGCATTAAGTAGATTCATGTTAATATTGCCTAGTACATAGTATTCACAGCTCTAGTTTGCACTTTTTGCTATTGTTTCAGATAATGATGAGAAAAACTCATCTATGTTGTATTGAGGATGCCTGTACACTATTTTGACCATTATTTTCTGACATTTTTTGCTTCACAATGACTCAAACCATATGTTTCCATACCCACTTATTTTGAACTTAGGGTCATGTCACTGAAGATAATTAAAATTATATTCATGTAGGCACCTATACCCCAAGCTTGCATTTTGCAATTTTCGCCATTGAAATTATAGCATGGAAGTGGTGATATAATTAAACTTTCCTTAATTCCTTTTTTCTGACAGCACTATAATATCTGTTAGTTTTGAACATAGAGATACTATTTTATCAAGCTTGTCTATATTTTTATACAATGATCTTACATTACAGTGCAGCAATGAGAGATCATTTGATATCAACTTATTAACATAGCTTGTAAAGTCAGTATATTTAACATACTGTGAAGAAAATGGTGATAGATCACTATCAGAGTGGTTGTTGCCACTTTTTAAACACCGACAGTCTGGAAACAATTGTGCATTATAATGGTTCCAGTTTTTCATTCAGATTCAGACTGGAAGTAAATTTTTTGCATTGTTGCACTGACAGCCTGAAATGATCGAAATTATGTATGCATTTTGCTTTTGAGATGACCGAAGCATCACCGAAGCAAATATCTTTTCGCTGAGTTAGATGCTGACTAGTTTTTCACAGCCCATCTGTTTAACATCAACATCAATTCCATGTGTGAAGAGATCATCAAGTGATGTGATGGCTTTTATATTACCGTGTTGGGTGTAGCAAAGAGTAACTGCATCAGAGCAGAATTTTTGTCCCCATAGATTTGATGGAGAGACCTATTAGCAAAATATTAAACTCCTCCAAAAGGCACTGTGATTATTAAGGTGAATTTAGTATAATTGTTGAAGATACTAAAAGTGTTATTTCAACGTAAGGTTGAAATGCCAGTCATGGATACAGTAGGTCTAGTAAAACAGCAGAAATAAATGCCAGATGATTAAAACGATAGTGCTGTACTACAAGTAATGTTTGGAAATGTGGTAACTAAAGCAGCTTGTTTTCTTTTTGTTCTGTATGGGAAATGAATTGCATTTTGCGGAATTGGACACAAATGTTTAATATCTGAAATGGTGATGTGTTGAAATTTGGTAATTCTATATGTTATAGAAACATTCTAATCAGTATGTAAAATAATCCTAATAGCTTGTTTAGTTGTGAGTGTCTTTGTCTTAGCTCTCCATTATTGATTTCTGTCTTTTATGATTTTGATCTCAACATTGCTTGATTCTGCAATACTTGGAACAGTTTTATTGTTTTTGTTCACTGACTGTTTTTCAGTTTTTTGCAGCTGATATGTACAAAAGTTCAAATAGTCCACTTCTAATCGTGAATGTAGTTTTAACCCTTTAACGGCCGCAATTTGCCGGCCCTTTTTTTGGCCAAAAATCGCCAGCCGCTAGAGCTAGAGAGCTGTTCAAACTCTCTATGGATTCAGCAAGTCTTTTGGTTGAGACCGAAAAAACGTTTTTCGTTTTCGGTTTGGCTTTTTCTGGAGGGGACGTCACAATGAGGGCATGTTTTCAAATTTTTGGCCACCTTTAGCTGGCCCTGGGCCCTAACCCATTGACCCATTCTTTTGAATCAAAGTTTTCTTGAAAACTAGGTCAAAATTTGCGTCTATAGAGCCCTTGATTGACCTGCTAGCATATCTGCAACCAAAATTATGTGTTAAAAACCCAGTTTTTGGCAAAATTCAAAAGGTTTCAAAAAAGGCATATTTTACCCTTTCAGGGAAAACTTTGGCCAGCTATAACTCAGCAGGAGATTGAGCTAGAGAGCTGTTCAAACCCTGTAATGACTAATGGCGTCGTGTAGTTTAGAATAAAAAAAAAAATTAAATTTGGGGAAAAAAAAATTAAATTTTATGATGTCATCATCCGATCCAACGCGCCAATATTTTGGCTTGCAATATTTTTGGTTTCTATGCGAGAATATGCGTTTTTAGAGCCCTTGACTGAGTTTCTAGCGTTTCTGGTTCAAAAGTTATGCCAAAAATATTCCAAATATGACAAGAAACTCCCAGGGGATTAGTGGGGATTTCCCCAATTAATATTCTACCATTTTTGCCATAACTTAACAACTAGAAATGCTAGACTGTCCATCAAACCCTCAAAAAGCTCGTACTATAGCCTAGAATGCATTTAAATCTCGCGCGGTTTCGCACCAGTAACCGTGCCAATGATTCAGCTTGATTTTTGAAATCCCACGGGATGTTGACGTCATGGATTGTTTTGACAGACCTGTCAAAACATCCTGTGGTTTTGTAAACATGGCCAGAAAGGCCAAAATCGCACGGTGAAAATTGTTTTTTTC
>JGI24021J15306_10004396_pt1 | contig 16362 bp, 9 predicted proteins | sample Ectturendosymbi1_FD_15306 | JGI IMG/M metagenome (IMG submission 15306) | reverse complement strand
TAAACACCAAGAAGAGCAATCATATCATCATTGAAAATCTGAAAAACAAATATAAGATTACTTCCAAAACACTACCAATAAATTATTTTGTATTATGAAAGAGCAGATGTTGTTCTCCAGACATGCTCTGGCATTGCATTACATGCTACACTTAATAATTAAATAACATTATCTAGCTTGGGTGTCCTTATTGAAGTGCACTATTAAGTCTAGACTTGCTTCCCTCTTTTTTTGTCCCTGTTACTTATCAGGGCATCTGACTAGAAAACCTATGGTTGTTTCAGATGTCCTAGGAACAAAATAAACGCTGTTCTAATGTGGTTTGTTTTCTGTGACATGATTTGTTGTTTGTTTATAGTTGTTCCCAAATAAACTGATACTGATACTGGCAGTAAGTTGCTAAGTTCGTTCTTAATGTCAGCAATCTACTCTTTTCTCAAGCACCTAAGCAANAGACAAACAGCGGTAACGTTGAAAACAAACAACCCNGGTTTGTAACACTCTGCTGCTCTGCACGACCCATTTTTTGACCCTTTTGCGACCCTTGTTCGGGTTTCGACCCATACTTTGGGAAGCGTTGGGCTAGATCAACTTACCAACTGCTGTGTTAAGCTACGGCGACAAGTGGCCTATTTCTTAACTTTACTGCAGGGTCGTGGTGATAATTGATTGTGGCTTCGTTTTCACAAAACCACAACCATTTTCACACTTTGTGTAGACTGAGTAGGTCAAACGTCAAACATATGCAAGTTTGTTTAGAGGACATGTGTAACTTTCGTATTTCATAGCGTTTAATGGCATAAAATCCAAGCATTTTTCAAGCGCGTTGAGGGCCTCTAGCCTACGTTATCAGCTGCACACGTCTACCAGTCGCTCACGAGTTGGATAAGATCCACGTCTTTTAGGCGCGCAAATTTTGTAGACCAAATTCGGGAGTCGTTGTCCTAAAGCAAAGTCGCTACTCGGCTTCGATTAAACGTGTGCTGGTATACATCAACAGGTGTGTAAATACAGAAAAACGTAATCATTATGGCTGCCACGATGACTTCTTGCTCAACTGCATTATTGGCTGTAAAAGGCATACTGCAGATCTTGCACTTATAGCATCGAGATTTTCACAAGCGATTTCGCAAGAAAGTTTTACAAGCAAATAGTGATTTTGACCCTAAGTAGAAGCTTGGAACTTTACTAAACACAAACTTTTAAGCTGGAAAATAGAAGTCATCTTCATTGAATTGACAAGTTTTAAATCTGAACATAATTATTCAGAAAAATTCACTTTTACTTATTATTCAAAACAAGGGGCACTGATTATTAACGTGTTGAGACTTGGTTGTTGTTTGTCCCCTCCTATCAAAATTTCTGGCTACGCGCCTGCTTGCAACAATTTCATTTTACTGCAACTCTGCAAGATCAACAAATATAAAGATTATGAAACCACAAAACAAAAATGAAATTCACTGAGGCGTAGTTGAAGTCAAATGTGATTATTTCCCGCAGTTAACAATCCAACCGCTATGAACGTGGCCTAAGTTTTCATTGAGACAGTCTTTGCAGTGCAGTTACTTTTTTAAAAATTCATGATTTTACATTCATTTTTGGATCTTGACAAGGGTTATGCAGTTTACTTTGCAAACAAACAAAATTGCTATGAATGGACGAGCGCTGTAATGCTAGGTTTCTGTTTGTTGGACACAGAGCTCCCGAGATCACTGACATTTTCTCATACGTGACACTTTCACAGGTAAGTGGCTAGGAGGGACGGATATATCCTTTGTTTGTCAAAACACTTTCACAAATATCTTCTCATATAACCTGGCTTAGGGCCATACCAACAGATCGCTATGAAATTTCATCCACCCCACCACATCTGTTTTCACCCCTGCTAATGTAGAGGAAAGAAGAGCGTCTAGAAAAGTCAAGCATAATCACTAATAACGATCCTCAAGGGGGCGTTTTTATTGCTTTTGTTTTAGAAGCCAATTGTCTTGCCCGCTCCGGTCGTGTGCGGTTGACACTTGTTTGGCGTTCCAATTGTATCTGTTTTAAACGGTAATTCGCTTTGTTAAATATCTCTACGGTGTTTTCTTCACAGTGGGAGAGGTCATTTGTCTTCACCGCTGCATAGCCAAGACAAAAGTGCTACGATTGTGGTCGGCTAATCCGATTATCATGACTGTCAGGCAAAAGACATTTTGTGAAGGGTAACTTAAGGGCAGTAGCAAAATTAATTACCTTCCGTGATGTGAAAGTTTTTGGCATGACAAGGTGACATTTTCGCAATCATAAAATTTTGAGTGCAGCTGCGCCCATCATCTATGTATCTAAATCTTTAATAACATGCAATTAAAGCAAATCAATCTTCAAACAGCCATGCCTCTTTTTCTGGAAACATTGCCATTCGTGCACTCGTCGGAGTCAAGACAACGAATTTCAAGCAAAGGTCGTCTGCATTATCTTGCTTTTAAACGCGCTGTCATGTGACACACGGCTTCAATAAATATTCTGCCTACCTGACGAACAGAGAAATGGGAAGAAGGTTCACAAAAATCGCTACCCATTTTTACAAGCCTGAAAACAGAAACCGTAGTTCATTTTTTCGATAAAAATCAATCCAAGCGAATAAAACTTGGACAGAGAAATTTCGCTAGCTAGAACGCCGTTTGAGCAGGGTTATGAACTGTTTGCGATGCAAGACTTGGAAATATCTAATTTTTGTGAAAATGGCTTTGAAGGGTTTAGTTCTGAGATAAACTGTCTTGACAAGACATCAGCACAAGTGTCGGTTTAATCGAAATGAATCTCTCATTAATATTTCTGATTTATTTGTGAAGAAAAGGAAAGGCAACATAGTCGTGAACATTTTCAAGGCAACTGTATTAGATCAAATTGGAATACTTCAGTCTTTCCAAAGCTTGCGCTGAATTGGCAGATTTCGACTTAAAACTCTCAAATTAAACTCACTCTTTGCATTTCTTGGAAATGTTTCTACATCTTTGCATTTCTTGGAAATGTTTATACAGATATATCAACTCTATCTATATATTTTAAAGCAAGTTTTAGAAAGTTCAACCATCCTTGTGGCACAATCCCCCTTATATTAAAAACTTTTATTTGAGCTGCTTTTTTTAGACTGGCACTATTCCACATAAAAAGAGTTTAAAATAAAAAAAAGTTTGCAAAGAATTGGTTGTTGTACTCAAAACAGTTTCTGTCTGAGAAAGTGTGAAATGCGTTCTTTTTAATTTTTTTCATGTAGTAAATTTGATGTTGGAAAACTTACACTTTTTCAAATAAAAGAACCTCGTGCGTTGTAATCGTACAAATAAAATATGCTAAGATGCATTTTTCACACAGAAGCAGGTTCTGCAAACTTTGCTTTTCAAATTATAATTTTAGTTCATCTTATTTCATCGCAAACTTATCCTGAGAAAACGTTTGTGCTAACCCAAATCATTGTAGTTTTCAATTGGGAGGAATGCCACTATCTAAAAATTATCTATTTGAAGGACATGTGACATATCATTGACAAAAGATTCAACACCTACAGCTTTCCCAGGTAAAGAAATAATTTGGCTGAAGTTTTATGGGTTTTTATTTTGCACTCTACGTTATCAACTGTTGCAATTTTCTGCCAAGGGCGTGTTTCCTTCATTGCGGCCAAGCACATTAAGAACGCTGTAGTCGAAGATTTGCTGGCCACTTTCAAAAAATGATACATCGCTAAAATGGAAACAAATGAACTGAATCACAAAAAGCGAAATTCCATCGCGCATTACTTGAAACCAGATCGTGCCTCCAACTGAAATTAATTCCGAGCGCAACGGCCCACGCAAGACCTTAGGCGCTTAACAATGCGAAAGCGAGGCTATGTGTTCACCGGCAACATTTACACGAGCAACTTTGTGGACAGCTTGTAACGACACATGTTCTTGTGTCAAGCGGATGATAAACAGGACAATGAGTTACCTCCGGTGCACGATCAGATTTTTTTGCCACGCGTGTACTTACCTGTTGGCAAGGGTACTGTTGAATACGACTGCGCTTTTAACGACACCTGTTGGCATTTCTGGGCCAGTGCGTTTTTCGATCTGCACGTGTTATTGAAGCTATTTGAGGTTTACATTTGTAAAGACAGTAGACGCTTATTTGCAGCAATTTCTGCTTGCCCCGCAATTTTGATGGATCTTTGAATCTCACCATTTCCGGACGACGAGCAAGCTTTAGCGTGAAGACCGTGATTTGCGGAGGCTTGCTGTAGTTTACTAACGCGCAGGATAATCGCAATCGAACATAAAGTAACGATCAGTTCAAGTCTTCAAACCAACAGAAAATGCATACTACTCTTCGCATTACAGTAGTACGAGCGTGCAGGCCTGGTATTAGACCGTTTGGAGATGCACTGAGATACAACTAAAAGCAGTTTTCTCTTTGGAGATGCTATATTTTTACAACGTTTTTATTCAAAGTCTTGTCGTGAAACAACATAATTAACGCGTCTGGCATTTGAGCTAAAAGTTGTTTGAAAGGTAACATGTTTGAATGCCTCAAACAAAATTAGAAAAAAGCCATCTATTACTTTTTAAAATGCGTTTGATCAACTTAAAAAAATTGTTGCATTTCAGTTAGTGTCACAAAAAAGTTCAAGCCAGTATTCGTTCAAATGTTAAGTAAGGTTAGGCATGAACCTGCAGCCTTAATGTTTTTCTTGCAATCAAACTAGGTCATTGTTCAGTAATGACCCACTCGCATCCTTAGGAGCACAGTTCGTTTTAGGAGGCTTAGTTTCACCACAACGGTGGTTGCGTTTGGCTGCCTGTACTGTACATTGGCGAAGTATTGACGCAACATAAGGATTGTTGTGGTGATCAGTCGCAGCACCTGGGTTTTGGTTGTCAGCAACTGACGTCTGTTGACACATTTTCGGAGAAAGATTAGAACGCATTTTCACAAAATTCTCACCTGTGCTGTGCAAGCGCTTTAAGTAACGGTTGTGCGCAGCAACTAATCGATTTTTAAAACCTCGTGCATTGCATTGTCAAAACAGAAAATACAGGTTACGGAAGCAGCTGTTCACAAAGGTGATTGCAAGTTAAACACACTAAAGACTAAAGAAGTCGCACGGCTTACTCTGAAACAATCTTGTATTAATCTTTCTAGAAAGTTTGTATACAGAAATCAAATAGGCTTATGATCTGCAATCTGCCAATAGCAATCACACAAAAATAACACGGTTGGTTCTATTAAAACGATGAATTTCAAAGCCGTAAACCAATGAAGGCATGATCGCAGCGATGGCATGCTTAGAACCACGCTGCAGAAATTTCTTGGCTTGCTCGCATCGATTGCAGTGAATAATGTGAATGAGGTTCTTGTTACTGATTAGTAAGCAACGAATTTTTCGAAGTAAATTTTGTTTATCGACTCATGTTTGTGAACAATTCCAAGCTCCGTAAGCTATCCGATATAATCTCTGCATAGAGTTTTCGCAGTAGTTCAAAATTTACCTATATCTGTTCTAGACTGTTTAAAGAGTTTTTTTGCTTTGTAACAAGCAAAACTCGTTGAAGTATGTAACCATATTTCTACTTTTCTATTAAAGATTATTACTGGATCACAATCATAACCTTTTTTAATGAAAATAATAAGGTCGATAATAACCCTTTTCGAAGAAAAATAGTTTCTCATAAGGTTTGTATGCCGCGATAAAGGCAGTCATGAACCGAAGAACTTCTGATTATGCTCTGGGTTCGGACATGATGCTGCATTACCCCCTGGTCCGAGGCAATTACCGCACAATCAACGGGGATGTTGGATCGCAATGGCTTTCCCGAAAACGACGTAACAAGGAATCGTCTCTTTCCCTTCAGGACCAAGTATACACTTCTGAGGACGAAACGACTCTGATCGATCATTCACCGAAAAGTACCTCGAACAAGAAAAGCGGTTCATTCCGCATAAAAGACATCTTGAGGGGGTTTGCCAATCATCAAGTGAGCGACGACTGCGCGTCCGTAAATAGCGACTGTACGCTACCCAGTCCAACCGACTCAAAGACGTTCTCCCCTAGGGATAAACTTTGCTCAAACTCTGAAGGTGAAATGGACAATGCTCCTCAGGGTGAGTTAGACATGCCGCGTTGCCAAAAACGAGTTCAACATAACAAAAATCACACTGGAAGCACTCTGCGCTTCGGCGTGAACACCATTCTTTCTTCAGCTACAGAGGGTTCATTCAGATCACTGAAACAAGGTCAGTCAAAACTTTTTTTAAAATATTTTTTAGTTTCAATCGAATTATGGAAAACTCTGCTACAATTATTGGCAATGGGTTTATTCAAATCACATTGAGCCATCCATTGTACAGCAGATGACATCGCAATTGCGTGGCGAAAATAAACTCTGTATCCTAGACGTTGTTCGTTTCATTGCCACTGTTTAGAAATACGTCGATATGCGGCACGCTGATCTTGTCTTTAACAACGTCATTCGACCTATGATGGCTTTGAAAAGAACGACTTGTCTGATTTCTAACAGCGATAAACAGTATTTTAGTCCTACAAGGTTGAAAATTGACCTGGCAGCGAGATTAATCGACTCTCTTCATTGTCGTTAACATTTTTTCAAACATCAGTTTTCTGACATCAGGAAAAACTTAGAATGCCTATCCAGCACGTGCCGAAACATTTTTGTTCTTGAAACGAAAATTCAAGGTGAAAATCTTGCAAACATCAGTTTTCTGACATCAGGAAAAACTTAGAATGCCTATCCAGCACGCGCCGAAACATTTTTGTTCTTGAAACGAAAATTCAAGGTGAAAATCTTGCAGCGTTTGTCGAGATGCTTCGCAGGCTGCATGGGCACATTACTGGAGCTTGATATGACCCGCAAGTGCGTCAAAACCGTGAGGTCGGCAAAACGTTTCATCCTGCCACTTAACGAGCGCATTGGCGCCACTTTCAGATGATAAAAATGTATGTGAAGTTGCTGTTGCTCTACGTCCCCTTGACCTTTCATCTTGCGATAAGGTAAGAAATTCGCAAATCCTCACTCAAGCGCAACATTATGACGTCGTTGATGGACGCCTTGCATGGCGCTTCTGCAGCGTACTTTTTGAGAAGCGAAACTCCCTAAGATCTACAAATTTGCGGCTGCTTGCCCTTTCACGAAATTGTGCTCACTCGTTGGGTTCGCTGTGGCACCACATCTCATGGAACCATTAGGCAAGATCCGAGGCGATGCGCTGCTTACTGCGCGTCAGACTGCGATTGAGTGGCGGCAAAAAATCAACAAAGAAGGATCAATAAACACAGGCGGTTCCTCAGAAGATACGATTATCAATTATTTTGTTTAATCAGGAACCGATTTTTTTGGTTGGCGTAGTGTGCGATATATTGATAACTGGAACGTAGGTCAATTAAAAAAAAGAAAGGATTAGTTTCTTTTGATGTTAATTGCGTTGAGATAGCGTTCAGTTATGTCAACTGCGATAAGCATCGCGAGAGATCTTCCGGTTGTTTTAGTCAAAAACCGAAACGACGCGTTGTTCAGTAATATGTGCACTGATTGAAGCTGTGTCCTTTCATCAAACTGGCTCTGTAGTCGAACATTTTACTAACCCCCAAACGGCGTCTTTGAACTTATCTCTGTTTTCCACCAGGTGACGCGAGTGATATATTTGATTTGTACAAGTCCAGCAGAGCAATGAGCAAGAACTCAGTGGTGAACGGCTCTGGGAAAGATGAGCGCAATTGCTCAGACAGAAATTCGTGCAACGACTGTATCGCTATGAGGTAACGAATGCCAATCCTAATAAACAGTACTTTTCATGCTGCCGCATGCTGAAGGATTAATCTCACACACGTGTGAATTTGAATTGGTTTCAAAATCCATTTATGTGTGTGCTTAAAAGTTTCGCACATCACCAACCGATGGACTGACACTGTCGGTATTACTGCACCTCTCAGAAATGAATGCACTGTTTTCCACGCACAGTTTGTTAAAATAAGTCCTTTGAATTAAATTTCGAAACAGCGCTTGAGCCGTAGGCTGCAATCGCATTACTGATATTTCTATAGCCAGAAAAAGGAACAGGTATCTAAACATATGTAACTCAATGTAACTCCTGCAGACGCACTCAAGTCAAGGAATCTGATCGTGCATTGAACGTTGAAGAATGTTCTAGACATTTCCACAACCATTTGGCAAGCAACCTCTTGTTGAGTCATAAAACAGAGAGGGTTCCCTCGCCCAACGCATGCCCGAGCGCGTTTGATGTACCAACAGTCGCCGGCCCATTGTGCAGTGTAGCGAACAGGATCGCCTCGCAGCATGTTGCTTCTTACTATCAACAAGTGAGAAATCTTTTTGCCAATTAACCGCCATGTTGCTTTCGTGTTTAACAGAAACGGCTATAATCTGTCTTCGTTTCTTTCTGTATTTTCGAAATCCTTTTGTAACAACTGTAATTGCTGTTAACGCTTTTGACGGGTTGATATAATTGGATGATATGTGGTGCGTCACGTCTGCTTCAATCAGCTCGTTAAAAGCCTTTAACATGAATGTGGTACATCAAGGAGCTGGAATATTAACTTTTTATCACGGTCTACATTATCCCTTGTTTTGCTGATATGTTGGACAGCGATTTTGATCTATTGCAGTATCTATCAAATCCAAACACCTTCTTGGCAGCGATGGCCGCCGCTCAACTGACCGTCCAACAACAACATCGCAACTTTTTTCAACATCAACCGTTTTCTTCTCCCACTGCCTTAGCAAACTACGCAAATTTTTCTGGTGTGTTGAATATTTTCAGACTACGTTTGTTTGATATGAATCTTGAAGCTTAGCGTTGATCTTTAAACAACGTTATTTGCTGAAATTGCCAAGATAAGCGAGTATTTTTGGTTTGGGTAGATATGTGGTATTCAGGTTTTCTCACTGTCATTAAAATATTGTCGTTGAAAGTTCACCCGGCTTAGGAGTTATGATAGCTAAATATAACGTGGAAATTGATACGTCTACCATCTCCAAACACTCCTGTTGCCCGTTCCTGTGACTACAAGAGATTTCAGAATTTTGGCTACTGAACGTTTGCATCATCATTTCAAACGACAGGAAAGGAATTAACCGAATGTGGAATATTCATTCCAGAACAATTTTCGAATTTCCACGGTCGTTTTCCACTGTGCGCGAGCCACTCTGCAACAGACAAGGAACTCCGCGGAAGAACAAATAGTGCTTTCGCATCGTTTGCCGGTGATTTCCAGCCTCCAGAACAGATCGTCTCGCAAGTAGCGAGATTGGGCGACCCAAAAACAAAAGAAGGAACGGCTACTTTAGATCGTTTGTTGGAGTCTTTTGCTCCCCGATTTGGCCGTGGGCCTTTCTCGACTCCACCGCACTGCGTACCTCACGTGTTTGACAGCAGTGCATCCGGAATTTCAATGTACTTGAGCCGTGACACTGCAAGCCCGGGGGAAGCTGGACATTGCGAGGTAAGAACTGTTGTTCATTCTGACGTAGATAACAAACTGACAGTACAGCAACAGGGATAAATAACCAGGTTTGTGTTTCAGGATAAAAGACTTCCATGTAACCTTTTGAAAGAACTAATGCCGACAATACGAAAACCCAACAGATTGAGATAACGTATTTTTATCAATGTAGATCATTCACAAACGTTCAGATTAGGCATTCAGATTTTCGTAAACATTTGCACTAACCAGCAACGTGTAATAAAGTTTGATTTAACAGTTTCTTCAACGCCCTTTTTTCAATCACGGCAAATCTGTGGGAATGAATCAATTTATGTAGATTTTCACACGCAAAAAGATTACGTACAAATTTGTTTGCAGATTTATTTCTCATTTACCATCTACTAAAAGGTTGTTAACATGCTCATTCATCTGGTGAACAAACGATGTTTATTTTTGAATCTTTAAATATTTCGCCTGGCGCGAAATATTTCTGATGAGCCATAAGACTTCAAAATTCTTCTGAAAAAACGTTTCCAATGACATAGAAGCCATCATCACTTCAAACCAAATTTTAGCTCGATTTTGTGCTTAACTTTAGAAAGAAGGTCTTTCATCACAACAATTCCTGCCTATGGAAATGTTCTTTTAATAACATTGCTATGCAGTTCGCGCAGTGCAATGATCTTTATTTATTTTCTATTTCTTCATTTCAAAAGATTGATAAAACTAATTGCGAAACTTACAGCTCTCAATATATCTTAGCAATATTTCGAATTGTCACCTTTCTTATTTTCATGCAACGGAGTTCTGTTTCAACGGTAGGCAATGTCTGAGCAATGTTTATACGTATAGGACTTGAAGACGAAAAAGTGCAGAAGGAGCCGAACGGTGTTTACTGAACTGCAGTTGATGGGTCTTGAACAAAAGTTTGAGCAAAAGAAATATTTGTCAACACCTGACCGCATGGAATTGGCTGATTCACTGGGTTTAACTCAGCTTCAAGTTAAGACTTGGTACCAAAATCGAAGAATGAAGTGGAAAAAGCAGGTAGATCAGATTTGATCCGTATGATTTCATTGTTGCTCTGAAACAATATCGGTAATGTGCTTGGCGAATCAGTGGTATGGTTCTGATATCTGGTGTGCACAAACTTTTCCGTTATCGCCGGCCACACTCCGATTGTTTTTATGAATTACAGCCGCCAGTGAGTTCAAGACATATTTCATTTTTTGCAGTGCTTCTGTTCTGCTTCCACACACTGAGCCTAGCTGCTTCCACATGTCTGTTTGCTCATCTAGTATCCTCATACAGGAGTCTAGACAAGGAGTTTTTATTAATGCAAGGCCGCCATAACATAAACTTTTTTCAAATTATCTGTGCACGGTCACATAAATCTCTATCGAAGGCTGCAGGTTGTGCACTCCTGTGTTAGATCATCAAACCGTGTCAAATCGTTCACCAGCAATCAGATGAAAAAAGCCTGCAGCCCAGAATGAAATTTAGCGTCGGTCGATTCTATGCGCGAAAGATTAACTGGCCTTAGCACATTCAGCCCTTAACGAGCTTCAACAAGCGATATGCAACGCTCGAAACATTGCGTGCAGGCGCTTTAAAGAACATTTATGTCGTTACTAGCTCGTAAATGGCGTATTTTCAGCTGGGCTATTACGCTACTAAGCGCGTCAAAGCATCAACCACTAAAAGTATTCCTTGCACGTCCCATTTACCGAATATACGCAGAAACCTCCATTAAGTGAATAGCGTGCCTTGTTAACGCAGATTACCGCGAAAAGCGGCCATAACGGCTTTGAAGCTCTTTTCCGCTTAGCGGCGTTTGATTTTCTGCTCTAGAGTTTTGACTGATTTGCGTGACGGAATAATAGTAGAAGTAAATAGTCCTGGCGCTGTTGCCTAGTAGGCAAGTTTGTTTAGGCCAATTCAGCAAAGTGACTTCCTTTTAAAACGTTGATTCCGAAAAACCTTGGCATGTGAATTTGTTTGCTGTACGCATTTTGGCATGCGAGTTTGTTTGCTGTACGAAACTCATTTGAGGTACACAAATGAAGTATTTCCACGTGTTGCAAGGTAGCTGATGACTGCACCAAAATGACCAAACAAACTTTTTCTTTGATTACATTTTAGCAAAGCTTCAAAACTGAGCAATTTGAAAAAAGTAAAATGAATAAATAGAATCACGGAGTTCAGTTTGAAGCTGTATTGTGTGAACATTTTTCTCATAGTACAGCTTATAAAGCCTATAAGTGAATGTAAACTGCATAAAGCGAACAACAAAATCTTGCTTCAATTAAATCGTCAATCTGCATTTCACTAGTGTCGCTTTTTTAAAATCATTGCTAGTTTTAGAAGTTTAGGTGGTATGCAATTGAAATGTCCACATATAGCACATGATGCTTTGTTCAGGCTTCTATTTCTACTGCGGTCATGCCCATTTAAAGATTGATTTTAGTAATGCTATGGGGGCCATTACAGGCAGTAAGAATAACTTCAAATTACAGCACCCAATTAAAGAATATTGAGATTGTGATTGCAAAGCATATATTGAAATACGTAGACTCCCAGCGATGTCGCACTGGGACTAGCTTAAATGGTTAACAAACAAAAAAGAGGGACCAATATGCTCCAATATAACGTTGAAAAATCACTGAAATCAACAATCCTTATCTTTTTTCTCTGATGAAAGTATTGAGTTTATTGTGGGCAATTCTTTATTCTTTCAAAAACATCCTACAATTATCAAAATTCTTGGGTGGCGCTCTTGAGCTATTACTGAGAAATACCATTTCTGCAAATGCGTATTGAACTTTTTCTCTGAAACATCCAAACCTTTCTTAGGGTCAACTCAACGGATCTCCGTCTGAAGCAAAGTTGAAGCCTAAAGGAAGACCGAGGAAGTCACCAGAACCACGAGAAAATGAAAGTGACGTTGAAAACAAGGAAGATAGTTTCAATCAAGACGACGTAGAGCGTTTACCTTAAAAATCTAGCAAGATGGAGAACCATCTTACGCAGTAATAAACGTTCTCAGATCATCTGAGTCTAGTCAACTTTAAATCTATGGTGTAGCTTCGTGAAATGTTGGAACTTCTCTCTAATAAAGCAATACGCCTAACACAGAGGTGGGCAAACTACGGCCCGCGGGCCGCATGCGTCCCACGAGGGCATTTTGTTCGACTCGGAGGGCAGTTACACGTGCATAGATAGTACACATTTGGAGTCTATGTTAAAGTACTTTTATCGATTAGATTAGAATTATCAAGTTTTTTTTCCATACGTTTCATTCGAAACCGCGTTTTTACTCAACCGGAAGTGACTATTGTTACCTTCATTTTGTGGTAGCTCATGTAAAACTTTTTTAAAGTTTTCAAAGCGATTATAGTTGTAATACATGTAATACGAGCATGCGGCCCTCGGTAGCAATAAAATCTTCAATGTGGCCCTCCATAGAAAATGTTTGCCCACCCCTGGCCCAAAATACGCTTTTTTGCAAAAAGTCTGTAAACGCTACAAGCAATAACTACCCTCAAAGGTACTTTAAAGCCGCTTGGATGTGAACAGTTACTTCTCTACGAATAAATTTGGTTGGCTTCTGTAGTTTGTGGCAGCAACAGTACGTAAATATTGAGTACCATCACAGAAAAAATGCTAATATCGCACTAGCGCACTGCCAAGCACTAAGGATTTGTCAAAATTGATTGCATTTAAGTTGATTTTCCACCACAAAAGAGTATTGGCTACTTTAGCTAGAAAGGGTCTCACTCAGCTTTCTTTGTGTCTGAACATGCGTACTCAGGTGACAGATCATAAATGCATTTAAACTTGCGCGCCTACCTGCAATGCATTTTACAATCAGTCTAATCATGAGGAAACCTTGGGATAGTTGGTGGTTTTGCTTCATTTTTAGTTCTGATTAGTGTAAACATGAACTGCCCAAAAACGTCATGGTATTTCCATAATTTAACCGCATTTTTTGACATGTAGTTTAACAACCGAGGTAAACTCGGCTGTTTCACGAGCATGTGTGTATGTTTTCCATTTGCAGTACAAATCGCTAATGAACTTTAAAACTCAAAGCTTTATGCAAATGCTCTTTGAATTATCAAAACGCAAAGTTTAATCTTGAACTATTTTTGCGGATCGGTAACGATTGTGTGCGTGCTTTCGTACGAGTGCACGGCTGAAGTAGACAATCGCCAAAACTGACATTTCGACTTTGATTGGCAGACTGCTTCCAAGTAAGTTTGTCAAAACATAGACGCTGCGTTTCGAAAAAACGTTTCTGTTATTGAAATGTAAAATGTCTGTCACTGAGCTATAAACAGGTTTTGTACGGGAATTAATGCTTTAGTTTATATTAAGTTTTGCTCTTTATTTTCTTCTGTTCACGGTCTGTAAGTTTTTCCTTTTTCGTTTTTAACGTGATATACGTACGATTTCTTTATTTTGATTGCGTCTTCCTGTGATTTAATATTTTCGTCTTTAATGATGATGGTTTTGACGATACGATTTTGAAATATGCGCTTTTATTCAAGACGACAGGTCCTTTNAAATATTTATGAACACAAATTTTGGGCCAAATCAAATTGAAATTGGCATTTACTACTAAAGCTATATAAATAAATTTAAAATTGAACCAAAACCATATTAAGCGAATATTTGTTGGTAGCGGAACCAATTGGCTTTCATACTTTTGTCCTGAAGCTTGTTAAAAGTACAGTTGAAATGTAGTTCTTTGTCCACATCGTCATATAATTCCTTGTTTCCAATGTATGGGTTGTTTCTTCATTTTAAATTTTAAGTGTATTTAACCGTATTCAACTCGCAGTTGCTTTTAATGTTTCCTTCACCACATTTCTTCTGTTGTTTTGCGGTTACATTTTGTACACTACCACTCCTTCGTAACGTGATTTAAATGTTATATAGCGGAATACTGTTAGTCTTTTGGTGAATTAAAGCGGCAGTTGTGCAAGATGTCTTTACTCATGGAAACAAAAAGTTTATGTGGTTTACAAACAGGGAAGTTATTTGGAATCAGGCAAATTCGTGAATGCAAGCTAAAACAAATGATACTTTTACCTGATTTCCAATCTCTCCCTTCAAGGTGTTTTGCGTTACGGAACCATATAGAGTGAATCATATTATTTACAAGCAATATTTAAAAATCCAATCTTCTGATTTTGTTTAATTTCTAACTGAATGAACAGACAGAAATGAAAGAAAAACTAAAATTAGGAATTTTACTGCAGTTTTTTAAGTGGTTGGACCAAGCAGCAATCAAATATGGGTGCACTATGTGTTTACATTCCAAAAATTATAAAGAATTCGAAATTGTAAAAAATCAGCGTTGCATTTTGCAAGTTTCCAAAAGTGCTGTGGATTTTGTTTCATCTCTTCAAGTAATTTTGTCACTCCTGAAATTTTGTTCGTTTGCCTTAAAGTCCAATATCCTAGTAAAGCGTAATAATGGAGTCGTGTGGGTGTAACAAAGGTACTCATGCAACATATGCAATAAAACACTGTTATATGGACATACACAAACAACAAAAGGTTAAAATTTCCGAAAGTTCTCAAAGTGTATAAAACTTAATTGCTTCGACGAAAACTGCTCACTAAATTGTCTTTTGAAAATGTTTATTCTACTTTCGGGTAATACGCTCTTGCATGGGACCTTATTCCAATAGGCTGCATCCACAACGTTAAAATGTCAAGCTAGGGCAGTGGTTCTCAAACTTCGTGTCGCTGCGGACGCCTTTCACTGCACCCAAAATCGTTGTGTATCCCTTCGTTTTGTCAACATTTTTTCGATTATTGAGAGATTAGATTTGGCCGCTGCTTAGCGTGAGAACTTCAGCCGCCCTAGGCCTGCCGCCAATTGCCGTCGCCAACCTCAAATGAATTAAGTTCAGTCGACTTTCAACATGAATATGTCAGACTGTAGGATCAAGCTTAATAATGGCTCAAATGTGCGGATAAAACGAGCATATTTTCTTGATTGGATTTTGGTTTACAGACCCCCTAAAACACATTCATGGACTGTAGGTGGTTCAAGGACCCCAGATTAAGAACCCTTGTTCAGGTGTTTCTGTGCCACTTGTTTCCACCGTGCGAAGCTGAAATACTACGTACTATCCTACAATGTAGGTTGAGACTCAAACAATATTAGCGTCTTTCTTAAGACTTCTGATACAATGTCTCCTGATTTCCTGAGGAAAAGCAACGTACCAAACTCGTAGTTTTTTATTTTGCTTTTTGTTTACCGCTTTGGCTCAGGCACGGCCAATATCACAACTGTTAACCATAAGTGGATAAAAAATGTTTGCCACAACACGTCACAGGATATTTTTAGCAGTCAAAAGTGGGGTGTAAACTAATTCAAACTAGATTTGTTTTGTGGATTTATAGCCATGTTCTGAAATCCTAACAACATGACTTTGATGCTCACAACATCAATGAACACGTTACTGAATGTTGTGAGTAACCTGAATTTAAATCTCGTGCGCATATCTAACCATCAGATGCAATTAACATTTGTCTAAATCGCTTGCGTATAGCAGTGGCGGATATTCCGGGTGTTCAANGTGTTCAGTGAACACCTGGAATTGAAGAAAAAAATTAAAAAATCCNTTTTAGGGCATTCGTTAGCGATTAATGCGAAGAGCTGCCTNTATTTNTATTGTTTTCTCATGCAGCGGATACATCTCTTAACACGGCCGAACGATTTTTGCTTGTCTGCTCAAGCATGATTGCAGGTTGTTCAGTGCAACTGAAATTAAATAAATAAACAAAGAAAAGAAAAAAAGCCAGTGGAGCCAAACTACAGCAGCAAGGTTGTTCACCTTGCCTGGTGAACAACATGCTTACGTCAT